>Ga0082335_1000230_pt1 | contig 149798 bp, 164 predicted proteins | sample Subgrocontami58m_FD_72375 | JGI IMG/M metagenome (GOLD analysis project Ga0082335, IMG submission 72375) | Subsurface groundwater microbial communities from S. Glens Falls, New York, USA - GMW37 contaminated, 5.8 m (SPADES assembly) (version 2) ...
CTTCATGCTCCTTCAACACGCCAATAATCTGTTCTTCCGTAAACCGTGCACGCTTCATAGGTCCGTCCTTTACAAGGCCGGACTCTAATCCCCCGTGGAGGAACTTTGCAGTGGCAGGTCAGGAAGGCATTCATGATGTAATGATCGAACATCGTCGGATGGATTCCGCCGAGCACAATCGGCACGTCGGGACGTAACGATCTGACTTGTTCGATGACCTTCACGGCGGTCGGCCAGGACATCGACGTAGCGGCAATCCCAACCAATCCGCAGTCATCGATCTCGGGAGCGAATTGATCGACGCGCGCCGTGCCGGCCGCGATCAGGTCCGCGACAATCGCGTCAAATCCTGCGCGCCGTAGAACCGCCTGCAGAAGATAGACGCCATATGGCGGGCATTCCCGGATCGCATCCATGGCGATGGGTTGGGCTTCACCCCAAAAAAAATCATCCATAATTGGCGGTGCGAACAACACGACTTTCATTGAAATGACTCGCGTTCGTAAACTTCAAATCGCAACCCAAGGTTGTATAACGTAATTTCGTTAATGAGTCCACAGCGCCCAGCCGGACTTTCTGAACGGATGTGTTGCGACCCGTTTTGTCGGGGCGCGCTGCGTATGCGCGTTGGCCTTGCGCCGGAATGCCCGCAAATGCGAGAAGACGGCGTGCCTTCGAAGACTTGTTCCGCTCGCGACCCCGTTCCGCCGCGCTTCAATCTCGCGCGCTATTGCCTCGCCGAAAATGCGCGGCTGCGGCCCGACGCCACGGCGCTCACCGTCGTCGGCGACGCCGGCGCGCAGCGCTGGACCCATGCTGAACTCGATCTGAAAGTGCGGTGTCTCGCCGCCGGTCTGCAGTCGCTCGGCCTTCCGGCGGGCGCGCGCGTGATGATCCGCATGGGCAATGAGGCGAATGCGGCGCTTGCCTATTTCGCGTCAATCGCCGCCGGCTATGTGGCGCTGCTCGCGTCCTCTCAGCTCACTTTCGAGGAAGCCGAGTTCATGGCGCGCGACTGCGGCGCGTCCGCGCTGGCGTTGGGCGCATCCTTCGAGACCGAGCCGCATAGCGGAGACTTCCACCTCTTGCGCGGCGCCGATCTGGCGCGGCTCGCCGAGAGCGCGCCCATCCCGGACTATGTCGACACGGCCGCCGACGATCCCGCTTATCTCGTTTACACCTCAGGCACGACGAGCCGGCCGAAAGGCGTATTGCATGCGCATCGCGCCGCTTGGGGCCGGAGACCGATGCGGGAGCATTGGACGGGGCTTGGCCCCGGCGACGTGATGTTGCACGCCGGCGCCATCAACTGGACCTATACGCTTGGCGTCGGCGTCGTCGATCCGCTGTCCGCCGGGGCCAGCGCGGTGCTCTACAATGGACATCCAGATCCCGCCGCGTGGCCGCGTCTCATCGAAACCTATCGGGCGACGATCTTCGCCGCAGTGCCAGGCGTCTTCCGGCAGATCCTCAAATATGGCGCGCCGGAGACCGCCAATCTATCGAGCCTGCGCCATGCGCTCTCGGCCGGCGCGGCGCTGCCGTCGAGCCTGCTCGACGATTGGCGCGGCCGTACGGGCAAGGAGATTTTCGAAGCCTTCGGCATGAGCGAGATTTCGACCTTCGTCTCCAGTGGGCCGACGGCGCCGGTGCGTTCCGACTCGCCCGGCAGGCCACAGCCGGGCAGGGCGGTGGCGGCGCTGCCGCAAGAGGGCGGCGAGACGCCGCTTCGGCCAGGCGAAACCGGCCTCCTCGCCGTGCGCCGGGACGATCCGGGAATGATGCTCGGCTATTGGAACCGTGAAGAAGAGGAGCGCGAGGCGTTTCGCGGCGAGTGGTTTGTCTCGGGCGATATCGTCGAATTCGACGCCGACGGCTACATGTGGCGCCACGGCCGCGTCGACGAGGTGATGAATGCGGGAGGCTACCGGGTCTCGCCCGCGGAAGTTGAGAAAAGGCTGCTCGAGATCAACGGCGTCGTCGAAGCGGCGGCGGCGGAACGGCCGGGGCGCGACGCAACCGCGACGATCATCAAGGCCTATGTGGTGATGCGCGACGGCGCGGCGCGAGACGAGACGGCCATTCTCGACTACTGCCGCGCGCATCTTGCCGCCTACAAATGTCCGCGCGCGGTCATGTTCCTCGATGCGCTGCCACGCAACGCCAATGGCAAGCTCAACCGCGCGGCCTTGCCGTAAAGAGAGAGGGCCCGAAGGTTCGCCGGGGCGAACGGCGAACGATCGGGCCCTACGTCCGCTCACAGGGAGGAGCGCGGACTACCGGAAATTCAAGGGGCGAAAATTCTCACGACTTCGGCGCCGCCGTTCTGCGGCGTGAGGCGGCCACGGGCGCGCTTCTTCACCTTCGTCACGGGAGCTTTGCCATTGATGGCCGCCTTCATATTGGGAGACGCCTTGAACGTTATGACTCGCCGCGCTTCGATCGGCACCGGCGCGCCGGTGCGCGGATTGCGGCCCGCGCGCTCGCGTTTCGTGCGCACGATGAACGAACCGAAGTCGTGCAGCTTGAGCGACTCGCCGGACGCCAGAGTCGCCGCCATTTCCTCGATCACCAGGTCGGTCAGACGCTTGGCTTCGCGGCGGGACATGCCTTCAAGGCGGCGATGGATCGCCAGCGCAATGTCCTCGCGCGTGAGCGTGCCGCGCGCGCCGTCTTCATGCGATGACGATTCATGTTCGACTTCCTCGCCATTGGCGCGCGCGACGAAGGGCTTCAGCATCTCTTTTGGATTCGCGATCGACATCAGCGCTCTAATCCCCAGTTTTGGGCCTGAAGCGGGGGGTGCCTTTCCGCTTGGCCGAGGGATTGCGCGCAACTTGCGTCGGACCTGATTGCTCAGACGTGCGGCGGGTCGCATTGCCGATTGACTCTCTTTTCAATGCGCATCTCAGGCATCGACAAGAAGCCGCCGCACGTTCCAATTTGACGCAACTTGGCGCAATATCTCGTTTATTCTGCAGATTGCGTGCTAACGCGCGGCGCTTGAGCCGCACCTTCGCTGGACGCTGCATGCACAGCGATTTCTCGTGGAAAACTGGAAGTTAACGCAGGCGGCGAGACGCAGAAAAGCGTTCCATCTTGAGACAGCGCAGGCAAGAAATGATCGGCCTGGACCAAAATGACACGCCTTGGCGCCGTGGCCTCAGACGTCAGTAGAGTTCAGCAACCCCACTGCAAAGCTGACTGCCGGATGAACGACGCGGCCATGTCCGGTTCAGCTAACGTGCGTCAGATTGTGCGTATTGGGCAGGCGAGCTTGACGAACTGTTCTCCCCGACGCCTCTCTCCCCCAGTGACCGGAGCCAAGCATGTCGCGCCAGCCTTTCGTCCTCGTTGTCATCCTGGCGCTCGCGGCTTCCCCGGTCATCGCGCAGGATCTGGGCGACGACTCCTCTGAAAGCCGTGCTCCCCATCAAGGCGGAGGCTTTGGTCATAGCGGCTACCAAAGCGAGAGCTTTGGTCATGGGTACGATCCCTATGATGACGGTCGCGAAGCCTGGTTTGCGCCGGAGCCTTATCGCGGCTCCTGGTCAGATCACGCCGACGCCTATTACGGCTATGGAGAATGCCATTTCCTCCAGGAGCCGGTTCTTGGGCAGTGGGGCGAGATCGTCGACTATCGCCGGGTACGAGTTTGCGATTAGCCGACGACCGCGCCACACGATCCGTCGCCGGCACCCCGCCCCTCTCGCGCGGCGACGGCGGAGAGCCTCCCGGAGAAATCCGGGAGGCTTCTTTCGCAGAAGTCTCTCACTGATGAAGAGCTAAGGTTCTAAAGGGGGCGCAGGCCGAGCGCCTTGCCTTCCTTGTCGTCGCGCCGCCAAACGCCGTCGGCGCCCTTGTCAAAATGCGCCTTGTGGCCCTTGCGGGCGGTGAGCACGAGACGCCCCCGGTCGAGCCCCCAGCCGACCGGATCAAAAATCACAACGCCATTGTCCCGGCAGGCCGGCGCAAGCTGCGCCTTCAGGCCGGCGCGGCCCCGCGTGCGCGCGTCGAGCGTCAGCATGCAGCCCGTATCCTTGTCTCCCTCGCGAAGAATCGAGTAGCGGCCAGAGGCGTCCGTCGAACCGGCGGCATATGCGAGCGGCGCCGAGACGCTCGCAGCGGCGACAAGGCAGAATCCCAGCCATTGCAGTCGTCGCTCAGAAAATATCGCCATTTGCGCTATGCTCCCACCCTCGTGAAATTGCCTCACTTTGCCTTTTTCCCGGCCTGCGTCCAGCCGATTCGCACGCGCCCGCGTCAAAGTGCGGCAGGCGTGGCTTTTGCGCGCGTGGCCGAGGCGCGCTATCAATTTGATTGGCGCCGCGCGGCGGCGCGGGAGTCAGTAGGATGGACCCAGCGTCCCTGGCCTTGGCCGAAAGATCCGCGCCGCGCTACACGAGCTATCCCACGGCGCCTCATTTCTCCAAGTCGATCGGCGACGGCGACGCGCGTGCGTGGCTCGCGAACCTCGATGCTTCCTCGTCGCTCTCGCTCTATTTCCACGTTCCGTTTTGCACCGCGATCTGCGCCTATTGCGGCTGTCACACGAAGGCGGTGCGCCAGGACGCCCCGCTTGAAACCTATGCGCGAACGCTCAAGCGCGAAATCGCGCTGACCGCGGAAACAACGCGCGCGCGGCGTGTCGCCAGCATCCATTGGGGCGGCGGCACCCCGGGCATTCTAGGCCCTTCGCGTTTCGGTGCGATCGTTGCAGTTCTGCGCGATCATTTCGATCTTTCCGCCGAAACTGAACACGCGATCGAACTCGATCCGCGCGTTCTTGACGCCGATCTCGTCGAGGCGCTTGCCGCGGCCGGAGTTACGCGGGCCTCGCTCGGGGTGCAGGACCTGAACGCGCACGTACAGGAGGCGTCCGGCCGCATACAGCCCTATGAGACGGTGGCGCGCGCCGTGAAATTGCTGCGCGGCGCGGGGATCACCGCCATCAATTTCGATCTGATGTACGGGCTGCCGAAGCAGAGCGTCGAAGACGCCGCGCGCACCGCCTCGCTCGCCGCGTCGCTCGCGCCGCAGAGGCTCGCGGTCTTCGGCTATGCGCATGTGCCCTGGTTCAAGTCGCACCAGAAGCTGATCGACGCCGCGGCGCTGCCGGGCGCCGGCGAGCGTCTGGCGCAGGCGGCGGCCGTGCGGACGACCCTTGAAGGCGCGGGATTCGAGGCGATCGGTCTCGATCATTTTGCGCGTCCCGAGGACCCGCTGGCGATCGCCGCGCGCCAAAGGCGCATGCGCCGCAATTTTCAAGGCTACACGATCGACGCCGCCGATGCGCTGCTGCCGTTTGGCGTTTCGTCCATCGGGCGCCTTCCGGAGGGCTATGTCGGAAACGCCACCGATCTTGCGGGATGGCGACGCGCGATCGAGTCAGGACGTTTTGCAACGACGCGCGGCGTCGCGTTCACGCGCGAGGATATCGCCCGCGCGGATCTGATCGAGCGCCTCATGTGCGATTTCGACGTCGACTACGGCGCGATGGCTGCGCGTCACGGCTATGCGGAAGACGCCTTCGACGCTGCGCAGGCGTCTCTCGACGCTCTTGCGGACGATGGCGTCATCGACATACAGGACCGACGACTCGCCGTCACCGAACGCGGAAAGCCCTTCGTTCGCCTTGTCGCAGCGGCCTTTGACGCCTACCTGCAATCAGCGCCAGCGCGCCATTCCGCGGCGGTGTGAAGACGATTCGGCAAGGAGGCGCTCATGACGCCGCTTACGCTTTTTCTCGCAAAGCTGATCGGCGCTTACGCTCTGATCATGTCCGCCTGGATGCTGGTGCGCAGGGACGTGGCGCTGCAGATGATCGAGAGCGTTTCGCGCGAGCCCGTCGCCATCGCCTTCGTCGGCATGATACGCCTCGCGATCGGTCTCGCCATCGTGATCGGCCACGACCTTTGGAGCGACATGGTCGCGGCGCTCGTCTCGCTTGTCGGCTGGATTACGCTGATCAGCGGTTTCCTGACGCTGTTTCTGCCGCCGCAGACGGTGCACGACATTTTCGCCCGAATGGCATATGAAAAGCGCTATCCCGTGTTTGCGCTCGTGTCCTTCGCGCTCGGCGGCGCGCTGCTGATCGCGGGCTTCAGCGCCTGACAAGAGTGATAATGGCGCTTGTTCGCCGGCGTCGCCTCCGCCATCGTGACGCCTGGATTCGACGCCGTAGCCATGCCCATCTGGACGCCCGAACAGGATCAAGCGCTGACCGCCGTCGCGCGCTGGCTTGAAACGCCCGGCGCGCGGCAGGTGTTTCGGCTGTTCGGATACGCCGGAACGGGCAAATCGACGCTCGCGCGTCATCTCGCCGAACATGTCGACGGCGATGTCGCCTTCGCAGCCTTCACCGGCAAGGCGGCGCTCGTCATGCGCTCCAAGGGCTGCAAGGACGCGCGTACGATTCATAGCCTCATCTATCGCGCGACCGACACCGAGACCGAAGAGCCGTCCTTCGTTCTCAACGACGACAGCGCCGCGGCGCATGCGAAACTCATCGTGGTCGATGAATGCTCGATGGTCGACGAGGAGCTCGGCCGCGATCTTCTGTCCTTCGGCAAGAAGGTGCTGGTGCTCGGCGATCCGGCGCAATTGCCGCCGGTGAAAGGCGGCGGCTTCTTCACCGACGCCGAGCCTGACGTAATGCTGACAGAAGTGCATCGGCAGGCGGCGGACAATCCGATCATCCGCCTGTCAATGGCGATCCGCGCAGGCGAAGGCGTCGAACGCGGCGTCTTCGGCGATACGCGCGTCATTAGCCGTGACTCGCTCGATCCCGCGCTCGTGACCGGGGCCGATCAGGTGCTCGTCGGCCTGAACAAAACGCGGCGCGCCTATAACGGACGCCTTCGCCAGCTGCGCGGCTTTTCGGGCGAGTTGCCGCAGTCCGGCGAGAAGCTCGTCTGCTTGCGCAACAATCGCAAGAAGGGACTTCTGAACGGCGCGCTGTTTACAGTAAAGAGCGCCGGGGCCCTGCGCCGCGGCAAGGTGAGAATGCTGGTGACGCCGGAAGATGGCGAAGCCGCTAAATTTCAGCGCGTGGCGGTCGTTCCGCAACTGTTCGGCGCCGAAACCGACATTCCTTATGCGCTTCGCAAGGACTCGGACGAGTTCGATTTCGGTTATGCGCTCACCGTCCACAAGGCCCAGGGATCGCAATGGGACGACGTGACGCTTTTCGATGAGTCCTTCGCCTTCCGCGAACATCGGGCGCGATGGCTCTACACGGGCGTGACGCGCGCCGCGAAGAGACTGACGCTCGTCATGTGACGTTTGGAATGAAGCCCGCTGCTGTCGCATCCCCGGTGCAGCGAAGCTGGGATTTATTTTCCCCAGGCGTCGATGGCGTCAGCGAAGACGCGCTCGCCAGAGGGGCCTTTTTCCATGTTGATCGTCGCCGCGCGACCGTCGGTGAGCTGCATCGGCAGGTCTATCGCCGCGAGCGACCGCAACAGGAGAATATTGCGCGCCTCGTGGTCGCCGCGCATCAGGCCGATGAGGAAATTATTCTCGGTGATCGGCACGGGAATGCCGGCGACTTTTTCTCCCGACTGCGCATCGGAGCGACGCATCTGGATGGGGCCGATGGCCTTGACGCCGCCGATGGGACTGCCGGGCGCAACCGTGAACGACACATTGATGGTGTGCGAGGCCGAAAGGGTGGCGTCGGTGTTCTTGCGAAACAGCAGAGTCATCTTCAGCTTCGCGTCGGGGACGTCAATGTCGCCGCGGATGGCCGATCCGACGGGTTCGCCGGGCCCGCCGACGTTCTCAAGGCGCCAGACGGCAGAGCCATTGTAGATTTTATCGACTTTTGTGGGCTCGGCGAGCGAACCGACCCACATCTCCGCCTTTTGCGCCACCGGCACGGCGGGACTGCGCGGAGTCGGCGCTTTGACCGGCTCCCTTTCGCGTCCGACGCGATCGTTGATCTTGCCGCTTTCTGGTCCGCTGGAGGGCGACTGCTCCGGTTTCAGCTTAGCCAAATCCTCGGGCTGCTCGCGAAGCTGCCAGGCGAGCGTTCCGACGACCGCCACGAGCGCCACGACGACGCCGGCGACGGACAGAATGAGACGCTTCGAGCGCTGCGGCCTCGGCGCCGGCGGCAGCGGCGCTGGCGGCCTCTGTGGTTCACGCAGCGGGACATCGTCGTCGACCGCGATGGAGGAGTGAGGCGCGTCGCGCCTAGTCGATTCTACGCCATCATTCGGCGTGCGCTCGACGGGTTTGGCCGTGCTGATCGGATGTGGCTTGCGCTGCGGCGCAGACATCCCGTCGCGAGGCCGTGTCGCTTGCGCCTCGTTTGCGGCGCGCTCCGTTTCGACTTGCTGGATCGCGTCTTCGAGCGCGCGGCCTTCGGCGGCGATGTCGGCGTCAGCGACCGGCGGCTGAATGCCGCGCAACTGATTGAACAACGCCTTGCGGGCGCGTTCATAGACCGCTTGGCGCGTGTCCGGCGTGGACTGCGGCAGAGCGGCGACCGCTCTCGCGATCAGAGAATGGTAGTCTGCCATGTTCGGTTAAGAGCACTTCCGGCTTTTGGCGTCAATCCTGACGCCGCCGGAGTCCAAGAAAACCCGGGGATTTCCCGGCGTCGGCACGTCATGATCGCATATGCGCCTCAGTTCACTCGACGTGTCGCCAAATGAAGATCGCGCACGCCCTGGCGCAATGATCGCTTCAGCGCTCATTCTTGCTTCGTTCGCGCGCATGCGCACGCAGTGAGCGTGGATAAGACCTCGAGCATGAAGGAGTCTTGCGACAGGGCGCTCGTTCAGATGGCCGGCGATTTGCCGGATGTCTCGCGCGAAAATTATTGCGACGCGCTCGCGTCGATTGGGGCCGCAGCTCCAGGAAGGCGGCGCGTTAAACTTCGCCAAGCGGCGGTTTGGGGCGCGCCATCTGACGCGCGGGCGGGCGCGCGGCGATCAACCAGTAAATCGCCCCCGCCAGAGCGCCGGTCAGAAAAAACAGCAGCGCGATTCTTAATTCGAGCGGGCTCGCTTCGCGGGCGCGATCAAGTCCCATTGCAGCGCGGGCGATCCACGGCGACGCGCCGGCGAGCGTCGCGCTCGCGCCCGAATACCAGAGGAGCGAGCGTGCGCCGGCGATCTCGCCGATCAACGCTGCGACCGCGAGGGGCGCGACGCAGGTGGCGATGATCACCGACCAAACGATGAATCCGAATGTCGCCAGAGGATCGCTCCATCCGCCGGCGCGCACATCTTCTTCGACGAAGGCGAATAGGCCGGACGTCGCGGCGGCAAATCCCGCTTCTCGCGTCGCCGGATCAAGCAGCGCCGAGACGATCAGAAAAATGGCGGCGACGCCCACAGCGAGGACGAAGCCGAAAGCCATGACCACGATTCGGCGCATTATTGGAGCCGTCTTTCCTGGCGCGCCAAGTTATGGTTCGAGCACCGAATCCCAATAGAGATAGTCCATCCAGCTTTCGTGCAGGTAATTGGGCGGAAACAGCCGGCCGTTGCGATGCAGGTCGGCGACGCTCGGCTGAAAGGGCGCCTGCGCCGGCGACATATGCGCCTCCTTCGGCAGGCGGTCGCCCTTGCGCAGATTGCACGGCGAACACGCCGCTACGACGTTTTCCCACGTCGTCGCGCCTCCCTTCGATCGAGGAATGACGTGATCGAACGTCAGTTCATCATGTTCTCCGCAATATTGGCAGGTGAAGCGATCGCGCAGGAACACGTTGAACCGCGTGAACGCCGGCTGACGGGTCGGCCGCACATACTCCTTGAGCGACACGACCGACGGCAGACGCATCTCGAAGCTTGGGCTTTTGACGGTCTTGTCGTATTCCGAGACGATGTTCACGCGATCAAGAAAGACCGCCTTGATGGCGTCCTGCCACCCCCACAGCGAGAGCGGATAGTAGCTCAGCGGCCGGTAGTCGGCGTTGAGCACGAGCGCGGGGCACGCCTGCGGCGACACGGTCTGTTGACGGAAGTGAGCAGTCACCCTGCTTCCTCTCGGATTGCGGAGGGGCCTGACGGACCGCGCCAAGGTCCAGCCCTATGCGATGGCGCATATTTTACAGGCACGACGACAGGGTTGTGAAGGCCCGCGCCGCGACTTCCGCCGCAGAGGAGCGATATGTCTCTAGAAAGAGATAAACGCTGGCGAAACAGTAAGCTGCAAGAAGTGGCCTGGATCTAAAAAGTAACGGTATGTCTTTGTTTCGACGACTTCTACGCTGAACTATCGCCGCTCGCCTATTCGCCGCTCGTCCTTGGCTGTCAGATCGGGACGAAAACCGCGAATTAATGATCCGAAGGCCAGTGCGGCCAAGCGTGGCCCTTGCCCATGGCCGAGGGCCTGTTGCCTACTGCTGGAGTGATTCGCCTTCTTCACACGGCCGACTGGCATCTGGGCGCGACGCTGCAGGGCTGGTCGCGCGACGCCGAGCACCGCGACGCGCTGGCGCAGCTTGTCGCGATCGCCCGGGACCGGGCGGTCGACGCCGTCATCGTGGCGGGCGACGTCTTTGACAGCCTCAATCCGTCCGCCGACGCCCAGCGGCTGCTCTACGACACATTGCGCGACTTGCGGGTCGCCTGTCCGCATGCGCGCATCGCGCTCGTCGCCGGCAATCATGACCCGGCGGCGCGACTCGAAGCGCCGCGCGCATTGTTCGAGATGGCGGACGTCGTTTCGATCGGCGCTTTTGCGCGTCGCGATGGCGCTTTCGACGCCCGCGCGCATCTTTCGCCGATCCGCGACGCCAACGGCAGAATTGGCGCTCATTTGCTCGCGCTGCCTTATCCGCGCGCGGTGGATCTGCCCGTGACGAGCGGAGGCGGCGCCGCCAGCGCCGTGCGCGAGGCCTATCGCGAGGCGGTCGAAAGCGCGCGGCGCGAAATCGGCGCGGCGCCGCTCATCGTCACCGGCCATCTTCACCTCGCCAAGGGGCTCGAATCGGAAGGGTCCGAACGACGGATTCTCGTCGGCGGCGAACACGCCCTTCCGTCCGACGTGTTTTCGCCCGATATCGCTTATGTCGCGCTTGGCCATCTGCATCGTCCGCAATCCATCGACCGCGAGACGATCCGCTACTCCGGCTCGCTCATTCCCATGTCGAAGACCGAGATCGGCTATGCGCATGGCGTGAGCATCGTCGATGTCGAGGCCAGCGGCGCCGTTATCGTCCAACATGCGCCGATCATCCGCCCCGTCCGTCATTTGCGGGCGCCGGCGAGCGGCGCTTTGTCCGTAACCGAACTCGAAGCCGCGCTTGCGGCGCTCGATTTGGACGCCTCGGCGCCGATCGACGCCTGGCCCTTCGCGCATCTCGCGATCAGGGTCGACGGCCCAGCCGTTGGATTGAAAGCCGAGCTCGACGCCATTTGCGAGAAATTCCCGCTGCGCGTCGTTTCGACCAGCGTCGAGCGGCCGCAAGCGCCGGCGGCGGCCCCGACGCCGCTGCGCCTTGCCGAGCGCAAACCGATGGATTTGTTTCGCGAAGCCTTTGAGCAGGCGCATGGCGTCGCCCCGACCGACAATCATTTCGACTGTTTCGAGCGTCTTCTGCAGGAGGCGTGACATTGCGCATTCTGGCGATCAGAGGCGCTAATCTCGCCAGTCTCGCCGAAGGCTTCGCCATCGACTTCGACAGCGAGCCGCTGCGCTCGGCGGGGCTCTTCGCCATCACCGGGGAGACCGGGGCGGGCAAGTCGACGATTCTCGACGCGATCTGTCTCGCGCTTTACGACAAATTCCCGCGCGTCGTCGCGGCCGGCGTGAGCGAAGGCGCGCCAGATCCATCCGGAGAGACGCTCGGCGCAGGCGACCCGCGCACAATTCTTCGCCGCGGCGCCGGACGCGGGTTCGCGGAGGTCGATTTTATTGGCAAGGACGGGCTGCGCTATCGGGCGCGCTGCGACCTGCAGCGCGCGCGCGGCAGAGCGTCGGGCGCGTTGCAAAAACGCGCCAGATCGCTGTGGCGAATCGACGAGGCCGGCGAGATCGTCGCGCCGGTCGAGAGCGGCATAGGGCCCGTCGACGCCCGCGTCATCGAACTGACGGATCTCACCTTCGACCAGTTTCGTCGCACGGCGCTTTTGGCGCAGGGTGAATTCGACGCCTTTTTGCGCGCCGACGCGAAGGAGCGCGCCGAACTTCTCGAAAAAATCACCGGCGCTGAAATCTATGGCGTTCTGTCGCAGCGGGCCTTTGAACGCGCCCGCGAGGCGCAGCAGGCGACAGCTCTTATCGAAAGCAGTTGCGCCCAGATCGGCGTGATGTCGGAAGATGAACGCGCCGCGATTGACGCAGACGTCGCAGCGACCGAAGCCGAACGCGCGCAAGTCGCCGAAAGGCGCAGCGCGATGGCCGATGCGCTGCGCCGGTTCGACGCCCTGGCTCAGGCGCACGCGAAGCTTGCGCAGGCGATCGCGGCGCACGAGGGCGCATTGCGGGCGTTTGACGAGATGGCGCCGCGGCGCGAAACGCTTGCGGCGCTGGCGCAGGTCGAGCCGCTGCGCGCCCCGCGGGACGAGATGCGGCGCGCCGAGGAAACGCACAAGGCGGCGATCCAAGACGCCGCCGACGCGAAAGCGAAAGCGGGCGTCGCTCAAGAAGCTTTCGCCGCTCAGGAGGCGCGCGCGCGCTCGGCTTCAGAGGAAGTCGCCGCCTCGGAAGCGGAGATGGCCCGGTTCGCGCCGATATGGAGCGAAGCCGCAGCGCTCGACGCGCGCATCGCCAATTTGGCGCTGGAGGAAGCGAAGGCGCGGAGCGTCGCTCAGGACGCCGCGTCGCGCGCGCAGGCGAAGCGGGACGAACGCGCCGAAACAATGGAACGGCGCGCCGATATTGAACGCGAGAAGGAGACGGCGCTCGCCGATCTTGCGCGCCTCGAGCCGGCGCGGGCGCTCAGCGAACGCTGGCAGGAGATCGATGAGTGGCTGACGAAGCGAGGCGAGCTTTTGCAAGCCAAGCGCGCGTGTGACGGCGCGCTGGCGTCGGCAGTCGCCGAACTTGGCCACAGCGAAGCGACGCTTGCCGATTTCTATTCTCGCGATATGCAGGATCGAGTGGCGAGCGAGAAGCTGACGACGCAGATCGACGAGCGCGATCGCGCGCTTCTGGCGCTCGATGAGCCGGGTTTGCTCACGCGTGACGACGCCCTTTCGGCGTCGATCCAGCTGATCGAAGCCTTGCGCCGCTGGGCGCGCGCCTATGACGAGACCGGCGCGGCGTCGTCGGCGGCGCATCAGGAGATTTCGCGCAGCGCCGAGGACGAAGCCGCGCTTCGACAGAAATTGGGTGAGTCGCATGCGAGTCGCGCACAATATGTCGCGCAGAGCGCCGACGCTGAGCGGTTGGGCGAATTGGCGGACGCAGCGGCCGATCCCGATGCGCTGCGACTGCGCGCGGCGCTCAGCGACGACGCGCCATGTCCGGTCTGCGGCGCACTGGAGCACCCGTTCGCCGACCGGCATGACGCAGCGAGCGCATTGATCGAAGAGCTGCGCGCACGGCGAAATGTGTCGCGGCGCGCGCTCGTCATGCTGGACGAAGAGATTGTAGCGCTGAGCGCGCGCGCCGCCGAGGCCAAAGCGCTTCATCAGGACGCGTCGCGTCGCGCGGCGGAAGCGCTGTCGGCGCGCGTGCGCGCGGAAGCCGAATATGCGTCGACGCTCGGCGACGATGGCGCGCGAAACATGGCGGCCGAATTTGCGCCGCCGCCGTCGATCCTGTCAGCCTCGCCGCGGCTGGACGAATTGGCGAAGGAGGTGGCGGCTGCGCGCGATGGCGTCGCGCAAAAGCTTCTTGTCGCACGCCGGCTGCGCGAGGAGCGCGATCGACTGCGCAGCGCGCGCGAGGAGACGCGCCAGGCTCTGGGTGCACGCCAGGAAGAGCGCGCCGGGACCGCCAAGACGCTCCAGTCGGCGCACGAGACGCGCGCCCGCACGGAGGCGGAAAGCGCCGGACTTGTCGAGCGCCTGGAGTCGATCGACCGCGCGCTCGCGCCCTATCTGCGGCTATGCGAACTCTCGGCGGGCGACATTGATCGCGACGCCGCTTCAGCGCGCCGGGCGCTCGAACTTGCGGGCGCGCGTTACCGGCAAGCGCTGGCGCGATCGGATGAACTCGGCGCGACGTTCGCCGCGATCAGTCTCAAGGCGGAGCGCCTCGCTGCCGAGTCGGACGCCTTATCCGCCCGCGAGGCCGAAGCGAAAGGCGATCACGAGGCGCGCGCAAGGAGCCTTACTGAGGCGCGCGATGCGCGCGCGCTGCTTCTGGGGGGAGAAGCGACGGCTGCGCATCGGTCCCGCGTCGAGGCGCGCCACCGCGCGGGCATTGCGGCGCGCGACGAGGCGCGCCAGCGGCTCGCTGAAGCCCAGCAGTCGAAAGCCGCCTGCGAGGCGGGTCACGCCCATTGTGCAAGCGCGGCGGAAAGCGCGGCGGCGCGCGCCGTGCAAGCGCGCGCGGTCTTTGCAATGGCGCTCGCGGGCGCTGGCTTCGACGAGGCGACTGCGGCGCCTCTTCTTGCAATGTCGCGCGAGGAGCAGACGGAGCTGCGTCGCGTCGTGCAGGCGGCTGAATCGGATTGCGCCGCGGCGCGAACCGCCGTCATGGAGCGCCAGAAGGACTTTGACGACGCGCAGGCGGTCGCCCCGGTTGAAGCGTCGCGCGAGATTCTCGCGGCTCAGGAGAAAGACATCGCTGGTCGCCTCGACGAATTGTCGGCGCGGCTCGGCGCGCTGCGCGAGCGTGGCGCGAAGGAGGATGAGGCGCGAGAACGCGCGACAGCGCTCGCCGACGAGCTGGAACGGGCGCGCCTAAACGCCAAACTCTGGGGCGAGATCAATGACGCCATCGGCTCGGCGAGCGGCGATAAGTTCCGCCGTTTCGCGCAGGCCGCGACCCTGCAGCATCTCGTCGCGCTCGCCAATCAGCGCCTGGCGCTGCTTGCGCCGCGCTATGCCCTGGAGCGCTCGGGCGACGCCGGGTCGCTGGGCCTCCAGATCATCGACCGCGATCTTGGCGACGAGCGCCGTTCGACGCGTTCGCTCTCCGGCGGGGAGCGCTTCCTCGCGTCGCTGGCGCTTGCCTTAGCGCTTGCCGGACTCGAGGGGCGCGATTCTTTCGTCGACACGCTGTTCATCGATGAAGGATTCGGCGCGCTCGATTCGGCGACCCTCGACGTCGTCATAGACGCGTTGGAGACGCTGCAGGGGCAGGGCAGGCGGGTTGGAGTGATCAGCCATGTCGATTCGCTCCAGCAGCGCATCGCCACGAAAATCTGCGTCGAGCGGCGAGGCGGCGGAGTCAGCGTGGTGCGGCTGCGCGCGCCGAATTACGCATGACGGGTGTTCCCACTCGCCAACCCCGAAAGAAGTAGCCGATCGATTCTTCCCCAGGGATGAGTCGCGCCAAAACAGCCCCAAATTTGCGGCGACGAATCCAAAAAATACTGCTGCTGTGGCGGCAAAGCCACAAAAAACAATGATCAGCCGCCAGAGACTGTGGCGCTGGCGCCACACCTGCTGTCCCTTGCAGCGTCACATTACAGCTAGGGCAAAGTTTGTCACGGCTCTGTCATCCAGCGCCGGCTTCACTGTCGCCCGAAAGTTAACCGGGGGACCAAACTTATGAAACTTCGAGTTGGACAACGCGCGCTCGCCATCGCTGCGTTCGGCTTAATTGCGACGGCTTCGGCCACTCCGGCCGCGGCCGACACCGCGTCCGAACTTCGCGAGTTGAAGGCGCGGCTGCAGCAGCTTGAGGCTCAGGTCGCCAAGCAGCGCGCTGAGGTCAAGCGCGCGACCAATGTCGCGAACGCCGCCAGCGTCGCGGCCACGAAAGGGCCGCCCGGCCCGCCGCCGCCGCCGCCGGTCTTCGTCAGCTTCAAGAACGGCCTGTTCGTCGAGACCGAGGACAAGGCCTTCTCGTTCCATGTCGGCGGCCGCATTCACGCCGACGGCGGCTGGCAGAGCGACCCGGGCGATGGCGACGCGAGCAATGTGCTGCTGCGCCGCGCGCGTCTCGACATCGCCGGCAAGGCGTTCAAATATTGGTATTACCGCACGCAGTTCGAATTCGGCGGAAGCAGCGGCGCGGTGAGCGCGGCCAACGTTCGCGACGCCTGGCTGGCGTTCAAATACCCGCTCTTGACGACCGTCGGGCTTCCCTACGACTGGCCCGTTGTCATCCAGCTCGCCAATCAGTTGCGGCCGCTGGGCCTCGAGGCGATGAGCACCTCGAACTCCGGCATCACCTTCATCGAGCGTTCGATGATGTCGGACGCCTTCAACACGCCAAGGCGACATCTCGGCGCCTCGATCTCCAGCGGCGGCCACAACTGGGGCGTCAAGACGGGCATCTACAGCACCAGTCCGCAGGATACGGCCAACCGTCCATTCAACAATCGGCTTGGCCAGTATTGGGAAGTTGACGGCCGCGCGGTCTACCTGCCGATCCGCACTGAAGAGGATCTGATCCATATCGGCGCCACGGGCCGATACTATAAAAACAACGGCGCGACGTCTCTCTCGAACGACGAATTGCTCGTCGGGCGCGGCGTGCGCAACGAAGCCAACGCGCTCAACACGCGCCTGCTCGGCACGCCGGATATGTCCTGCAATCCGGGTGGACCGTTTAGTCTCGCTGGCTCACGATGGGCGGCTAACACCGGGTTGGGTGGCTCGCTCGCCCAGAACAACTGTCTGAAGAGCGCCGCAGCTTTCAACTTGGAGTTTGTCGCGATACACGGCCCCTTCAGCATTCAAGCCGAATATTCGCGCTCTTACTATACTCGCGACTCTTACACGTCGGCGGGTTTGCTGATCACCCCCACCGCCTTGACGGGCGTACCCGCTTTTCAGGCGGCGCGCCTCGCTGCGGGACAGGGTCTGCAAAGCTCCGCGTCGTTCGACGGCTTTTATGCGCAGGCGCAGTTGTTCCTGACCGGCGAAACGCGCATCACCGCTTACACGGACATCGAGCACAATATCAACACGCCCTACACCTTCTCGACTCAGCCCAAGATCCTCAATCCGATCAGCAAGGGCGGCTATGGAGCTTGGGAAGTCGCGGCGCGCTGGAGCTCGATCAATCTCGACAACGGCGCGCAAGGCGCCTGGAGCTATCTCCCGGCCTATGGCGCGCTCGGCCTCGTTCCCGGCGTCGCCATTCCCGGGGGTCTAGCCTCGGCTGTTCTCGCCGCGAATTCGGTCGGGCTCACCGGCGGTCGCGTCAACAAGATCACGCTGGGTCTGAACTGGTATCCGGAAAAGGGCTACCGCTTCCTGTTCAATTACGGCCGCGTCCTTGCCAATGTCGCGCCCTACAACCAGCCTTGGCTCAACTCGAACGACACCAACTCCTTCCTCACCCGCGCGGAAGTCTGGTGGTAACAGTCTCTCCCATCTGACTCTCAAGCAATCCCGCTGGGTTCTCCCGGCGGGATTTTCATTTGTATCTACGACTTGTTTTTAGATACTGGGACGAGTGTTTCACTCGTGCCACATCCGGATCAGATCGCCGATGATTTTGAGCTGCAGATCGGCGATCGCATCATGTCCGTTCTTTTCCATATAGGCGCCAAGAACGGCGTTGAGGTCGCGTAGAACTTTGCGGCGGCCTTCGTCGCGGATGCGGCTCTTGATCCAGCCGACGCAGGCGAGACGGCTGCCGCGCGTCACCTTGGCGACGCGATGCGTCAGGCCGGTCGAATAGACGAAGATGCTGCCGATTTTCGGTTTGACCTTGATGAGCCCGTGCTCCTGCTCCAGCACAAGTTCGCCGCCATCGTAATTGCTGTGGTCCTCCAGAAACAAGGTGAAGGACAGATCGCAACGGACGCCTTCCATGATCGGCGAATCCGAATGATTGCCGTATTCCATTCCCTCGTCGTAGCGATTGATGATCACGCCGACGAGCTTCTCCGGCATCGCGAAGAGGTCGACGCCCGGATGCGCAAGAATCAGTGACTTGATCTCGTCGAGGACTTTGCCCGCCTTCCGCTCGTCGAGCTGAAGATTTTTCTTGACGTTCGCCGCCATACCGCCGGCTGTGGACGCCCCAGAAACAAAGGGCGCGTTGAGAATGCGCTGGCGGAACCGCGCGCATTGGTCTTCGTCGAGGAAATCATCGATGAGCAGCACGTTCGTCGCTTTCTACAGGAATATGTCGCAACGCGTCCCTCGCCACGCTCTACGAGAACATGCCGTTACGACAAAGCCGCGCGGACTGCGCTGCGATCGGCCTATGAGCCTCCGATCTCGCATCGGCCGCATACCGGAGTGCACGTCAAAATGCCTAAAGATCGCGGGCGCAGCAAGTCTGCTCTCGGGGGAGCAGACACGGTCCTCGCGATGCGGAGTTCGCCTAACGGAAGGGCGAGCAGGCGTTGTTGGACCAGCGCCGAGCAGGCAAGAATGTCGCTAACCATTCGTTAAGGTTAACGCCGCACCCTGTCGCCGGACATAAATGGACGTGCGGGACAGGACTTGGCGATTCAGCGGGAGAAGCAGGCAGTCATCCTGGCGACGATGGGGGCATTGCTCTCGACCAGCGCCGGCGCATCCGACAGCGCCATCGAGGCGCGATTGCGCATGCTTGAAGCGGAGATCGCCAGGCTTCGTCCGCTGGAAGCCGAGGTCGCCAAGCTTCGTCAGGAGGCGCATGGAGCGAAAGCGCAGGCGAAAGCCGCGACAAATGTCGCCAACGCCGCGGTCGCGGCGAAGGCGCCGCCCGGGCCGCCGCCGCCGCCGCCGGTCTTCGTCAGCGTGAAGAGCGGGCTCCTCGTCGAAACCGAGGACAAGGCCTTCGCCTTCAAGATCGGGGGACGCCTCTTTGTCGATGGCGGCGGAACTGCCGGGTCTCCCGGAAATGGTTGGCAGGGCAGCGTCGGTTTCGGCCAAGCGCGACTCGAAGTCGAAGGCCGGTATAGGCCCTGGTTTTATAAAATGCAGTTCGATTTCGCGAATTCGACCATTCAGCTTTGGAACACGAATCTGCCGAATGCGAACACGCTCACAGGCCCCGCGTTCTGGACGAGAAACTACGTAACCGATCGCAACTTCCTGTGGGGCGGTTGGCGCGACGCCTATATCGGCCTGCAAGACCCGCGCTTGTCTCATCCGTTGCTCGCCGAGCCCGTCTATTTCAAGATCGGCAGCCAGTACGAATCCTTCAGCTTGGAGGCGTTGGCGTCTTCAAAATATCGCGACACGATCGAGCGACCGCTTGCGGTCGACGCCATCGCGCCCTTCCGTCACATTGGCGTGGCGGCCGGCATGATCGGCAAGGACAATTGGACGGCGCATTTTGGTCTTTATTCGCTGAGCTTCCAGGACCTCAACGCGCGTCCGGTTAATACGTCGTCAGGAAATGCGGGCGTTTTAGTGCCTACCTATAGTGGCTACGGCGTTAAAAACGCCAATTGGTATCAACCCTGGGGAGGCGGCGCCTACTGGGAAACCACTGGCCGTGTAACCTGGGCGCCCATCTTCGATGAGCATCGACTTGTGCATTTAGGCATCGCCGGAAGCTATCATCAGCCGAATAACGCGACCGCCTACAGCGATGATCGTAACTCGGCGCCGGGCAATCGCCTCGGGTCGGAAGCCAATGTCCTCGGCACGAACTTCCTCGGCACGACGGATCTTGCGTGCGGGCGCTTCCCTCAGCCTGTCGCCTTCGTGACGCCAACGGTGACCTTCAACCAGTATAACGCCGCCGGGAACTGCATTAAGGATATCGAGAAGATCGATGTCGAGGCGGCATTGTCCTATGAGAACTTCTTTGTGCAGGGCGAGTGGCTGTTGGCGAACTACAACCGCAACACCTTCGCGGCTCAGCAATTCGCCCTAGCCCAACTGAGTCAGCAGGGCGTTTCGTCGCCCAGCCAAGGTCTGTATTTGTCCCCCGGCAATTCCCGTTATGTGGCCAGCGGCGGATATGTGCAGGGCGAGTGGTGGATCACCGGAGAAGAGAAGGCTCAATCATACGATCTGAAAGACAAGAACGGCGTCACTTTCGGCCAGTTGAAGATCAAGGAGCCGTTTTCGAAGGGCGGATGGGGCGCTTGGGGTCTGGTCGGCCGCTGGAGCGTTCTCAACCTGAACAATGGGCCGTATCAGGGAGCGTCGCTCTACAACAATCTGCTGGTCGCCAACAACGGTTTCGGATTGTTTGGCGCCCTGCCGGGAACGCCCGCTCAGATCGCCAATGCGACGCTCCTGCAGAACGCTTTCGCGAATTCCGGCGTATATGGCGGCTATCAGCAGAACGTGACAGCGGGCATCAACTGGTATCCGGACAATGGCGTCGCCTTCCAGTTCAACGCGACTCGCGTGATGTCGCTGAAATCGCCGCTGAACTGGAACCCGCAGTCGTCCTATGAGGGCGGCTCTCATCCGACGTTCCTCGAAATGCGAGCGAAGGTCTACTTCTAGCCGCCGCAATTCGAAGCAATTCCGCGCTCCCTAGGGGGCGCGGAACTTTTTCAGCATTGCATGAAGGGATGCGTCGCCGTCGCCGCAGGTCCTGGGAAAAATCAGCAGACCTTGTCCCAGTCCCAGTCGCGGTCATTGTAGACGTAGCAGGGATCCCCGCCATAGGTCCGGTATCCGTCGCTCCAATAACCATAGGTGGCGCCGAGCAGCGCGGCCCCGAACGCCGCGGCGGAACTCGCTGCAATGCCGTTGGAGCCGCGATGATCGGACGCTCCACTGTCGTAACCGCGGCGAAAGCCCCGTTGATAGCCCGCATGATATCCGACGTCGTAATTGCGATGGTAGCCGACTCGATATCGGCCATGAGAACCGGTCGCGCCGGCGGCGGGCGCTTCAGTCGGAAGCATGAGGAGAGCTGAAGCGATTGCGACCGACAAGTGAATTTCACGAAGCATCGCTTCCCTCCGAACCGAATGGAGCCGGAAAGTTTGGCGCGAGTTAAGCCGGCTTTTTCGAAACAGTGGTCCCGTTTCGCCGTCTTCGCAAGACCCAAGCGCGATCGGGAGACCGCGATCATTCAAGCGCTCACCATGCGCCGGGGACCCGTTCGGCAGGCGGAAGCGGAGCCTAACCGGTTGGGCTTTTCATCGCGCGTCGGGGGGTGATATGGTCGACGAGCTTTAATTTTCCCGCAAGGTAGCGTTCGAGTTCGTCGATGAGGTCGCTCGTGATGACGCTCAGGCGATGGGTCGGGCGTCCCTTTCCGCGGCGCTACGGGTTGAGAACGCGCATGAACCGCTATGACCGCCAGCCTCAGCCCGCTGAAGAGGCTGTCGTCGAATATCTCGACGGCGAATATCGCGTGCGCAAGCCCGGCGCCTATGTGCGCTGCGCCGTGACCGGCGAACCAATTCCGCTCGAGGATCTGCGCTATTGGAACGTCGATCTGCAGGAGCCTTACAGCGGGCCGCACGCCAAGCTCATGCGTCTTGGCGTCAAGAAGCCCGATTAAGCATCGGCAAGGCGCGCTTCATCCGCCTTGCGCAGCCCGCGAAGGGCCTCGTCCAGAGCGACGGCGTCATCGAAAACGAGAGTGACGGGTAGCGTATCGACGCCGAGCGTCGCACGCTGGCCGCCCATTCGCGCCGCATCCTTTTCCGTCGTGACGAGCCGCGCGCCATGCTCGTGCCGCAACTTCGATAGCATCGCGTACTCTCTTTGCGTGAATCGGCGGTGATCGGCGAATGAGACCCGCGCCGCGACTTCGGCGCCGGACGCCTCCAACAAGCTGAAGAATTTCTCTGGCCGCGCGATGCCGGCGAAAGCGACGACGCGCGCGCCTTGCATCGCTTCGGCGGCATTCGCATCGGGCGCCAAACGCGCGGCGAGGATAGGTTTGTTGGCGCGCGCTGCGATGTCGCGCCCGGGTGCGCCGTCGCCGATGACGACCAGCATATCCGCCGCCGCAAGCTGCGCGTCGAGCGGCGCGCGCAACGGTCCGGCCGGGATGCAGCGGCTGTTGCCCGCGCCATGGTCCGAGTCGATCGCGATGAGCGTCAGGTCGGGCGCGACGCGACGGCTGTGGACGCCGTCGTCGAGAATGACGACGGTGGCGCCGAGGCGCTGCGCCAGGTCTGCGCTCGCAATTCGGTCTGCGCCGACGATCGTCGGCGCGACTCCCGCAAGCAGCAGCGCTTCGTCGCCGACGTCGTCCGCGCCGTGATGCGTCAAGTCCACGACGAAGGAGGACGTTCCGCCGCGCCTGCGGCGATAGCCTCGCGTGAGAAGGGCAGGGCGCTCTCCCGCCGCCTCGAGACGGCGCGCGAGGGCGATGGCGAGAGGCGTCTTGCCGTCGCCGCCCGCGGTCAGTCCGCCGACGATAATGGTCGGCAAATTGGCGCGTGGCGCTTCGCACGCCAATCGCTTGCGCGCGATGGCGCCGTAGAGCGCGCCGAGCGGGGACAGCAGCCGCGCCGCCGCGCCGTCTTCACGCCAGAAGGCGGGCGCGCGCATCTCAAAAAGCGGCGCCGCGCGCGACGGTCATTGCTGGGCCACCGCCATTTGCGCGAGATAGGGTTCGACGGCGGTCATGATGCCGCGCGAGGCGCCGCCCAATCTCTCGACGGTCTCCGCGGCCGCGCGTCCCATCTTGCGCATGCGCGCGGGTTCGGCGAGGAGATACTGCGCGGCTCGCGCCAGCGATGCGGCGTCTAAGACGCGCGCGGCCGCCTTTGCGGCTGCGAGTTCGCCATAGGCTTCGGTGAAGTTTTCGAGATACGGGCCATGCAGGATGGCGCAGCCAAGCTTCGCCGGCTCGATTGGATTTTGTCCACCGCCGCCGGGCAACAGCGACTTGCCCATCAGGACGACCCCGACGCTTCGGAAAATGAGGCCAAGCTCACCGACGCTGTCGACGATATAGACGTCGACGTCGCGTCGCGGTTCGCTTTCCTGCGAACGCAAGGCCGCAGTCAATCCTCTGGCGCGCGCGGCTTCGACGATCTCGACGCCGCGTTCCCAGCGCCGTGGCGCGATGATCGTCAGCAGCGACGGTGTTTGGGCGGCCATCTCGACATGCGCGTCGAGCACGAGGTCTTCTTCGCCGGGATGGGTGGAGACCGCCGCCCAGGCTGGCCGCGCGCCGATCGCGCCATTGAACTCGGCAAGTTTTGCAGAGTCGGCCGGCGGCGGCGGAACGTCGAATTTGAGATTCCCGGCGATGCGCACGCAGCGCGCGCCGAGCGCCAGAAAGCGGGCCGCATTATCCGAATCCTGCGCGAGGCAAAGATCGAGGGCGCCGAAGACGGATTTCGCCGCGCCGGGAACGGCGCGCCAGCGCTCGGCGGATTTGCGAGAGATGCGGGCGTTGGCGAGAACCAGCGGCGCGCCGCGCGCGCGCACGGCCGCGACGATATTGGGCCAAAGCTCCGACTCGGCGAAGACCGCGATGTCCGGACGCCAATGATCGAGGAAGCGCTCGACGAATTTCGGGGCGTCGATCGGCGCATATTGATGAAAGGCGCCCGCCGGCAAGCGCGCGCTGAGAACGCGCGCAGACGAGACGGTGCCGCTTGTCACGAGCACTTCGAGTCCGCGTTGAATGAAGCGGTCGATGAGCGGCAGCAGCGACAGGCTTTCGCCCACGCTCGCGCCGTGCAGCCAGACGAGTCGTCCGCGCGGTCGGGGGCGATTCGACTCGCCCATGCGTTCGGCCAATCGCGCGGGATCTTCCTTGCCATGGTTGGCGCGCCAATTGAGCGCGGCGCTCGCGAAGGGCGTCGCCGCGATCGTCGCCAGCCGGTACACTGTCAGAAGCGACATGTTTCCTATCTATTAAGAATCCGGTCCACATGCGCCATCTGACGGCGTCTTGTCCGCGCGCGCCCGGCCGACCGGAACGACAAATTCTATGTCTGACAAAACCGGCGAATTTTGGAAGGCCGCCTATAGCTTCTCCACATCCGGATCGAGCAGCCGATAAAGGTGAACCACGAAATAACGCATATGCGCATTGTCCACCGTGGATTGCGCTTTCGCTTTCCATGCGGCGAGCGCGCTATCGTTGTCTGGATAGATGCCGACGACGTCGAGCTTGCTCGGATCGCGGAACGCGACGCCGTCGAGCGTCTCCAGCTCGCCGCCAAATACAAGATGCAACAGCTGTTTCTCTTTCTTCGCCGAGGGTGCTTGCGTCGTTTTGTTCATAATTTTCCTTCCAAGACCTCCCGCGCCAGCGCGAGGCTATCGTCGAACAGCGATTTCGGAGCCGCGATGAGCATGTCGCGGGCGAGCGACGCGCGGTTATAGGTGAGCGCGACGCCCTCCGGCTCGCTCAACATGGCGCCCGCTTCTGCGAGGAGAATATCCGCGGCGGCGATGTCCCAGTCGCGCGCATTGGGCGCGGCGACCACAATATCATGCCGGCCGGAAGCGATATCGGCAAGGCGCAGCGCGAGCGAGGGCGTTCGCGGCGCCATCACGAATCCCCGTGGCGACGCCGCCAACTGATCCTGCATCGTACGAGGCGCGACGAGCGCCGCGCCGGCGATTTCGGCGCGCTGCGGCGCGATGAGGGGGGAGCCGTTGAGGAAGGCCCCGAGTCCGAGCGCGCCGACATAAGTCTCGCCCAGCGCCGGCGCGTGGATGATCCCGGCGACCGGCCGCCCGCCAACCACCAGAGCGATGGAAACCGACCAGCGCGCGTCGCCGCGCGAGAACGCCAGCGTTCCATCGATCGGATCGACCACCATCAAGGCGTCGCGCGTCAGGCGCTCGGCCGTGTCGACGCTCTCTTCAGAAAGCCACGCCGCCTCGGGCGCAATCCGCGCCATCTCCTGGAACAGGAACCGATCGACCGCGAAATCGGCCTCGGTGACCGGCGAGCCGCCGTATTTGTAGGAAACCGCGGCGGTCGTCCGCTCGCCCGCGCGGAAATACGCCATGGCGATCTCGCCGGCCTTGCGCGTGACGCTCTCGAGTTGTGGAAGAAAAGCGGCGAGTTCCGCTTGGCTGCAGCCCATCATGAGGAGGAGTAGGCGAGGCGCCGGCGGGCCGCAAGCGGGCGCGTTGCGCAGAATAGGAGCAATTTGAACGAATTCGTTTTCATGGACTTCACCCTCATCGCCTAAATCATGCGTAGAAGCAATGGTTTACGTGCTGTTCACCAGGCTTTTTAGCGTCTTCGCGGGCAGGCTGCGGCAATATGGGGCCGAGACGGAATTCAAGCCGCAAGGAGCGATCGATGGTTGAGGCCAATGCTGCGCGCAGAATCGAGGAAACGGTCTTTGTTCAGCGTGACCGCCGCGCCGACGGCGGAGCGCGGCGCATCCGCGTCACTCGGGACGACGTTTTGATCTCCCGTCGCTTCAGCGGCATCTCCATGGTCATCTCGGTGCCCGTCACCGCCTATTGCGGCGTCGCTCTCGAGGTGCAGCCCGCGGACGATGGCTCGGCGCGCTACGTTCTTTCGCTGGCGCACAGCGACCCAGACCTCGACATTCTTCTGAGCGAGACTCAAGACTGCGGCGCCGCCGCCTCCGACTGGCGTCACTGGGCGGCCTGGCTTGGGCTGCCGCGGGTCACCGAGGAGGATGGCGCGTTGCGTTCGCGCGAGAGCGTTGGCGAAGAGATCCCCGCCGGCTTCGCGCGCCGGCGCTGCGAGACCAGTCTGGGCAAGCGTCGTCCACGATTTCTCATTCGCCGCAAGGCCGGCGACTCCCGCCGCACGAAGGTCGTGCATGGCGCAGAGCGCGAGATCATTTCTTATGAATGAAGCGTCTCCTGCGCGGCCGACGCGCCAAGGACGATCTTCTCGAAGCCTTCGCGGATTTCCTGCTCCTTCAGCTTCCTGCCGATGAAGACGAGGCGCGATTCGCGCTTCTCCCCTTCTTTCCATTCTCGCTGCAAATCGCCATCGAGGATCTGATGGACGCCTTGGAACACGAACCGCCGCGGCTCGTCCTTGAAGGCGATGATTCCCTTGCTGCGCAGAATGTCAGGTCCGTCGCGCTGAATCAGATCGTTCAGCCATGGAACGAATCGTTCAGGATCAACCGGGCCGTCGTGGCAGATCGAGACGGAATGCATCTCGTCGTCATGGAAATGCTTCATCCCGGCGTGAGGCGCGTGATGATCTTCATGCGCGTGGCCATGGCCGTGCTGATGGTCGTGGTCGTGATGATCATGGCCGCAATCTGGACTGCATTCGTGATCATGGCCATCGTCATGGTCGTGACTCGACTCCTCGGCTTCGAGGAACGCCGGCTCGATCTCCAAAATCCGGTCGAGGTCGAAGGCGTTGCGCTCCAATACCGCCTGCAGGGGAACGTCCGACCTCACCGCGCGATGCAAAGCGGCGTAGGGATTGATCGCGCGGATGCGGCCTTCGACTTCCGCAAGCTCATCGGCTGAAACGAGATCGGTTTTGTTCAGGACGATCACGTCGGCGAAGGCGATCTGACTCTTCGCTTCCGGCGCGTCCTTCAGCCGCTCGCCAAGCCATTTGGCGTCGGCGACCGTCACCACGGCGTCGAGCCGCGCCGCCTCCTTGACGTCAGCGTCCATGAAGAAGGTCTGCGCGACAGGCGCCGGATTGGCGAGGCCCGTCGTCTCGACGACGATCGCGTCGAACTTGCCGCGTCGGCGCATCAGGCCCTCGATGATGCGAATGAGATCGCCGCGCACGGTGCAGCAGATGCAGCCGTTGTTCATCTCGAAGACTTCTTCGTCGGCGCCGACGACAAGGTCATTGTCGATGCCGATTTCGCCGAACTCATTGACGATGACGGCGTAGCGCCGGCCATGCTGCTCGGTGAGAATGCGGTTGAGAAGCGTCGTCTTGCCAGCGCCGAGATAGCCGGTGATGACGGTAACGGGGATTTTGTCTGTCAATGCGGCTTGCTCCAGATTCAATCGCCCCCACCCTGTCCCTCCCCCGCAAGCGGGAGAGGGGACCCTAACGATCGGCCTTACGCTAATCTCTCTAAGAAGCGCCGGGCCTGCTCCCTCTCCCACGAAGTGGGGGAGGGCTGGGGAGGGGGCGGCTACGGCGCCAGGGCTTTGGCCAGTTCTTTCACATTATGGCGCATCATGTCGATATAGGTTGCGCCATCGCCTTTGGCGTCCGACAGCGCATCGGAATAGAGGACCCCGCCGACCTGGGCGCCGGTCTCGCTGGCGATGCGCTTGGCGAGGCGCGGGTCGGCGACGTTCTCGACGAAGACCGCCCGAACCTTATGCGCCCTGACCGCGTCGATGATCTTCACGATGTCGCGGGCGCTGACGTCAGCCTCCGTCGACACGCCCTGCGGCGCGATGAACTCGACGCCGTAACGCGCGGCGAAATAGCCGAAGGCGTCATGGGTCGAAACGACGCGGCGTCGCTCCTGGGGAATGGCGGCGATCGCCTGCAGGATTTCCGCGTCGAGGGCGTCGAGCTTGGCGAGATAGGCGTCGGCGTTGGCCTTATAGGTCTTGGCGCCCTCAGGATCGACGGCCGTCAGCGCTTCCCTGATCGCCTCGACGTAAACTTTGGCGTTGGCGACGTCCTGCCAGGCGTGCGGATCTTGTCCCTCTTCGTCCTTTCGCGCAGTGACGCCTTTGCCTAAGGTGAACACCTCGCCCTTGCTTTTGGCGGCAGTGACGAGACGGTCGAGCCAGCCTTCGAATCCGAGCCCGTTGACGAAAATGAGCCGCGCGTGCGCGATGCTGCGGCCGTCGGCCGGACTGGGCTGATAGACATGAGCGTCGCCGTCGGGCCCGACGATGGTGGTGACGGCCACCCGGTCGCCGCCGACCTGCCGCACAAGATCGCCGATAATCGAAAAGCTGGCGACGACGGGAATTTTCTGCCCTTGCGCCATCGCTGGCGCGACGAATACGGCGAGCGAAAACGCTAGCGCGCTGCGGCGTGTAAGCATCGCTTTCATCCTTCGAGATGCCGGCGCGGCCGTTTCAACCGCAGCACTCCGCCGGCGCGGCCAAAAATCATCGAGAAAAGATAGACGACGCCCGCGGCGAGAATTATGGCGGGTCCGGTCGGCGTGCTGGTCTCGTTGGAGAAGACGAGACCGCCGTAACAGCAGAGGGCGCCGATCGCCGCGGCGAGCGGCAGGGCGACGGCGAGATCGCGCGTCCACAACCGCGCCGCAGCGGCGGGAAGCATCATCACGCCGACGGCCATCAGCGTGCCGAGCGCATGAAAGCCCGCGACGAGATTGAGCACCACCAGGGCGAGGAAGAGGAATGGCGTGAATTCGCCGAATGCGCTCGTCTGCCGCAAGAACAGCGGATCGAGCGTATCCAACACCAGCGCTCGGTAGAAAACCGCCAACAGAATGAGCGTGACGGTCGAGACGCCGACAAGCAGCAGAAGCGCCGCGTCGTCCAGTCCGACGACCGAGCCGAAGAGCACGTGGAGCAGATCGACGTTTGAGCCGCGCAGCGATACGAGCGTCACGCCCAGCGCCAGCGAGACGAGATAGAAGGCCGCGAGCGACGCGTCTTCGCGCAGCGTGGTGAATCGGGAGGCCGCGCCGGCGGCGAGCGCGACGACGAGTCCGGCGAAAAGGCCGCCGAAGGTCATCGCCGGCAAAGACAGGCCAGCGACGAGATAGCCGACGGCGGCCCCGGGCAGGATCGCATGGGACAGCGCGTCGCCGGCAAGCGACATGCGCCGAAGGATCAAGAAAACGCCGAGCGGCGCGCCTGAAAGCGCGAGCGCCAGGGAGCCGACAAGCGCGCGTCGCATGAATTCATAATCTGCGAATGGCGTGACGAAGACGTCAGTGAACATGCTGCTTATCTTCGGCGTCAAACTCATCGCGAAGACATTCGCGCGCGCGCTCGTCGAAGGCTTCCGACATGGCGCGCGCGCGGACGAGATTCCTTTCGCAAAGGGCGTCGCGCGTGTCGCCCCAGAAGATGCACTCGCGGGCAAGCAGCAGCGTGCGCGGGAAGGCGCGGCGGACAATGTCCAGTTCGTGCAGAACGGCGACGACGGTGCGCCCCTCGGCGCGCCATCGCGCGATCAAGGCCAAAAGATCGTCGATCGTCGCTGCGTCGATCGCGCCGAAAGGCTCGTCGAGAAGAATGACCGGCTGATCCTGAACGATCAGCCGCGCGAACAGCGCCCGCTGCATCTGTCCGCCAGACAGGGTTTCGAGCGTCCGCGATTCGAAGCCGACGAGTCCGACCGTTTCGATCGCCGCGCCCACCCGAACCTGCTCGGCCGCGTTCAGCGCCCGGAAAAGACCGACGCGCGCCAGAGCGCCCATGGCCACGAAATCGCGCACATTGATCGGGAATGCGCGGTCAATGTCGACGATCTGCGGCAGATAGGCGACGGCGCGCGGCGACAGGCCGCCGAAATGGATTTTGCCGCCAAGCGGCGTCAGCAGTCCGGCGAGCGCCTTGAGCAGCGTCGACTTGCCGGCGCCGTTCGGGCCGCAGACGGCGAGTCCCTCTCCGGGAGCGATTTCGCCCTCAAGGTGATGGACCGCGGGTCGACGATCATAGCCGAGGGTGAGATTGACGAGCCGGATCGCCGGCGCATTGGCGGCCGCGCTCAATGCAGCGCCCAGTAGGCGCCGGCCCACAAGGCCGCAAGAAGCAGCGTGGCGACGATCACCCGGGCGCCGGCGGAAGCTCCGAGAGCTGTGAGCCGCGCCTCTCGAGCGCCAGCGGCTGCGCCGGCGCGCGCATGCTGGGGCAGGGCGCGTTCCTGCGTCGTCATGTCGAACATAGCCAATGTTATATTATAACGCCGAGATTGAACAAGGCGTCATCCGCCTCCCCAGCGGATAGACGCCCTGGAGTGCCGCGTTAGGTATAGGTTGAGGCGCGTTCACGCCAATCGGCCGTGGACAGGGAAGGGCGATTCTGTTATCCCGTGCCGCACGGGTCAGGCGCTCCGTCAGCGCCCGGAGACCTATTCCCTATTAAGGCCGCTCAACGACGGAGCCGTCGCGGCGGGTCCCAAACACAGGATGGATACGTGCAAGTTCTCGTTCGCGACAACAATGTCGATCAGGCGCTCAAGGCTCTGAAAAAGAAGATGCAACGCGAGGGCATCTTCCGCGAAATGAAACTGCGCGGTCATTATGAAAAGCCGTCCGAGAAGCGCGCGCGAGAGAAGGCCGAGGCGGTCCGTCGCGCCCGCAAGCTCGCCCGCAAGAAGCTCCAGCGCGAAGGCCTGCTGCCGGTGAAGGCGAAGCCGGTCGGCGCCCGCTGATCCGGCAAGAGCCGTCGAATTCTCGCCCGATTGCAAGCGCTTTTTAAAAATTGCGCATAGAAGAGACACGGGGAAGACGTATTGCGGCTGGGAGGATCTGAAGGCATGGGCTTTTGCCGTGCGGCGACGTCGCGTCGCCAAGCTTCGCCCCTATCCAGTCAGGTCCTAACGCGCGGCGCGGCGGCGCTCGCCATCATCGCTCTGGCGGGCTGCGAAACCGCGAGCGGCATCCGGCCGCCGGGACGCGGCATCGCCGAGATCGCCGACACCGACCCCAACTCCGCCACCGTCAACATTGATTCGCTCAGCGAAGTGATTCGGCGCAATCCGTCGAGCGCTGAAGCCTACAACACCCGCGGCGTCGCTTACGCTCGGGTCGGGCGGTTCCAGGAGGCGGTCGCCGACTTCACGCAGGCCATCAAGCTCGAGCCAAATAATTCGGCGGCCTTCACCAATCGTGCGCTCGCGCTCCGCCAAATGGGCCAGAGCGACGCCGCCCGCGCAGACTTCGACCGAGCGATCGACGTCAATCCCAAACATGCGCCGGCTTACGTCGGTCGCGCCAACCTGCTGCGCGCCCAGGGCAACCTTGATCAGGCGCTTGCCGATCTCGACCAGGCCATTCGCCTCAATCCCGAAAGCGCGCAGGCGTTTCATGCACGCGGGCTGATCCACCAGAAACACGGCGATGATGCGCGCGCCGTGACGGATTTCGATAACGCCATCGACCGCGATCCCTTTGCGGCGGCGCCCTACCTGGCGCGCGGCGAAAGCTTGGTCACGCTCGGCAAATACGACAAGGCGGTCGAGGATTTCAACGCCGCGCTCAACGTCGACAGCAAGAGCGCGCTCGCGTGGGCCTGGCTCGGCGTCGCTTACGACAAGAGCGGCAACCGCTCCAAGGCGCGGGAATCCTTTCAGCGCGCGCTCACGCTCGATCCGCAGCAGCCCCTCGCCAAACAGGGCATGGGACGCGGCTAGCGCAGCTTCCGAAAAAGTTGACAGACTTTTTCGATGGAACCTGCTCCAATATTTTGATTTTGAGAGATTCCTTATCGATCACAATTCTATGTGATCGATAAGCGCTTTAGTCTCGCGAGACGCGCTGGTCCTCGCGCCATTGCCGGTAAATCGCAATCGCGAAGGCGACGGCCAGCACCAGGACGCAGCCGGCGATCGAAAGCCCAAGTTCGAGCGCGCCGTGGTTCGTGACATGCACGAATGTGGGCAGGGCTGGGTCGGCGCCCGCCATGTCGCCCGCGACCCAGCCGAGAAGGCCTGCGCCGGCCCAGACCAGCGCCGGAAATCTCTCCAGCACCTTCAGCAGCGCGCCCGCGCCGAACATCACGATCGGCATCGAAACGAGAAGCCCGAAGACGATGAGATTGGTCGAGCCATGCGCCGCCGCCGCGATGGCGATCACATTGTCGAGCGACATCACGGCGTCCGCCATAATGATTGCGCCGACCGCGCTCCAGAGGTTGGGTTTGGCCTTGACGTCGGAATGCTCGGCTTCGTCGATCAGCAGTTTCACCGCGACGATGAGCAGCAGAATGGCGCCGACAATTTTCAGATAGGGAACCGCCATAAGCTCGACGACGACGAGCGTGAAAGCGATGCGCAAAATGACGCCGCCAAGCGCGCCTAGAAATACGCCCCAGCGCCGCTGACGCACCGGCAGTTGCCGGCATGCAAGCGCGATCAAAATTGCATTGTCGCCCGAGAGCAGCAGGTTGATCCAGATGATCTCGAAGACTTCCCAGCCAAGGCTGAATTCTGGAGACATGCGCTCTTCTTACCTGCCGGGCGAGGCCCATTGGTGCGACTGACGACAAGCGGACTCAGAAGGACAAATCCGCCTCGGCGCAATCCGCCTGATGCATTGACGATGGGCGACGGTGGCCACCTGACGACTGAAGCTTTTCATCTGGAGGCGCCGCACATCACGCACTTGCATTAGCGGCATTTTGCTGACGAAGGAAGACGCCGCTACGCTTATGCAGCCGCCGATTTTTGGTTTTTCGCGAGGAACAAGGGGCTTCACCCTGTGTTCTTTTGGGAAAGGCGCGGCAAGTTCGACAATGGCGTCGGTTAAGTGCGCGCTGCAGGAGGTTACTATGGGCATGGCACAGCCAAACGCCAACCTTATTTCCAGCGATAAGGTCGAAGGCACGGATGTGTATGACGCGGCCGGCAACAAGATTGGCGAAATCGATCACCTGATGATCGATCGCGTCTCTGGTTCGGTTCGATACGCGATTATGACTTTCGGCGGCTTTCTTGGCATCGGCGAAGGCGAGCATCCCTTGCCCTGGAAGGCGTTCCGTTACGACACCAATCTCGGCGGATACATCGCGAATGTGACGGAAGAGCAGCTGCAGAACGCTCCTGAATTCGCAGGCGAAGAAAGCTGGAGCGATCGCGATTGGGAAAGCCGGCTGCACAGGAACTACGGGTCCTCCCCCTATTGGGAAGACACCACGACGTCGACGATGTCGAGAGACCGTGACGTCTAAGTGACTTTGACCGAAGCGGGAACCCGCGGTAGGGCGGAGCCGTAACTGGCTCCGCCCTTTTTGCCGCCTATATGGCGTCGAAGGGATATTCGAAAGGCCATTGAAATGCGCGTCGGAGTCGCCGCACTTTTGCTTTTCTGCGCTGTGGGCTGCGGCGTCGCCGTCGCGAGGGCGGAAGACCGTCGTAGCGCAGAGCAAGACCGTCGTGGCGCAGAGATAGAATCAACTCTCAAGCGCATCAAACTTCCTCCCGGCTTCTCGATTTCGCTCTATGCTCTAGCGCCGCGGGCGCGCACGCTCGCCATCGGGCGAGAGGGAAAAACGATTTTTGTCGGTGCCGAGGAGAAGGACGTCTATGCGATCACGCCCGGCGAGAAGACGGCCGCTGCGGTCGAACGCTTCGCGCCGTCCTTGCCATTCACGATGCCGCATGGCGTTTGCTTCTCAAACGGGGGCGCGCTTTTTCTCATTGAGCGTAACCGCGTCACACGGTTCGACGATGCGGAAAACACGTGGCGCGACGCGGCGGCGAACGCCAAGATCGTCGTAAAATCAGGCGATCTCATTCCAAGGAACGAAGAGAGCCGCGGCCACTCCTCGCGCGTGTGCCGCGTCGGACCTGACGACAAGCTCTACATTTCGCTTGGCCAGCCGCACAATGTCACGCCGCGCGACAGGCTCGCGCTTTACGACAGAACGGGAATCGGCGGCATCATTCGGATGAATCTCGACGGATCGCAGCGTGAAGTCTTCGCGACCGGCATTCGCAATTCCGTCGGCATGGCGTTCGACACGGACGGATCGCTCTGGTTTACCGACAATCAGGTCGACTCCATGGGCGACGATCGCCCGCCTGGCGAAATCAATCGCGCCGACAGGGCAGGATTGAACTTCGGCTTCCCCTGGTATGGCGGCGGACATGTGCGCACCAACGAATATGCGCGCGCTGAGCCGCCGAAAGACGTCGTCTTCCCTGTCGTGGAGACAGCGCCGCATGCGGCCGATCTTGGCATGATGTTTTACCGCGGCGACATGTTTCCAAAGGAATATCGAGGCGCGATGTTTTACGCGCAGCACGGATCGTGGGACCGGAGCATCCCGATCGGCGCGCGCGTAATGGTCACGCGCGCCGGGACGACCGCGAGCACGCCATTCGCTGAAGGCTGGAACGACGGTTCCGGTTCTTATTTGGGCCGGCCCGTCGACGTCGCGGAACTTGCGGACGGCTCGCTTCTCGTCACCGACGACCAGAATGGCGCCATTTACCGGATCACCTACCAAGCGCCGTAGGGCGCGTCGTCAGCGCCCGCCCGTCGTGGCCCGTGCAGAGCGCCTCGATCATTATGCTCGCGTCGACGCCAGGCGTGCGCGCGAGGGTGAAATCGGCGGCGCGCGCCGTCCCGCCGCGCTCGGTCAATAGCTGCAAGATTGTGCCGATCTGCGAGTCGAGATGGCGTCTCAGCGCGGCGTCGCCCTTTTCCCGCAATCGCGCCGCGCGCTCTTTGGCGATCTGCGGCGCGATTTGCGGCATGCGCGCCGCCGGCGTTCCCGGACGTGGCGAGAAGGGAAAGACATGAAGATGCGTGAGACCGCAGGCGTCGACGATGTCGAGCGTGGCGTCGAACATCGCTTCAGTCTCGGTCGGAAAGCCGACGATGAAGTCGGCGCCAAAGATGATGTCGGGCCGCCGCTTGCGTAGCGCGCGGCAGACCTCAATGGCGCTCTGTCGCGAATGGCGGCGCTTCATGCGTTTCAAGATCAGATCGTCGCCGGACTGCAGCGACAGATGAAGATGCGGGCAAAGCCGCGAATCTTCCGCAAAAGCCTCGACGAGATCTGCGTCGACTTCAATGCAGTCGACAGACGAGAGACGTAGCCGTTCAAGTTCCGGAAGGCGGCGTAGCAGCAGACGCACGAGGCGCCCGAGCGTCCAACCTTCGCCAAGGTCGACGCCGTAGCTCGTGAGATCGACGCCCGTCAGCACGATCTCCTTCTTGCCGCTCGCGACAAGCGCACGGGCCTGCGCGACGACCTCACTGGGCGGCGCCGAGCGCGCGGCGCCCCGTCCGAAGGGAATGACGCAGAAGGTGCAGCGATGATCGCAGCCGTTCTGCACGGCAAGCAGCCCGCGCGTGCCCTCAACGCCCACAAGCGCACGATTTGGCGCATGTTCGGCGAGGACCCGCGTCACCCCCTCGATCTTGGCGAAGCCCGGAGGATCGAGCCGCGCCGCGCAGCCGGCGACGACGATCTCGGCCTCGGGCCGCTCGCGATGCAGGCGGCGGATCGCCTGACGCGCTTGTCGCGTGGCCTCGCCAGTGACGGCGCAGGTGTTGACGATCACCGTCTCGCGCGCGCTGGCGTGGGTTTTGGCGAGCTCCTGCGACTCGACGGCGTTAAGCCGGCACCCGAAGGTGACCACCTCGGCGTTGCGAAGCGGCGCGTTCACGCTACGACGCCCTGAAAAATCTGGGGATCAAGCGTTGTTTCGAATTCGAATTCGACCGGCCCCGTCATCAGCACATGATCGTCGGCCCGCCATTCGATCGTGAGATCGCCGCCTGGCAGGCGCAGACGCGCCGCGCGCTCGCCGAGACCTGCGCGCGCCGCGGCGACGAGCGTCGCGCAGGCGGCCGAGCCGCAGGCCTTGGTCGCGCCGGTTCCGCGCTCCCAGACGCGCAGCAATATATCGTCGCGCGAAAGCATCTGCGCGAAGGAGACGTTGGCGCGTTCGGGAAAGAGCGGATGGCGCTCGATGCGCGGCCCGAGCGCCTCGAGATCGACGTGCGTCGCGTCGTCGACGAAGAATACGGCATGGGGATTGCCCATGCTCACCGCGGAGAAACGCGACGGCGCGCCTGCGACCGGCGGGTCGAGCGCGATTTCGCGCGTATCCTCGACGGCGCGAGCGAGCGGAATCTCGCGCCAGCCCAGCCGAGGACGGCCCATGTCGACAGTGAAAACCATATCGGCCTGGCGTCGCGTTTCGATGAGGCCGGCGTCCGTCTCCAGGCGCAGCGCGGCCTTGCCTTCGCGCGCCAGCGCATAGGCCACGCAGCGCGTGCCGTTGCCGCAGGCGGCGGATAGAGAACCATCGATATTGTAGATGCGCATATACGCGTCGTCGCCCGGCATGCGCGGCCTGTGGAGCGCCATCAGCTGATCGAAGCGCAGGCCGGGCGCGTTGGCGATGGCGCGCGCTTCATGCGGCGCAAGCTCATGGTCGCTCCCGCGCAAATCGAGAACCAGAATCTCGTTTCCCGCGCCGTTCATGCGCAGAATCGGAAGATGGTCGAGCGGATGCGCCATGGGGCGGGTTTTCGCCTATTCTCCGGGAGACGCGCTCGTATATAGAGAAGGCTGCGCCGAAGCGCCACTGCGGCTCCCGCCGAACGCGCGTCGCATTTGCGCGCGAAAAGGCCCATGATGGCCGCTTAGGGACGCTCGACGATGGAAGTAGAACCGGGCTTACTGGACAGCCTGCGACGCCATTGGCGCGCGCTGGCGATCTTCACAGTTCTGATCGCCGGCGCCGCGATCTATTCCGAACGCGCGCTGATTCCGGTCGGCGGCGTTGAGGAGGCGGACACATCCGCCACGCCACAAAAGCCTTCGCCGCCAAATGCGGCGCCAGACACGAAATCCAGCGAGACGAGCGACGCCAAGCCTGACGATGTGAAACCGGGAGAGGTAAAGCCAGGCGACGCGGCCCCGCCCACGGCCCACGACGAAGCGGCGCAGGCCATGATGAGCCAGACCGTTGCCGTCGAGGCCCGACCCGCCGCCGTCATCAAAGGACAGGGCAAGTGGGAGGACGCGGCGAAGACGATCAGCGAGGCGCTCGCCAAGCTCAACGACGCCGTCGGAACGTCGGGACTTGCCGTCAACGGCCGCCCCATCGCCGTTTTCACCAAGACCGACGACGCCGGCTTCGCCTTCGAGGCGATGCTTCCGCTTGCGGCGGCGCCGGAAGGCAAGCCCAAGCTGCCCGAGGGCGTCAACATCGGCGCATCGCCAGCCGGAAAGGCGCTCAAATTCCAGCATCGCGGCGCCTATGACGAGATCGAGGCCACCTATGAGGCGATCGCCGCCTATCTCGACGAGAAGGGGCTCGATACGAAGGATCTCATCCTCGAGGAATATCTCACTGACTTTAAGGGCGACGACGCGACTGTCGACGTGGATATTTATGTGTTTTTGAAGTGAGCGGTTGCGAATCCATCCATCAATGTTATAACTTAGTTATAACATTGATGGATGTGTCATGCGTAGCGCGCTTCGAAAAATGGGAAACTCTTCCGGCCTGATTATCCCCAAGCCGTTCCTTGCCGAAATTGGGGCGGATGTCGGTGACGACGTCGAATTGACCGTCGAGAAAGGCCGTCTTGTCGTCACGCCTCTCAAGAAGCGCGTTCGCGAGGGTTGGAGCGATGACGCCCGTCGTATCGCCGAGCATGGCGATGACGCGCTTCTATGGCCGGAGTTTGGCAATGAAGGCGACGAAAAACTGACGTGGTGAAGCGTGGCGAAATCTGGCTCGCTGCGCTCGATCCGACGGTCGGGAGCGAGATTCAGAAGACGCGGCCATGCCTGATTGTTTCGCCGCCGGAAATGCATGACCATTTGCGCACGGCGATCGTGGCGCCGCTGACGACGGGAAGCCGCCCCGCCGGCTTTCGCGTCGCGCTGACGTTCAAGGGCAAGCGCGGACTCGTGCTGCTTGATCAAATTCGCGCAATCGACAAGCAGCGGCTCGTCAAGCGCTTGGGCAAAGCGTCCGAATCTACGCTCGCGGCGATTCTCGCTGGCCTTCGTGAGGTCTTTGAAGATTAGCCGTCAGCGTCGTTTCGCCGAAACGTCGAAACGAAGCGGAGCCAAAGCGACGGCGCGTTTTCGCCAAAGGCCGATTGGAACGCGCCTTCGAAAGGCCTGCCCGCTTCGAGCGCGCGAAGAAGCTGCAGAAACGCCGTCTCGTCGCGCCTGCGCAGCCAGCCGACGAACATGCCGGCCTGCCGATAGGCGAGCCGCTGGCGCTGGGTGAGCGCATCGAGCTTCGGATCGCGCGGCGGTTCGCGCTCAAAGGCGAGCCCGGCGAAGTCGATCCATCGACGCTCGTCGAGCACGACGCGATAGCCGTCGCGGATCGCCTGCGCGGCTTCGGTTTCGCTGACGCCCTCGGCGCCGCCGCCGTTCGACGCCATTACCGCGAGCCCTTCCGTGAACCATTGCGGCGGACGCGGCGCGCCAAGCGGCCGCCAGCTTGAGAGATGCACATGCGACAATTCATGCGCGAGAACGCCTTCGAGGCGAGCGCGCTCCTTGCTGCAGAGCGTCGGCGACAACAGCGCGGCGCCGCCGCGCGTCACGGCGGCGATGCCGGGATCGTCCATGGCGTTGGCGTTCGCGTAATTTTCGTAGGAGGCGTAAACGCCGACGATCGGCGGCTGCGCAAAGGGGCGTCCGTGCGCGGCCTCGATCTGCGCAATGGCGCGCGGCGCGATTTCCGCGACGGCTTCGGCGCAGGCCCGCGCCTCAGGCTCATAGTGAACGCGCGCATCGTCCGCGAAAGCGGGCAGTAGGCGAGGATCGTTCCAGGCGACGCGCGCGGCGAGGCGAAGGTCCGGACGCAAGGCCAGCGCCAACGCAGCCGCGGCGATGAACGCCAGCCCTAAACCCCACGCCTTCGTCATGATACGCGGCATGCCTGTCTCGCGACTGTTAGCCGGGTTTCTCGTCCGGCCGATATTCGAGAATGTCGCCCGGCTGACATTGCAGAATTTCGCAGATTTTTTCGAGCGTGTCGAAGCGGACGCCCTTCACCTTGCCCGACTTCAACAGGCTCACATTCTGTTCGGCGATGCCGATGTGCTGCGCGAGATCGCGCGAGCGCATCTTGCGCTTCGCCAGCATCACGTCGAGATTGACGATGATCGGCATCAGACGATCTGCGCGTTTTCATCGGCGATGTCGGCCGCCGTCTTCTGGATATGGGCGAGCGCGAGGAGCGTCGCGAGCAGCATGAGCGTCGAAAGATCTTCAGGTCGCAGATAGATCGACACCATATGCGCGCCCGCCGGCTTGTGCGCCGTGAGGATGAGCGAAGTGAGCGGTCGCGCTGCAATATCGACGAGCGCCGCGATGAGGCCCGCTAACGCAAGACAGCGCAGCCATCCTGCCGCATCGGGCGTGAAGATGCGCCCCTCAAGATAGGCCGAGAACAGTCTCCAGCCGGCGTAGCAGGCGACGACGAGAAGCGCCCAGATCACGAAGCTGACGCCGAAGGCCGCAAGCCGCTGATCGGCGGACAGGCCTTCGACATCGACCTTCAGCGACGCAAATCGCGAAACGACCGCCGACTCGTCGCTCCAGAACGTCGCGATCGTGAAGAGAATCCAGAGGCAATAGGCGACGAGCGCGAAGCGCAGCGTTTGGCAGAGCCAGCCGATGCGGCGGCGCAGCGAGTCCAGGCGACGGTCGTCAAAGGAAGAAAGGGCAGGGAAGTCGGTCATGGCGGTCTCCTTGTGCCGCTTACGTTGACACGAGAATAATTTAATGTCAAACATTAAAAACTAATCGAAAAACATGAGGCATTCTATGTCGCGCATTGTTCGTCGCCTGTCGAGCCTCGCGCTCGCCCCCGCCATGCTTGCCGCCTGCAGCCATGTGCCTGTCTCAACCATGTGGGCGCTGCGCAATTTCGACGCCGCTTCCGTCGATCCGGCCGGGCTGCGCGCGGCGGTGCGCCTGCCCGAAACTTTCGAGCCGCAGAAGGGCGGCGTGACTCTGAAAATCGGCTGGTGGCGCGACGGCGACGAAAACGCGAAGCATGAGATGATTTTCGCGCTCAAGGAAACGACCGCGCCGGAAGACGTCGCGCCGCTCGCCGGCGAGCGGAAGGCCGGAACGCGCATTTACGCCTATCGCGTCGACCCGGCCGATTATGCGGCGATCCGCGCCCGGCAGAAGGAATTTCTGGAAGAGAAGGCGCGCGATCCCGGCAAGACGCATGGTTCCTTTGGCGTTGGCGCCGACGCCTGCCGGCGCGGCGACTTCCCCGAAGGTCCGCTGCTAACGACGACTTATTTGCGCACGCAGCTCTCTAGCCCCTATCTCACGGTGCTCATGAATCTCGACATGCGCGAGGCGGCGACGAAGGAAAAGCCGCTCGATCAGCTCGTGCCGCCTTGCGAGAAATTCGCGAACCGCGCCGAGACGCCGATGGTCGTAAACCGTTAGGCCGCCCGCGCCTTTTCCATCATGTCGACGAAGCGGCGGAAAAGATAATGGCTGTCCTGCGGGCCGGGCGAAGCCTCGGGATGATGCTGCACCGAAAAGGCCGGGCGATCGGTGAGCGCGATGCCGCAGTTCGAGCCGTCAAAGAGCGAGCGATGGGTCTCGACGGCGTTTGCCGGCAGGCTGTCGCGATCGACAGCGAAGCCGTGATTCATCGAGACGATCTCGACCTTGCCGGTTGTGAAGTCCTTGACCGGGTGATTGGCGCCGTGATGCCCCTGCGGCATTTTCTTCGTCTTGGCGCCGACGGCGAGCGCCATCATCTGGTGCCCGAGGCAAATGCCGAAGGTCGGGATTCTCGCTGCGAGCAGCTCACGGATAACCGGCGCGGCATATTTGCCGGTTTCGGCCGGATCGCCGGGACCGTTCGAGAGAAAGACGCCGTCGGGTTTGAGCGCCAGAATTTCCCCGCTCGTCGCCGTCGCCGGCGCGACGATCACTTCGCAGTCCTGTTCGGCCAGAAGCCGCAGGATGTTGCGCTTCACGCCATAGTCGATGGCGACCACGCGATATTTGGGCGCGCCGTTGCGCACGCCATAGCCGCCGCCAAGCCGCCAAATCGTCTCGCGCCAGTCGTAACGCTCCTTCGAGCCGACGCTCGGCACAAGGTCCATGCCGTCGATCCCCGGCCAGGCGGCGGCCTTGGCTTTTAGCGCGGCAATGTCGAAGCAGCCATCCGGCGCGTAGGCGATGACGGCGTTCTGCATGCCGCGCTCGCGAATGAGCGTCGTCAGCGCCCGCGTGTCGATGCCGCTCATGCCGACAACGCCGCGCGAGGCGAGCCAGTCGGCGAGCGGCATCTGGGCGCGGAAATTTGAAGGGTCGGTGCATGGCGCGCCGAAGATGGCTCCGACCGCGCCGGCGCTCTTGTCGAGATCGACGGTTTCGACGTCTTCATCGTTGGTCCCGACATTGCCGATGTGGGGGAAGGTGAAGGTGACGATCTGGGCGGCGTAGGACGGGTCCGTGAGGATTTCCTGATAGCCGGTCATGGCGGTGTTGAAGCAGACTTCGCCCACCGCTTCGCCAACGGCGCCGAGCCCATAGCCCTCGATCACTTCTCCACTGGCGAGAACCAGAACGCCGGTGTGGAGGGGTTTCTTCCAGCCGTTATCTTGATCGAGGGTCATATAGGTCTCAGCTCTCCGGCGCGTCGCTGGCTTGACAGCGCTCTCGCCGCGCGTCATGGCCGGACTTGATCCAGCCATCCACGGCTGCGGCGCCACGTGGATGCCCGCGACAAGCGCGGGCATGACGCGATTGGCTGTGGATGTAATGCATCCGCCCCGGAATTGGAAACCCCAAGGACATAACATGCGCGAGAAGATAGCGGCGGACCTCAAGACGGCGATGAAGGCGGGCGAGCGCGCCAAGGTCGACGCGCTGCGGCTCATCAACGCGGCGCTGAAGGACAAGGACATCGAGGCGCGCGGGGCAGGCAAGACGCTCAGCGGCGACGACGAACTCGCGCTGCTCCAGAAAATGATCAAGAGCCGGCAGGAATCGCTGGAAATCTATGAAAAAGCCGGGCGCGAAGACCTCGCGGGCAAGGAGCGCGGCGAAATCGCGGTCATTTCCACCTATTTGCCGCAGCAGCTCTCTGAGGTGGAAGTGGCGGAGGCGGTGAAGGCGGCGATCGTCGAGACCGGCGCGGCCTCGATCAAGGACATGGGCAAGGTCGTGGCTTCGCTCAAGGCGAAATACACGGGACGGATGGACTTCGGCAAAGCCAGCGTAGCGGTGAAGGCGGCGCTGTCGGGCTAGCGGCCTAAGCGGCGCAGCGCAACCTGCTCCCTCTCCCGCGAAGCGGGGGAGGGCTGGGGAGGGGGCGATTCCCTAACCTCTCCTCTCGACCCGAGCGAGGATCGTCTCGCAGACCCCGTCGAGATTGCGATATACGTCCTCATTCGTCACCCGCAGCACTCGATAGCCGTTCGCGGCGAACCAGGCGTCCCTTCGCTTGTCGTAAGCGACTTCCTCATCGCTCGAATGCGTGGCGCCGTCGACTTCGATTATGAGGCGCGCCTCGGCGCAGAGGAAATCAGCGATGAATGGTCCACAAGGCGCCTGACGCCGGAACGACAGGCCCGCCAGCCGATGCGCGCGCAGTACGTGCCAGAGTTTGCGTTCCGCGTCGGTCGGCGCGCGCCGCAAACCCTGGGCGCGTTCTGTCATTGTGCGCGTCTGTCGCATCTCGGCCCCCTTCCGGCGCTTCGCGCCACCTTCCCCCGCTAAAGCGGGAGAAGGGAGAACGGCGCGATTCATGCCTTGCAACAAGAATTCGCGAGGCTGCAAGAATTCTCCAGCGTTAATGACGGCGCAATCTGCTCCCTCTCCCGCGAAGCGGGGGAGGGCTGGGGAGGGGGTCACCGCCAAAGCGCGTAGAAATGATGCGGCGGGCCGCGGCCCTCGCTCAATCGCAGCTGGTCCGCCGCCTCTAGCGCACCCTCGAGCCAGGCTTTGGCGGCGGCGATGGCGTCGATCAGCGGCGCGCCCTTGGCGAGTTCGCAAGCGATCGCCGAGGAAAGCGCGCAACCGGTTCCATGCGTATTGCGCGTCGGGACGCGTCTTCCACGAAAGATGCGCCTCTCTCCTGCTGCGAAAAGAACGTCGACAGGTTCGCCCTCGAGATCGCCGCCCTTGACCAGCACCGCGTGGGCGCCGGCTGCGCAGAGGAGCCGCCCCTGCGCCGCCATCTCATCAGAGTTGCTGGCGAGGGGCGTTTGCGTGAGCGCGCTCGCCTCATGGAGGTTCGGCGTCACGAGTCGCGTTAGGGGCAACAGGCCCGCCAGCGCGGCCTCCAGCCCGGCCGAGGCGAGGCTGACGCCCTGCGTCGGAACCAAGACTGGGTCGAGCACGACGTTGCGCGCGCCGTGGCGCGCAAGCGCCTTGGCGACCGCGTGCGCGATATCCGGCGTCGCCAGCATGCCAATCTTGATCGCGTCGGGAGGAATGTCGGACAGCACCGCCTCGATCTGCGCCGCGACGATATCCGCCGCGACAGGATAGGAAGCGGTCACGCCGCGCGTGTTCTGCGCGGTGAGCGCCGTGATCGCCGCCATGCCGTAGCAGCCAAGGGCCGAGAATGTCTTGAGATCAGCCTGCACGCCGGCGCCGCCCGACGGGTCGGAGCCGGCGATGGAAAGAAGCTTAGGAACGGGCGCGGTCATGACAGGAATGTCCGCGCTTCGCGCCCCCAACGCAAACGGCGCTGATCAGCTATGCAATTCGCGTCCGCCGGGCGAGCCCGCTATGCGGGCTGGAGTTCCGGCGTTTTTTGTCGGTTTCGTCAGGCCAGGTTTTATTCCGTGCGCAGTCTTTTCCGCGGGCGTGCCCTTCCGCAGGCTCAGGGTTTCGGCAGGCTCAGCACGCCGGCGTCGCCGTTCTCCGCGCCGAAGGCGAGACGCGCGCCCTTCGCGTCCCAGGCGAGAGCGCTGATGCGCGTGCGGTCATCATCCTGCGCCGGACGGCGAACCAGAATCTCAGATCCGTCCGAAAGCCGCGCCAGCATGATCAGGCCGTCGTCGTAGCCGATCGCCAAGACCAAAGCGGCGGGATGGAAGGCGACGCGCGTCACGATCGCCGAATGCACGCCGCATTCGCGCGGCGCCTGGCCCATCGGACCGTCCTTGCCCGAAAACGGCCAGACGATGCAGGCGTCGGCGCCTGAGGTAGCCAGCCATTTCCCGTCATGCGACCAGGAGAAGCTGCGCGTTTTTCCCGGATATCCGGCCATCCGCATGTGCTTGCCGTCGGCGAGACGCCAGCCGTGCAGCGTGTTCTCCTGCATCGAGGTGACGAGAAAGCGCCCGTCGGGAGAGATCGTCGCGTCAAGGTGCGAGCCCGCCCAGTCGAGCGCTTCCGGCTTGCCGGCGTTCGGGAACCACAGCGTCGCGCCGCCGTAATGGGCGATCGCCAGCCGGTAGCCTTTGGGGAAGAAGGCGAGGCCGCGCGAGCTCGACGGCAGATCCAGCGACTTCGCGTCGCCCTTGGCCGAGCGTGCTCGCGCCACCTTTCCTGCTGTCCACGCCACCGCGCCGCCACGCGCGGCGACGGCGTCGATCCATTTGCCCTTTTCGTCGCCGACGACTTCGACGCCGCCCTTCGCGTCGGTCGCGACGACGCGCCCGTCGTCTCCGCCGGTGACGAGCCGGTCGCCGTCCTGCGCGGCGACGAGGATGGCCGCGTCCTCATGGGCCGGAATGCGGCGTCCCGCCGCGCCGTCGCAGAAATGCAGCGTCCCGTCGGCGAGCGCGAAGACCGGCGCGCCGCCGAGGAACGCCGCCGCTGCGACAGGCTCACGAAGCCCGATCGTTTCGACTTTGTCGACGAGCGTGGGAGACAGCGTCACGGCTATGCCTGGTCCTCGGCAGGCGCGCTCCAGCCGATCGGCAGGCGCGGGCGACGTTTCCGAAATTGCCCACGCATCACGAGCGCAAAGGCGATAGCGTCGAGCCCCGCGAGGGTCAGCCACCACAGCTGCTCGGCCGCGGGACCGAACAGGCAAATGGCGAATCCCGCGCCGAGGCCGCCGAGAAGAAAGGGCGCGAGCGCCGGACGCGATTGGCCGACGAACAGGCTGGTGCGGGCGGCGACGAGCGCCGCCGCGGCCGCGCCGAGCACGCCGAGGTCGAACCAGATCTTGAAGATCAGGCTGCGCGGCGTCGCCGGCGTCAGATAGCCGCCGAGCACGCCCCAGGTGGCCGCGCCAAAGCCGTGTCCGATCAATGTGCGCCAGCCGTCCGCCTCGATCATCTGGCCCCAAAAGGCGAGATGTCTGAAGAACCCGGGCGGACGTTCGGGCCAGATCAGATGCGCCGCATAGGCGGTCAGCGGCGCGAGCAGCACGATCGCCGTCATGAGCGCCGCAAGGATCATAGACATCATTCGAGCGCGGCCGAAGGCGGCGGCGAAAACAGCCGCTCCGACGGCCAGCGCCGAGACGCCGTTCGGGGCGCCGGAAAGATAACAGGCGACCGCCGTCGCCGCTGCGAGGGCGGCCGCCGCATACCACCGGCCGCGGACGGCGAGGGCGCCCATCGCCGGCCAGACAAGCAGGGCCAGTCCGAGTCCGGCGCGGCCAAGCGGTCCGACATCGAGGATGTCGTCGAGCGTATATTGCGGCTTCAACAGCAAAGTGACGGCGGCAAGCGCAATCGTCGCCGCGGCGACGCCGATCGGCAACAGATTGAGATTCGAAGTTTTGGTGCGTAGCGGCAGAAATCCGGTGGCGAGCGCAACCAGGGCGAGCGTCGCCGTGATTTTGGCGAAACGCTCCGCCGGTCCCTCGAACGGCGTCCACAGCAGCGAAAGCGCCGTCCAGGCGGCGAGCAACAGCGCGGCGAGAAACGGCGGCGAGCGCAGGATGGAGCGTAGGGAGCGCCCGGACCCTTCCGTCGGCGTCAGCGTCGCGGCGGCGAGCAGCAGCGCCGCCCCGATCGGCAGCAGCACATAAACCGTCTGCCGCGCCAGAATCGGCGCGATGAGCGAGATCACGAACAGCAAAAACACGCCAATCCGCAGCAGGAGGCGAGAAGCCTCCTCTGCGGGTTCGTCGGTATTGCGGCGCGAAAGGACAGACATGGCGAAGGAGCGCTTGAGTAGGGGATCTTTGATAGAGATTAGAACGAAATCGCCGGCGAGTAGCCTGCCGCAACGCAGTAAATCTGGGAAAGACCCCAATTATTGGCGGACTGTGGCGCTTTTGCCTGTGCTCAGGCCGTTTGGCGCCATTCTTGGCGGACCGCCGCGTCCGGTTCAGCCGCCAGTCGATGTTGACGCAGCTCCGCCGCTCGCGTCGGCGCCAGTCTGCCGAGCGCCCAGACGGCGGCGCCGCGAACAATGGCGGCGGCGTCTTCGATCAGCCGCTCGGCCTCGGCGGCAAGCTCGGGCCGGGCCGAATTGCCGATCGCGATCAGAACATTGCGCAAGAAGCGGTCCCGTCCGACGCGTTTGATTGGGGAACGCGAAAAAAGCGCGCGGAACGCCGCGTCGTCGAGGCGCGCCAGTTCCGCAAGCGGCGGGGAGCCGAATTCGGGGCGCGCGGCGAGCTTCGCCTCGCGTCCGGCGCTCGCGTATTTGTTCCAGGGGCAGACCGCGAGACAGTCGTCACAGCCATAGATGCGATTGCCGATCTTGGCGCGAAATTCGAGGGGAATAGGGCCCTTGTGCTCGATCGTCAGATAGGAAATGCAGCGCCGCGCATCGAGCCGATAAGGCGCTGGGAAGGCCGCCGTGGGACAAACGTCAAGACATTTGCTGCACGAGCCGCAATGATCGCGCTCTGGCGGGTCGGGTTCGAGGCGAAGAGTCGTGAAGATTGCGCCCAGAAAAAGCCACGAGCCGAAATCGCGTGACACGAGATTCGTGTGTTTGCCTTGCCAGCCAACGCCAGCCGCCTGCGCGAGCGGCTTTTCCATGACGGGCGCGGTGTCGACGAAGACCTTGGCGTCGCCGGCGCCGGCGCGGCTGAGGATGAATCCGGCGAGCTGTTTCAGCCGGCCCTTGAGGACGTCGTGATAGTCGCGGTTGCGCGCATAGACGGAAATCGTCGCGCAGTCCGATTTCGTCAGCGAATCCAGCGGATCTCCGTCCGGCCCGTAGTTCAGGCCGAGCATGACGAGACTTGCCGCCTCGGGCCAGAGCGCGCGTGGCGTGGCGCGGCGCTCGGCCGTCTCGCGCATCCAGGCCATGTCGCCGTGCGCGCCGTCCCGAAGCCATTCGCGCAGCCGATCGCCCGGCTCCGGCGCAACATCCGCCCGCGCGAAGCGGCAGACGTCAAAGCCAAGCTCGAACGCACGGGCGCGAATGTCCTCCTCGAGCGTTGGAGCGGCAGGCCTTCGAGCATCATGACTTGCCGGCGAAGCCATCGATGCATTCGGGACAAGCGCCTGCATGTCAGCAGGGCGCTCGTAGAGGGATCGAGACGATGAACTCGGCGCCGGGATCATGCTTTTTCATTTCGATCGTCGCACTGAGTTGGCGCGTAAATGACGCAATGATCCGCATGCCGAGCCCCTTGCGGTCGAGCGGCGCGACGTCATCGGGCATTCCAGCGCCTTCGTCGCGCACGGAAACGATGAAATTCTCGCTCCCCTGGAGCGCGACCTTCACCGAAATGATTCCCGATTGGCTTTCGTAAGCGTATTTCGCCGCATTGGCGATAAACTCGTTGACGATCAGCGCAGTCGAAACGGCCCGGTCGGTGGGTATGACGATCCCTTCTTCGATCTCGGTGCGCACGTCGCATTGCGCGACGCTTTCATCCAAATCGTGACACAGCGCTTCGATGTATTTGCCAACGTCCATACAATCGACGTCCGAGCCGCGAGACAGCTGATCATGCGCCTTTGCGATAGCATCGACGCGGTGAGAGGCTTCGTTGAGAAGTTCGGACACCTGTTCGTCGCCGGCGTCGTTGGCTTGCAGGCGGAGCATGCTACCGACGATGGAAAGGCTGTTCTTCACGCGATGATTCATTTCTTTGAGCAGCGCTTCGTTGCGCGCGAGCGCCGCTCTAAGTTTGCGCTCTTCCCGCTCGCGTTCGATCGCCATGCCAAGAAGATTCGCCGCGCCCTGCAGAAAAGCGATGTCCTGCTCAACGAACTCGGTCGGCGAGCGGCTGTCGACTTCGAGGATGCCATAAGGTTTTCCGTCACCCTGCAGGATCACGTTCATTGCCCGGCGAACGCCGTGCTGGCGTAGCAATTCGGGAGTTCTGAACCGCGTCTCCTTTTCGAGGTGATTGGAGATGACTGGTTGGCCGCTGCGTAATGCGTATCCAGCAGGCGAGTCGAGATCCGCGCCGACTTTCGCGACGCCCACGACGCCGCGACTCCAGCCGACGCCGGCGCGCACCAGAAACTGATTCTCGGACGGAAGCAGTTCCAGCACCTTGCAGAAGTCCGCGTCCAGTCCTTGCGCCGTCAGTCGCACGGTGTCCGTCAGAAGCTGATCGAGCGAAGCGCCTTGGAGGGCGGAAACGCCGAGTTCCGCCAATATCTCCTGCTGCCGAATGCGCTGCTGCAGTCCGCGCGACGGATCGCCGGCTTTGGCGGGTTTCGACTCAACCTTTTCGCTCTCGCGCTCGTTGGGTGCGCTCATACGATGGTCCCGTATTTCTGCTACTTGCCTCACTCCATCCAATAGGTGTCAAGCGCGGCCGCAGTGCGGCCTTGCGACAGCGGCGCCTGAGCCTTCGGATCTGGCGCCGCCGACCGCTCAGCGACGTTAGAAATCCAGTTCCGCATAGTATCGGCCCGGCGTAAGTCCTGGGGCCCGATACGACAGCAGCGGACGAAACGCGGGGCGTGACTTGATGCGTTGATACCAATGCTTCGCCGCCTCATCCTCGTCCCACGGCGCATCGCCAAGATAATCGGCGCAGGAGATATGCGCGGCCGCTGCGAAGTCGGCATAAGTCAAACGATCGCCCGCGAGCCAGTTGCGCGCATTGGTGAGATAGCCAATGTAGCGCATATGGTGGCGGATGTTGGCGCGCGCCACACGCACCACGTCCATATCCGGCGCGCCGCCGGGAGGCGCAAAGCGCTTGTAGACCTTCTCCGTGATCAGCCAGTTGGTGACCTCGTCGAAAAACTTGACGTTGAACCAGTCGACAAGTCGACGCGTTTCGATGCGCGCCGCCATTTCCTGCGGCAGGAGCCGTTGCGCGCCACGTTCGGCGCCATAGGTCTCGTCGATATATTCGGCGATGAGATTGGCGCCGGGCGCGACAAGGCCGTTATCGTCGACGAAGACCGGCGTGCGGCCGGCGGGATCAAGCGCGAGAAATTCTGGGCGGCGGTCGCTCACGCGCTCCTCGATGAGCGTTGCGTCTATTCCATATTCGGACAGGACGAGCCGGACAAATCGCGAATGGGGGCAGAGCGGGTGATGATAAAGCGTGGGCATGATGCCTTTTCGAGCGGACGCGAGGCGACGGTCGGGCGCCGCCTTCTGTATGCTGGTTCGGGTTAGCGCCGCTAGCCGGCGGTTTTACGGCTTTGATGAGCTTTTTAGCGCGCAGCTTTTGCTAGGATATGCCATGATTCGTTTGCTCTTCGCACTTTCGCTCGGCCTGATGCTGTTCGCGGCCGCGGGGAACGCCGATACGCTGAAGGACGGCGTTCCAAATCTCTCCGTCATTGGCGAGGCTTACGAGGATGTTGCGCCGGACGTGGCGATCTTGCGGTTCGGCGTCGTCACCGAACGGCCGCTGGCCGCCGACGCCGCGGCGGAAAATGCGCGCGCGGTCGAAGCTGTTCTCGCCGAACTCAAAAAATTTGGCGTTCCCGACGCTGAAGTGCAGACGCAAGGCGTAACGCTTGCGTCCGTCACCGTCGAAGAGCGAGACCCCAAGACGGGCAAACCCAAGACATCACAAAAGTTTTTTCGCGCGCGAAACGATCTGCGCGTGCGCGTGACGCAGATCGAAAAAGCTGGCGAGATCGCCGGCAATCTGATCGACAAGGGCGTTAACAGCTTCGAAGGCATCGATTTCGAAATCGCGCATCCCAAGCAACGGCTTGACGCATTGCGGCGCGAAGCGGTTAAGGATGCGGAGCGGCAGGCGAAGATCTATGCGGAGGCGGCCGGACTGCGGCTGTCCCGCGTGATCGAAATTCGTCCGCTCGAGGAGATCGACGCGCGTCCGCGCGCCTATGCGGCGAAGGCCGCCGGGGCTCCCGGAGCCGCCGAGATTCCTTTGCGTCCGGGCCTGGAGCGTCTCTCGGCGCGCGTGAACATGGTCTGGGGACTCTCGCGCTAGTTCCCTCTGCCTGCTGAAGCGGCGAAAGCCGGCGCTGCTGCTCGCAATTTGCTCGACTGAAGCCGTATCGCGCTGCACAAATTCACGCTAAGCTCGCGTCCGCGACTGGTGGGGCCGCAATGTGAGGGGTCGCGGATGGCGCATGTCATCTTTTACGAAAAGCCGGGCTGCGCCGGCAATGCGCGGCAGAAGGCGCTGCTCGTCGCCTCTGGACATGAGGTCGAAGTTCGGGACCTTCTGACCGAATCCTGGAGCCCGTCGAGCCTGCGTCCCTATTTCGGCTCCAAGCCGTTGCCGGAATGGTTTAACGCCGCCTCGCCGCGCATCAAATCCGGCGAGATCGACCTGGAGAAAGTCACGCCGCAGGAAGCATTGGTCATGATGATGCTCGATCCGGTGCTCATCCGTCGCCCTCTGATGCGCATCGGCGATCATTGCGAGGCGGGTTTCGACTCGGCCGCGGTCGACGCGTGGATCGGACTGAAGCGGACCGATGAAACTGTTAGCGACGTGTGCGTGCGCTCCATCGCCAACGACGCTTTCTAGCCTCCTCGCTAGCCTCCTCGGCAGCGCTTCTCCGCCATAAGTGGGGCGCTGCGAAACCCTTCCCGACGAACCATAATATGTAAATGGCGCCGGTTCGGCCCTCCGGCAGCCATCTGACTGGGCGTGGCCGGCGGTGAGTGAGTGGGAAGCTGCGGGGGAGGAGCCCTAAGCATGCAGCCTTCGGCGGAAGGAAAGGACTATTGGGCGATCGGAGCCGATGCGGCGCTCGAGCGCCTGGGCGTGACGCGTTCGGGCTTGAGCAAAGCTGAGGCGGAACGGCGGCTCGCCGTCCATGGCCGCAATCGCCTTCCGGCCGGCAGGCGGCGCAGCGCGCTCATGCGCTTCGCGCTGCAGTTCCACAACGTATTGATTTATGTGCTGCTCGCCGCCGCCTTCGTCACGGCGCTCATGCAGCACTGGATTGACACCGCGGTCATCGTCGCGGTCGTCGTCATCAACGCGGTCATCGGATTTATCCAAGAAGGCAAGGCCGAAGAGGCCATGGAAGCCGTCCGCAACATGCTCTCTTCGCAAGCCACCGTCGTGCGCGACGGGCAGCGCGCTGTCATTGACGCGAGCGACGTCGCGCCGGGAGACATCGTCTACGTCCAATCGGGCGACAAGATTCCGGCGGACATCCGTCTCATTCGGGTCAAATCTCTGAAAGTGCAGGAGTCGGCGCTCACCGGCGAGTCGCTGCCGGTCGACAAGGATCTGGCGCCGGTCATGGCGGATGTGCCGCTCGGAGATCGGGCGCCGATGGCCTATTCGGGGACCGTCGTGACCTACGGTCAGGGGACGGGCGTCGTTGTCGCCACGGGGGCCGCGACCGAGATCGGGCGCATCAACGCCATGCTGTCGGAGGTGGAGACGCTCTCCACGCCCTTGTTGCAGCGCATGGGCGAATTCGCGCGCTGGCTCACGGTCGTCATTCTGATCGTGTGCGCCGCCGTCTTCGCTTTTGGCGCGCTGGTCTGGGGATTCGACGCCGGCGAGATGTTCATGGCGGCGGTCGGGCTCGCGGTTTCCGCGATCCCCGAAGGATTGCCGGCGATCATCACCATTACGCTGGCGATCGGCGTGGAGCGCATGGCCCGGCGTAAGGCGATCATTCGCCAGCTCCCGGCAGTCGAGACGCTCGGCGCCGTGAGCACGATCTGCTCGGACAAGACGGGCACGCTAACGCTCAATGAATTGATCGTGCGCTCGATCGTCACCTCCGGCGGCGTCTATGACACGACCGGGTCGGGATATGATCCGCACGGCGGCTTCCTGCGCAATGGCAAGGACGTCGTGGTGCGCGAGGACGTTCACCTGGCCGCCGTATTGCGGCCTCTCGCGCTCTGCAATGACGCCGTGCTGCGCGAAAATGACGGCGCCTGGAGCGTCGAGGGCGATCCCACGGAAGGAGCGTTGCTCGCCGCCGCCGTAAAAGGCGGCGTCAATCTGCAAGAACTGGCGCTGGAGTTGCCGCGCACGGACGAGATTCCTTTTGAGTCGCAGCATCGCTTTATGGCGACGCTGCATCACGACCATGACGGCGTTGGCTACATTTTCGTCAAGGGCGCGCCTGAGCGGCTGCTCGAAATGTGCTTCTGGGAGCAGGACGTGCGAGGAGAGCAGCGTCCGCTCGACTGCGCCTGCTGGCTCGACCGCATCATTGAGATGGCCACGCGCGGGCAGCGGGTTTTGGCGGTCGCCTCCAAGAAAGCCGAAGAGGGTCAGCAGCAACTCGCGTTCGGCGACGTTGAAAGCGGGCTCGTCTTTGTCGGTCTCATTGGCCTGATTGATCCGCCGCGCCCCGAGGCCGTCGAGGCGATCCGCGCATGCGCGACCGCCGGCATGTCCGTCAAAATGATCACCGGCGACCACGCCGCGACGGCGATCGCCATCGCCCGCGAACTCGGACTTAACCGTCCGGATTCAGTGCTCACCGGACGCGACCTCGACGCGATAGGCGACGAGGAGCTCGGCGAGGCGGCAACCGTCACGACGGTGTTCGCGCGCACCAGTCCCGAACATAAGCTGCGACTCGTTCAGGCGTTGCAGAAGCGCGGCGAAGTCGTCGCGATGACCGGCGACGGCGTCAACGACGCGCCTGCCTTAAAGCGCGCCGACATCGGCATCGCGATGGGCGTCAAAGGCACCGAAGCGGCGAAGGAGGCCGCGGAGATGGTGCTTGCCGACGACAATTTCGCATCGATCGTGCATGCGGTGCATGAGGGCCGCGTCGTCTACGAAAATCTGAAGAAGACCATCCTCTACATCTTGCCGACCAATGGCGGCGAGGGCCTCACGGTGATCGCGGCGATCGCCATGGGCGAGACCCTTCCGGTGACGCCGGTGCAGATCCTGTGGGTCAATCTCATCACCGCCGTCACCCTCGGCCTCGCGCTCGCGTTCGAGCCGCCGACCAAGGGCGTCATGCTGCGCCCGCCGCGTCCGTCGGGCGAACCGATCCTGTCCCGCTATTTCATCTGGCGCATCGTCTTCGTCTCTTTCCTGATGCTGATCGCGACCTTCGGTCTCTACGAATTGGAGAAGGCGCGGGGCATGGGGCTCGACAGCGCGCGAACGGTCGCGGTCAACACGCTCGTCGCCTGCGAAGTCGCTTATCTCTTCAACGCGCGTTTCCTTTCCGAGTCGTCACTCTCGGCGAAGGGCCTGTTCGGCAGCCGCGCGGTGCTGATTTCCGTCGCCATCGTCGTCGTGCTGCAGGCGATGTTCACCTACCTGCCGTTTATGCAGGCGCTGTTCAACACCACGCCGCTCGACCCGGAGATATGGTGGCATATCGCGGGCGCGAGCGTCGTGCTGTTTCTGCTCGTCGAGGTCGAGAAGGCCATTTTCCGTTCGCCCGCGGCGGCTACTGCGCTTCGTGGCGCTCCTGCGACGCCGGCGACCGGCGAGGCCGCTGTCGTCGCGCCTGGCGATTGGGTTCGACCTGTCGTCGCCGGTCTATTGGGGCTGCTCATCATTGTCGTGAGCGGCGCGTTCTATCTTCACACGCGCGTCAGTCTCACGCGCGAAGAAGCGTCAGCTGGCCGAACGATCGAGCGGCGTGATCGCCGCGGTCGCGCAGACGCCGATCAATGCGCCCGCGACGGGCGTCATCGCGACGCTGTTTTGCGACGTCGGCGCGCAAGTGGCGAAGGGCGAGACATGCGCGACGCTCGATCCAGCTTCCGTCGTCGAAGTTCACGCGCGCGCGCAAAGCGCGCTGGCGACCGCCGAGCGGCAATTGGCGCGGCGTCAGAGCGCGCAGGCGAGGGCGCAGGCGAACCTCGAAACACTGGAGGCGCGTTCGGCAAGTCGCGCGGCGCGCCGCAAGGCGCTGGCCAATGCGCGACGCGCGCAGGCGCTGGCGCAGGCGCAAGTCGAACGCGCCGAAGCGGAAGTCGCTCTGCGACGGGAGGCGGCAGCGAAAGCCGAGGCGGGTCGAGCCGGCGCCGCGATTGTCGCGCCGATCGCAGGTTTCGTCTTAGAGCGAACGGCTGCTGTCGGCGCGCGCGTTGAAACGGGCGCGCCGCTGTTCATGATCGGCGACGCCAAGACGGTTCGCCTTCATGGGAAGGTGGAGGGGGAGGGCGCCCTCGCGATCGCGCCAGGCGCCAAGGCGCTGCTGACGAGCGACTCCGTCCCTGGCCGGACGTTTGCAGGAAAGGTGATCGAGGTGCGCCGCCCCGCGGCGCCGCAAGCGGGCGCGAGGGTCGACGTGGTGGTTGAGTTCGAGAATTCCGACCTCGCACTTCGACCGGGAATGGAAGCTTCGGCGCGTATCGACCTCGAGGAGCGCGCCGCGGCGTTACGCGAAGAAGAAATTTGAGTCGTGGCGCCGGGCAGGTTGACGCTGGGAGCGTCGCCGCCGGCGCGGGGCCAGCCGCCATGGCCGCCGTCCCAGTGGCGACCGCGCCCCAACCGCCGGCCACGGCGCAAGCCGCCGGCGCCGACGTCCCATACCCCGTTCAATGAATCCGTGGTGCCCCTGGCCGGCACCTAACTATTGTCCGAGGCTGTTTCAGGGTGTTTGCAGAAACCCAACAAATATAGGGCGTACGAGCGCGTAGCGTCTTCCCTTGTCCGCCGCTGTATGTCACAATCCACGTCGATTTGTGGGACCAAACGTGGGACCGACAGAGTGGGAAAGCTCACGGACAGGACGGCGCGGAGCGTAGGGCCGGGCAAGCATGCCGACGGCGACGGCCTCTATCTGGTCGTCTCGCCTGCCGGCGGCCGGAAATGGGTTCTGCGCTATCAGATGGACGGAAGGCGTCGGGACATGGGCCTCGGTCCCTATCCCGAAACATCGCTTGCCGCAGCGCGGATGGCGGCGCTCTCCGCCCGGACCAAAATCGCGCAGGGCGTTGACCCTCTGGCCGCGCGGGAAGAAGCCCGGAAGGCGTCGCGGCCGATCCCTACCTTTGCCGATGTTGCTAAAGGTGTGATCGCAGAGGCGCAGGCCAGGACGAGCAACGCCAAGGTCGCCTATCAGTGGGAACGCCACCTCGGGCCGGCCTATTGCGGGCCGCTGCTGGCAAGGCCGGTCAATGAGATTACGACGAGTGACGTAGCGGCGGTCCTCAAGCCCGTCTGGCGCAGCAAGCCGGAGGTCGCCCGCAAGCTCTATCCCGCCATCCGGCGCGTTTTCGAAAGCGCCCGGATCGTGCTTCGTGACCAGCACGGCCTTTCGATCGACAATCCGGCCCGGTGGGACGATCTTAAAGCGCTCGGGTTCAGCGCTCCGACGCAGTTATCGCGTGGCCGTCATCCGTCCTTGCCTTATGAGCAAATGGCGGCCTTCACCGTGGCGCTTCGTCAACGAGACGCCATCGCCTCTCGGCTGCTCGAATTTCTGATCCTGACGAATGTGCGGACAGGGGCGGCGCTCAGTGCCGAATGGCGCGAGTTCGATCTCGACGCGCGCGTTTGGACGATCCCGCCCTCGAAGCTGAAGGACAAGAAACACCGCAAGGAGCCGTTCCGCATTCCTCTTGCGCCCCGCGCAGTCGAGATACTGAAGGAGCTGGACGCCGTTCGGGTCTCGCGCTTCATCTTCCCGAGCGCGACCGGCAAGCCTCTAAGCAACATGGCGATGCTGGTCCTGCTCAAGCGCATGAACAGCGGCGCGATGAAATGGATCGATCCCGCGAGCGACGGCAAGGCGATCGTTCCGCACGGTTTCCGGGCGACCTTTCGAACGTGGTGCGAAGAGGTTGCGCGTTTTCCTCACGCCGTCGTCGAAGAGGCGATGGGCCATGTCGTCGGGACGAGCGTCGAGCGCGCCTATCGCCGGACGGACGTTCTGGAACAACGCCGGCTCTTGATGGAACAGTGGGCGGCGCATTGCGAGCCGCGCTCCGCCGACAATGTTCTCAAGTTTCAGAAATCGGGCGGTCCCCCCGCCTGATAAACGGCCGGGCGAGGCGGTTGCATCGCCAAACCCGGCCTCACCACAACGCGAACAGGAGCTTCGCATCATGGCTACAAATCAGGATACCACAAACGAGACGCGCGAGACCCCTGGCGCGATAGTCGAAGCGCTTCGCGAGGCCGGCGTTGACCGTGAACTGACGATGCGGGTTTTTAGCTGCATCGAAACCGAACGCGCCACGGCCATCGCGAAGGCGGCGCGCCTTTTCTACAATTCCGACGACGACGACCCGATCACTCCCGGCCAGTTCGACGACGAGCTTAACAACATGACGCGCCGCATGTGGGGCGTCGTCGCCGCGGTGGAAGGCGCCTTGGACGGGAAAGACGATTCTGTCGGCCAAGGAGTGCTACAGCTCGTTAATGACGCCGCGCAGGAAATGGAACGGCTCGCCGAGGCGTTCGACGCTGAGCAATGGCTTGCGCGCGAAGGGGAGCAGTCATGACCGCGCCCCGCAATACGCCGAGCGCCGGCATTGATCCTGAGTATGCTTGGGCGGTCGGCGACCATTGGCTGACCGCGCAGCACTTGCTTTTCACCCTCGCCTCGGGCGCATTCCTTGTGATTGTTGTCTTAGTTGTCTCCAGCTTCAGCCGCCGCGCTCTAACCCTCGCCAATAGACGGAAAGAACTCGAACGGCTGAAATCTCAGGAGGCAGACAGCAAGAACGATGATTTGAAGCGAGGGCTTTGAGCCTGCATCGTGCCAAGCGACGAATGCCCCCAGCGTCGTCGCCAGAACGCCCCGACCGTGGATGTAACGGCGGGGCGTTTTTATTATTCGGCACAGACTCTTTTGTTGTATGCGAATAGCTTAGACGCGCCCGCCCCGGAACTGGTTGGGGCGTAGAGTTGGGAAGCCGACAATGAGCTTACTGGATCTTAACCGAGCGCCAGCCAAAATCATCCCGCGCGGTAAAGGGTCGATTGCGACGCCTTCTACGGCGCGCGCGAACGATGATGTGGAGGCCGTGTTGAGCGTCGTGATGGAGACGGCGGCGGCGATCAAAGAGTTTGAGCGTGGAACCGCTCAAGCGCTGGCGAAGGCGCGCAATGTCGCCGATGACCTGAAAGAACAGTTGGGTCATACGGAGGCCCGCGCCGAACGCGCTGAAGAGATGCTGCGTCTGGCTGAGGCGCAGGTCGAGGAATTCACCGCCACTGTCGAGCAAATGCGCTACGATCTTGAGGATCTACAATCGCGACTTGCTGTGCGGGAAGCGGAATTGGCCACATCGACACGCCGCGCGGACGAGGCCGAGGCTGGCATGCAAAAAATCGTCGACGCGATCCGCACACACCTCCCGGTCGGCTTAAGCGTGCCGACGGAATAAAACGGCGCATCGAATGCGCTTAAACGCCCCACGGTGGATACATCCGCGGCGCGTTCTTGTGTTGTCAGCCCAGCTTTGCCGCCAGCACGTCAACCTTCCCGATTTTGGGTGGCTGCGAGAAAAGCTCCGGCGCCTTCGCCATGAGCGCTTTTGCGACTTCCCCAGCAAGATGGGCGTCTCTGCCAGCTTCTTCATTGAAAACGTCGAAAATGGCGTAAGTGGTGGGTGACACTCGGATCGCGAACCAAGACACTGTGCCAGGCTCTGCTTCCACGAGCGGCAGCGCCGATTTCAAGAACGCTGCAACCTCGTGCTCCTTGCCGATCTTCGCCTCCAGCGTCGCCAAGATGCCAAATTTCACCATTGCGACCTCCTTAAGACCGACGGTTTCGGGCCGTCAGTTTGCACCAAGCGTCCGCAGATGGCGGCAGCATAGCATTAACTATGGCGGCTGGTCGCGGTTGCCTGCATCGCTCCGCGCGTACGAACCGGCCCGCACCGAGCCAAAAGTGCTCGGCGACTGGCCTTCCCACCGCACCTCCAGCCCGGCCGGCGACGACCGGGCCTTTTCGCGCGGAAGGGGGCCGGAGAAGTAGCCATTCGGCGTAGGCCGCGGGGATGAGTGGTTTGGCTCTCAACGTCTCAGAAGCGTCGGGTCATCTTTGTGGATTTTGATCAGGTCGGCGAGCGTCTCGATGCCGAAGTCCGTGAACGCCATGACCTGTTCGTCGCCAGGACCGTAGACCCAGATCACGCCGTCCTCGGTATCCATTTCCATGGCGACGTCGTGCAGCCAGCCGACGCTCTCGCCGAGATCGGCGGCGACGCGATCGATGGTTGTCACACGGTAAACTTTGTTGACGGGCATGTCAGGCGGCGATCGCCGGGTCTGCCGCTGCTGCTTGTCGCCAGTTCCACGGCAGCAGTTCATCAAGCCGGTGCGCGGGATGGCCGGCGATGCGCGCGAGGACATCGGCGAGCCATGCCTGCGGATCAACGCCGTTCATTTTCGCCGTCACGATGAGGCTATACATCGCCGCAGCGCGCTGCCCGCCGCGATCGGATCCGCAAAACAGCCATGATTTTCTTCCCAAAGCGATGCCGCGCAGGCCGCGCTCGGCGGCATTGTTCGAGAGGCAAACGCGTCCGTCATTAAGGAACAGCGTGAAGGCCGCCCAGCGCTTCAGCATGTACTGGATCGCCTTGGCCAGGTCATGCCCGCGCGACAAGTTGGCCGCCTGCTCTCGCAGGTAGACATGGAGATCATCGACCAGAGGCCGGCTCGAGGCATGTCGAACCGCAACGCGCTCCTCAGGGCTCTTGCCGTTGATCGCCCGCTCGATCGCAAACAGCGCGTCGATGCGACGAACGACCTCGATCGCGATCGGCGAGAGAGGTATCTCCTTCTTGCCCGAAGCCTTACGCCGCGCGTTCTCCTCAAGATCGGCCATGGCGAAGAACGGTCGGCGAGCGTGCACCCAACAGGCGGCCTCGCGAACGGGTCCCGGATTTCGATCCGCCAGATAGAGCTTGTTGTAGCCGTCATAGGCGTCGGCCTGCAGAATGCCGGCATAGCCCGCCAGATGGGTTTGTGGATGCTCGCCCTTCCGATCGCGCGAGTAGTAAAACATCGCTGCGGGGGGCCCGGCGCCGCCGAACGGTCTGTCATAGCGAACGTAAACCCAGCAGCGCCCGGTGTTAGTCTTGCCCTTCGCCAGCACCGGCACTGTGGTGTCGTCCCCATGCAAACGCTCGGCCGCCATCACATGGGCTTCGATCAAGCGGCGGAGAGGATCGAGCGCCGCGCAGACCGCGCCCACCGCGTCGGCCATCGTCGACAGCGCGATCGGCGCGCCTTCCAATGCATAGCGCTCGGCCTGACGATTCAGCGGCTGGTGCTGTCCGAACTTCTCGAACACGATCATCGCCAGCAGGCTCGGGCCCGCCCAGGCGCGTGGTATCGGATGGAATGGCGCCGGCGCTTGCGTGATCTTCTCGCAGTCCCGGCAGGTGAACTTCTCCCGCACCGTCTCGATCACTTTCCACTGACGCGGCTGCGTCTCCAGCGTGCGCGTGACATCTTCGCCGAGCTTGCGCAGGCGCGTGCCTCCACAACATTCGCACGCTGTCGGCGGATCAATCACCACGCGCTCACGAGGCAAGTGATCGGGGAACGTATTGCGCTCGGCGCGCCGGCGCGTAAATCCGCGGACATTGGTCGCCCTGGCGACTGCCTGTTCCGCCGCCAATTCGTCTTCTGTCGCGCTCGCTTCCAGCTCTTCGAACACGAGCGCCAGCTGATCGATCAACCGCGCCGAGCGTTCCGATTTCTGGCCGTAAACCTGACGCTCCAGTTTCGCGATCCGCAGCGTCTGCTGCGCGATCAGCGCCGCATCTTCCGAAGCCTTCGCGCGCGCCACCGCCAGCTCCGCTTTCAGGGCGGCGTTTTCTCGGGCAAGAGCGGCGCGAGCGGCATCCATGAGACGAAGTGAATCATAATTTTCGCGATTTGTGGCGCCCCAAAATGCACGCGCCCCGCATTTTTTCACCAGCGCGTGCCGATTATCCGGCGCAGATTATCCGGCGCTCTTGGGTCGCCATGTCAGTTGTGGGTTCCGCCAGTCTATCCCTTCGAACGAAGGCATTCAGGAATGTCCCCTCTGGTGAGTCTGACGAATCCTTGTTGGAGGTGGTTCAGGTTCAGGATCCGCGCCACCCGCTTTACGGACGATCGTTCCGCGTAATCAGGCGCGTGGCTCATCGCGGCGGCAACTTCCCGCCATCCTACGAAGTCGAATATCTGAATGGGCGAAGCTTATTAATCCCGGTAATTGCCACGGAGCTGTGTCAGCACGGAACGAATCAGACTAAATTGAGCATAGAGGCGCTTCGTGAACTTGTTTTTGCGGTAGAAGGTCTCGAATGCCATGAGCATGGATCCGAGAGATCTGTGGGCGACACTGCCGCCTGCTCTACGGCGTCAGATCGTCGACGACCTCGCCGCAGTTCTGGCGGAGATCTCCCGTGAAGTCGGAACTGGTCAAGCCAACTCATCTGACGCGCAAAGCGGTCGTCTACGTTCGCCAGTCGACGCCCCATCAGGTGGTGAGCAATCAGGAAAGCCTTCGGCTTCAGTATGCCCTCCGCCAGCGCGCTCACGAACTCGGCTGGCATGAGGCGGACATCGACGTAATCGACGCCGACCTTGGCCTCAGCGGCGCGTCCGCCGCGGTTCGCAGCGGCTTCAAGGAGTTGGTGGGGCGCGTTAGCCTCAGCGAAGTCGGCTTGATCCTATCGATCGACGTGACGCGGCTCGCCCGCAACTGCTCGGATTGGTATCCGCTCTTGGACATCTGCGGCCTGCGCGGCTGCCTGATTGCTGATCGCGACGGCGTCTACGATCCTGGGAGCGCTAATGGCCGTCTACTCCTCGGTTTGAAGGGAACGATATCGGAACTCGAGTTGCACACCATCCGAAGCCGGTTGACCGCAGGCCTGCTCGCTAAGGCCGAGCGTGGCGAACTCGCGCTCACCTTGCCGATCGGCCTGCTACGCGACCCGAGCGGCATCGTGGTCAAGGACCCCGACTTGGCGGTTCAGGAGCGTCTCGAGCTCGTATTCGAGATGTTCCTGAAGTTCGGCGCCGTCGCCAAGGTCATGCGGGTGCTCAATGAGCGCGGCCTGGATCTTCCCCGCCGCGATCATCACGGCGATCCGCGTTGGGCGCGCGCGACGGTCGCATCGGTGGCGTCAATCTTGAAAAATCCCGCTTATGCCGGCGCCTTCGTCTATGGGCGGACCCGCATGCACACGCCAGTTCGCGAAGGCGCAGCGAAAGCCAAAGCGCGGCGGCCGATAGATGAATGGCGCATCGTCGTGAAAGACCGATATCCCGCCTACATTGATTGGCCGACCTATGAAAAAATCTGCGCCACGATAAAAGACAACCGGGCCGAATATATGCGCATCAAGACCCGAGGCGCGCCGCGCGACGGCGAACTCCTCTTGCACGGCATCGCCTGGTGCGGACGATGCGGACATAAAATGTTCGTCCGCTACAAAGGCGGCGGGCAATATGTTTGCAATCATCTACGCTCGAATGAGGGCTTGCCGACATGCCAGGAAATGCGCGCCGCGCGGATCGACAAGGCCGTGGCGGACGCGTTCCTGACGGCGCTGGCGCCGGCCGAGCTCGATGCGCTGTCAAGGGCTCGCCGCACCCAGCTCCAAGTGGACGCCGCATTGCGTGCAAGCGCCGAACGCCAACTCGAGCGAAAGCGGTACACCGCCGCTTTGGCCGAGCGTCAGTTTAATCGAGTGGACCCCGATAATCGTCTTGTCGCCGCTGAACTCGAACGTCGCTGGGAGGCGGCGCTGACTGAGGTTCGAGCGGCGGAAGAAGCTCTTGTCCAACAGGCGCCTCCCCAGTCGATTGCTCAAATGGGCCTGGACAAGGATATGCAAGGCAAGGTCATCCGCCTGGCAGGCCGTCTTCCTCAAATCTGGGGCGACGCAACCACCACCGCTGCTCAACGTAAGGCCTTACTACGGTGTCTCGTCGACAAAGTCGTGCTCGACCGAGGCGAGCATGACGTCGCTTCGGTCCGGATCGTTTGGCGCGGCGGGGCTATGACCGAGCTGGCCGTCCAGCGCAGGGTTAACGCCGTCGCCAAGCTCGCGAGAGGAGAGGAAATGCGCGATCGCGCGCTCACCCTCGCGCGTGCCGGCATGTATGACGATCAGATCGCCGCCGTCCTTACGAGCGAGGGGCATCGTTCTCCCAACAGCGAGAAGGAGGTCCTCCCGATCACGGTTCAGCGAATCCGGCATGCTGCGGGCATGCAGGTGAACGCGCCGCGCACCCGGTGGTCGCACGGCGCCGATGTGCTGACCGCGCCAGAAATGGCTGTTAAGCTGAGCATCCCGGTGAACTGGCTCTACGTGCAGATCAGGAAGGGACGACTCTTGGTGGATCGTCAGCCAAGTGGGGCTTACCTCTTCAGCGACAACACCGATGTCCACGACGGCATTCAAAGTTTGCGAACTCACAAGATCGATCGCCTCGATCTCAGAATCTGTCAGCCTCACCAGGAGGGGCATTAACATGCGCAGTCGAGCATGTACGCCATCTGCGCCGCCGAGATCGACACCGTGCCGCCTGACGCCGACGGCCAGATGAACTTTCCGCGGTCCAGTCGTTTGGCGTAAAGAGACAGCCCGATGCCGTCGTGCCAGAGGATCTTCGCCAGATCGCCGCGCCGGCCCCTGAAGATATAGAGATCGCCGACATAAGGATCGCGCTTCAGACTCTCCTGAACTTGCAGCGCAAGCCCCTGCATGCCGCGCCGCATGTCAGTGTGGCCCGTTGCAATCCATACCCGAACGCCGCTCGGAATCGGGATCATCGCCGCGACAGCGCCTTCAAGACACGCGTCAACGCCGCCGTCTCGACGTCCGACCACACAAGGATCCGTTCGCCCTCGGCGAGCACGATCTCAATCTGGCCGCTTGATCCCAGCCCGGATTCTTCCGCCGCTGCCGCAGGAGTAATCGTCACCGGTAGGATCGGCGCGAGTTTCTTCGGCTCGGCGGGCTCCAAGCCGCACTGCCGACGCCAGGTGAAGAGCTGGTTGGCGTTCAGATCGTGCCGTCGCGCGACCTCGGCGATCGAGGCGCCATCTTCCAGGCTCTCATCGATGATCCGGCGCTTCTCATCAAGGGTCCAGGATCGACGCCTGCGCCCGGGCGCCGCTCCACCATCGTCCTTGCCGTCCGACATCCGCGATAGTGTCCGCTTGTATTAGAAATGGACACGATCACCGCGCCATTCATGCGCAATCTATCCAAGCGCAGCGCGCTCAGCGCCAGACGGTTCTCGCCGGAGGCTTACCCGGAGAACGCCCAACCACAGCTGAACTGGGGAATTTCCCGTTCCTCAACGTGTGTCGCCTAACGCTTCGCAAGACGCTCTATAACGTCGACAAATGCCTCGGGCGCAGTCCTTACGCGCCGGAGAAGACGCGACGGCAACTCTCCAAGGACACGAACCGTGGAAGATGCGGCAAAAAATCTGAGACTGGAGACAATGCGTTGCATGGGCGACTCCATCTGAGCGGCACCCGCTAGGGCGCTCGCCTAGCCCCGAAAGATCGTCTTGCAACTTCCTTTAAAATTCACGTGCTGGAGACCGCCGACAAAGCATGCGCAATCGTCTGCGCCACTGCCTTCGCATCGGATCCGGCGATCCGATTGAAGAGCTCGCGTCGACTCGGATCTTCCTCGAAATACACATGGGCGAGGGAGACGCCGCCGGCGTCTTCCACGACGAACGACTCGGCGGCCATCTGGATGCGCAGCGGCAAAGTGTAGGGCGCTGGCTTTTTTTCAGCACGCGAACTCAATAATAATACGGCGGAGGCGGCGGAGGTGCAGTCAGCGCGCCAGCCGCGGCGCCCCCCGCAGCGCCGATCGCGGCGCCGGCGAGAGTTCCACCGGCTCTGCCGCCAGACGCCAGAGCGCCTATGCCAGCGCCGCCAAGCCCACCAATAGCAGCGCCGCCGAGCGCGCGATCCTGCGGCGTGTAACAACCGCCAAGGGAAAGTGTGGTCGCTGCCACAAGCGCAACACATGCAAACGATTTCATCAGAGTTCCTCTCCGGTTCAGATCATACGGAGCAGAGTTGATCAATTGGGCTAAAAATTGATCGCGTCACAAGAGCGCGGACGACGCGCGAGGACTGCCAAGCCAAACCTGTTCACAGAACGCTCCGGCCTTCGTCGTTTGGGACAAAGGCCGGAGCGACGTTTGTCTAAATCCTCAACAGACCCATACCCACTGTCCATACCACCAACGCCAGCAACCTCCGCCGTAGCCGCCGTAGCCTCCATAGCCGCCCCATCCTCGACGGCCCCAACCGCCACCGCCCCATCCTCCGCCACGGCCCCAGCCGCCGCCTCCCCATCCTCCACCGTGACCCCAACCGCCGCCGCCCCAACCACCATGATGACCGCCGCCGCCTCCCCAGCCGCCACCATGCCCATCCCAGGCCGCAGCGACAGTCGGAAGCGTCAAGGCCGCGGCCAAAGTCGTAACGAGAGACAGTTTGCGCAACATGGCTGATCTCCTTCTGCCCCTTGCAATTCATTCACATCAAGCCACTGAATGTTGGCTGAATGAGGAGGCGTTTCAGCAGATTGCCAAGGAAGTGAAAGGCGACAGGCGCTGAGATTTTGTCGTCTGTGACGTATCGAAACCGGAAGATGTCGCGCGTACGGTCGCGCCAGCTGTTGCTCATCGCCGACGCCTGGTCTGTTGACCCGCGGCGGAAATATCTATGAAAAAGCACACAGGTCGGGTCGACAGCGGGACTTTCGAAGCAGTTCGAACGTTTGCCGGCGGGGCGACGGAAGGAGAGGTTGCGTCAATGCGGAAGGCATTCAAGTGCCAGGCCGAGCTGTTTCGGCGTAACGGCGATGCCGCACGCGCCGCGTTTTGGGAGGCGCTGTCCAATAAGATTGCCGACGCGGCTGGCCGATCAGCCCGGCAAGCGCGTGAAGCTCTTCCCACGACAGATGTTGCGTGAAGCGACCGCACATGCCTTCGACTTTCACTCTCGCAGCGCATTGTAGCCGTCTTTGAAGCCATCAAGAGTGAATATGTGGCGAAGTCCCTCGCCGGGATTAGCATAGATCGTTATCAGCATAGTTTTGCCGTTGAGCAGCTTGTTTATGAGATCATTGGTTATTGGGCCTTCGGCCGCACAGGTGATTTCGGTGCATCTGAAGAATGGCAGCCTTCCGAATTCATGCTCATCGACTTTGATTCCCACACCCTCCAGCAAGAAAGTTTTCGGCGGCGCGAAAAATTGGATCACTCCGTTGGCAATGCCTGGCGCTTTTCTGACAGCCGCCATTATGCCGACGTTCTGCTGTTCCTCCGAGGCCGCCTTTTGGACCAAAGCGCATGCCTTGACATTCGATGTCGACGCCGCGCACTGGATTTCCCAAGCGCCATATTTTGAGATTTCCGGCTGCTGCGCTACCGCGGGACCTGCTGAGAAATTGGTGAGCTGCAGACAAGCGAGAACACTAAACAATGATCTTCTAATGGATTGCATGCGACCGCCTTGAAGGAATTTGCCGTCTCAATTTGACGGTTGGGCGGGGCTACGAAGTGCACCTGTAGCGGGACCCATCCCGCCCGAATATCCCACCCCGCTGACACATAATTCAGAATCTTTGCTGAAGAATTTCCGCAAAGTGATCCTTTCGCATCCATTCCGGCGTGCCCGAACGTCGCATTAACACTTGTCGGTCCGATACGACGGCCAATCCGGTGAACGTCTCGCGAGCCGCACGCCGAACAGACGAAGCGGCGCGAACGCGCCAGGGCGATGAATGGCGTCTCCGGCGCCCTGCGCAGGGCGTGGAAGGCGACCTTGCTATGATGGGTGCAATGAGCCCGATACACCAGACCCAAGCCCCAGCGATGCCCTCTGCGCAAATCGGCGATCGTCTTGCGACGCTCAGTCGCAGGCGTCGAATTCACAAATGGCGACGAGCCGGGCGTGAAGCTGAAAAAAGGCCCGCGACCGTGAAGCCGCGGGCAAAGATACAACCTGCCGGTCGACAGGCAGCCGCGCCAGATTATCCGTCAGTCGCTTAATGGCAAGCGTGGCGGGCAGGCATCGCAAGGACGCCCGACGCGATCTAACGGCGGGGCGTTTTGCTTGTCGGCTACTTCTGCGCCGCTTCTAGATGTGTCAACGCCTAAACCGAGGCTATTGACCCCTCACCTTGTCGCGGCTGCCCCTTCCTGCCAATAGGGTCGAGCAGCATAATGCTGGTGCACGCGCGTCTCCCACTCGCGATCCACCCAACTTTGGTCGGTGTAGTCTGGCGCACTCTCAACCAAGTCCTGAGTGACATCCGTGAAGTATCCACGACAGTCTCTGTCGTATTTCAGCGATGTCCAGGGCAATGGATGATGGCCAGGATGCAGGCACATGAAGCCGCAGAAGTCGACGACCGCGTAAAGAACTCGGCCTGATACCATATCAATCATGAAATGGTCGATCTTGCCGATTTCCTTGCCACTCTTGTCGTAAACGGCCGCGCCATCGATGTGCTGGCTCGATATCAGGTTGATTTTCGGATTTGAGGCTGCAGTCGCCATGGCGCTCTCCTATGCGTAGGACGCCGCCCGCCGCCTTCCAGCAACATCCCCTCTCACGCTCTTTGAGGTGGATCGGACGCCTCGCACCAAAGGCAAAGGCCAGCGGCACCATTCGCACCGTAAACGCACAACCCTGTGCAATGTTCCTAGACCGCCGCCCTTGTCAAAGCTGGTTCTACCGATCTGTCCAAGGTCGCTGCTGAGGGCGTCGGCCACTGTTGAGCTGTCGAACGGCGCAGATCGCTTTGCTCGCGAAGATGTGCGTAAGAGACCGTTGCCTCGGCACTAGAGCTCCGCATCTTACTTCCTAAATGGGTCAACCAGGGAGGCGACGATGTTCAAAAAGATTCTTGTCGCGATCGATCTCACCGAATCTGAGATGACCAAGCAGGCGATCGATAAAGCAGCGGCGCTCGCCAGGGCTTTCAATAGCGAACTCAGGCTGGTCAATGTGCAGACGCTTATTCCCATCGCCTTCCTCGACTACGTCAAGGGAAATTTCGATAAGGATATTCGGCAAGGCATTGAGAAGGAGATCGCGGCCTTAACGGCTAGCATCACTCATCCGACCGGCCGAATCTCGACCGTTGTGCTGTTCGGTCCCGTCTATCAAAAGGTTCTGGCGGAGGCCGAGGAGTGGGGCGCCGAAGTCGTCGTCGTAGGCTCCCACCGGCCAGGAATGGATCGGTTTCTTATTGGCTCAAACGCCGGCGCCATCGTACACCACGCAAAGTGCTCCGTGCTCGTCGTGCGGCAGTAGCAGCTACGGGGTGCAGGATAGCCCAACCGCAACAAAAGGCGAGCAATGCCATGACCGATCGACGCCCATACAACGGCGCTAGGTAGCCATAACTGCCATGGATGCCGACAAGACAACAATTGAGCGAGCGTTCGAACTTGCTCGCTCCGGAGATTGCAGAAGGGTCGGCGAAATTGTCGTACGCCTTGACCGCGAAGGATACGACGGGCGTCAGATCCAAGGTTCCGTCCTAAAGAAGCAGCTTGCGCGCCTGATCGAAGAGGCGCGGAAAGCTGACGACGGGCGAGGCTCGAAGCCAGCGGATGAACCACAAAAAGCCCGCGGCTCTGAACCGCGGACAAGTAGTTGACAGGAGTCGTTAGAGAGGCGACGCCGGCCAGATAGCGCCGAGGCAAGCGTGGCAGGCCGAGCGCCGCAAGGACCCATACGATGACCGAAACTGAGAAGCTGATACGAGGAATAGAATCGCTGCGTGAGACTATCCGGCGCGAGTGGTTCAACATCAGGCTGGATACTCTGACGCATGATGACCGAGTTGCCATTCGAGAGCATATCGAACGCTGCCACGCCGATCTGAAAATCCTGCTGGATCGGCTATGGAATTTGGATAACGGAAATTCAAATTAGCCGCCCTATTGTCGGTTCAATTCGGCTCATAGCGCCTTATTTGACTAAGGCGATCTGCAGTCAGGAAGGAGCCCGTATGCATCAGGATTTGATCGACGAGGCCTTCCGAACCGCCAATAGAATGGCCGCCGATCGCGGGATAAGCCTCGACGGAACTGCGCTGATGCGAGCGGTGCTTGCTGTCGCCGGGGAAGGCGAGGGGCAGAACGAGCCTGAGGAAATTGCAGAGGATGCCATGGAGCTATTGGGCAAGGATAGCGCGGCCTCATCCTCTCGGCGAGGCCGCAGACCATTCTGATTTCCAGCGCCGCACCGCACTGCCAAAGGCGCGAATGCGCGAAGGCCTACCGCTTGCGTCGTTCTGTCCCCGCCCCCACATTGTCGACCAACAGGGATAGGCCGGCCAGCCGACAAGCCGAGAATGCATCGCTCGGCTTCCCTGCGCTCAATTTCGATGCGCGCGAGATGCAGCGCGATGGGCGGATTGGATCAATTATCTGGACGCGCAAGGGCGACGAGCAGTCATGATCGCTTTGGCCTTCCAATTCGGACGACGATTTTAGATGTGGCGAGGGAGAGCGCCGAGCAACGAGCCGCAAGAATAGCGGCCACGGAGGCGTTTGCCCGTGAGGCTGCCTTGGCGGTGCTTTACCAAGTCGGACGGAAAAAGGCGCTCCGACTGTTCGTGGAAGCCCTAAAAACTCCAGCGCGAGGAAGGCAGTCTAATAGGTTAATCAACGACTCCTTGCTTGCCGAGTATGACCGGCGAATAGACGCCGGTGTGAAATCTCATAAGGCTGTGTCGGAGGTGGCGGAGTTAAATACTCTTGAAGATGAGGATATCGAGTCAACCAAGAAACAGATCCGTCGCTTGCTGAAGGCTCGCGAAGACGAGCGCGCGAAGAAGGAGCAAGAGCGCGCCAGAAAAGAGCTGGAGAAGAAAAAAAGGATCGCTGCGGGCGCTTATCACGGGACGCTCTTAGGTAGCGCTCTAAGCGAGTCAAAAACGGACAAATAGAAAATTCGCGACATGTCCGTGACCTGCGATCTGTTTGTCGCCATCCTTCAGAAGCTGCAACAAGCCAGAAGGACGGCCATGGAAATCTCTCTTGCTGATAGGCTCGAATACGGGAACCTCACCATCCGCGAGACGTGCGCGCTCGCAGACGCAAGCCGCTCGAAATTTTACGAGGACCTGAAAGAGCGCCGCGTCGCTATCCGCAAACTTGGCAACAAGAGCGTCGTCCCCGGCCCGATCGCAAAGCGATACATCGCCGGGCTGCCGATCGACGATCTTCTCGATACCTGGACCGCGACGCCGAAGGCCGCTGCGTAGCATATGGAGGCCCTTGAAACGGCGAAGGCCGCAACCGCGCGATGCGGAAGCGACCCTCAAAACGAGATGCTTGGCGGCTCTCGCAACCTAAATAGCCCGAACTTCGCTCGCGATCAACGCCTCATGTCGCTCGATTTTCTTGGCGAAGTCGGCGACTCGCTTGTCACGCTTGGCGCGGCGATCTGCGCGGCGGCGGCGGCAGAGAACATTGTCGTCCTCGAATTGGCGTTGCGCCAGGTGCGCTCGACGCTGCTTGAGGGGATAGCGGAGTTCAAAGCCATTGCGCCGGGAGGGGCTGACCAATGAGACAGCCGCCCTTCCGTCCTCGCTCGCAATTTGCCGATGCTGTGCGCGAATATCGGCATGAGACCGAACGAACGCCTCCGCCGCTTCCGCCCAGGTGGGAGATGGCAGTCGACCGCCCGAATGGGAGTCGACCTCCGATCCAGGTTGTAGAGGGTCAACAGTCAAAAACGACTGTCGAATTGACCTGCGCTTCGACTCTGAAGGCCGAACCCGTGGACTGGTTGTGGCGGGGGTGGCTGGCGCGAGGCAAAGCGCACATTATTGGTGGCCAGCCCGGCGCTGGAAAGACGACGCTCGCCATGCTGATGGCCTCTACAGCGACGATCGCTGGTCTATGGCCGGATGGCTCACGGGCGCCGCGTGGCAATGTCATCATCTGGTCTGGCGAGGACGATCCGGCCGATACGCTTCTGCCGCGCCTGGTGGCGTCTGGCGCCGATGTCGAGCGCGTCTTTTTCGTCAGCGATGTCGCCCAGGGGGAAGAGCGCAGACCGTTCGATCCGGCGAAGGATATGGAGCCGTTGCGCGAAGCCATCGTAAAGGCCGGCGGCTGCGTCCTGATTGTCGTCGATCCGATCGTCTCCGCCGTAGCGGGTGATAGTCACAAGAACGCCGACACGCGGCGGGCATTGCAGCCGCTCGTCGATCTGGCCGCCAGCGTCGATGCCGCACTCCTTGGCATAACGCATCTGAGCAAGGGCACATCCGGCCGGGAGCCTATCGAGCGAATTACCGGCTCCATCGCCTTTGGCGCTCTCGCTCGCGTCGTCATGATCGCTGCGAAGGAAGGTGAGACCGAAGACGGGACGCCGCCGCGTCGATTCCTCGCCCGCGCGAAAAGCAACATCGGCCCGGACGAAGGCGGCTTCGCCTATGAGCTGCTCCAAGAGCCTATGCCAGGCGACGATCGCATCATTGCCAGCATAGCGGTGTTCGGCGAGGCCATAGAAGGTTCTGCGCGCGACATGCTTGCGGCGGCTGAGGCGGAATCATCCGAGGACAAAGGCGCGTTTGGCGAGGCCGAGGACTTCTTGAAAGAGCAGTTGTCGGAAGGTCCGGTCTTAACGACAGAGCTGCAAGCGGCGGCGAAGGCGCACGCTATCGCTTGGCGAACAGTTGAACGCGCAAAGAAGGCGATCGGCGTCGAGGCGTTCAGGCACGACAACAAATGGTCATGGCGTCTGCAAAATCATGTCGGTCTAACCCCTGACGACGGGGAAGGGGATATGAGCGGCGCAAGACCGCAAGACCGCCACTCCGCCAAGGTGGCGGTCTTAGACCTCACTCCGCCAAAAACTCCCACCTCAAATTCTTGGCGGTCTTGCGGTCTTAACTCTGAAGAGGGGGAAGACGAGATATGAGCGCCTCCCTCATTATCAAAAAAGCAGCAGCCGAAGGGGTTAGCGTCAAGCTGGAAAACGACAAAAAATTAAAGGCTTACGGGACGACCGAGGCGCGCGCGAAATGGCTTCCAGTCCTTCGCGAGCATAAGTTCGAGCTGCTCGCTGAATTGGCTGCCTCAGACCGCAAGACCGCAAGACCGCCACTCCGCCAAGGTGGGAGAAGCTTGCGGACTTATGACGGTGGGACGGTTGAAAACTCCTTCGAAGAGAAGCGCGCCGCTGTCGAAGCGATCTACGCCCGGATGGACGCCGAGTGCGAGCGGCGTCGGGATTGGTGGGCGCGGCCCGTTGAAGGTTGGCGCGATAGTCGGCTGACGCTTCACAACATCGCCAGAGACGAAACGGTCGTCGTCGCTTTCAGGAAATGGAGGTTGGGACGATGAACCGCCGTCGCCTCCCTAACCGCCGCCCGGGCGAAACCATCGGCTTTGAATTTCGCGGCGCTGCCTATACCGCGACCTTCTCCCACTTCCCCGATGGAAGGCTTGCAGAGCTTTTTATCGACGCTTCAAAGCCATCAAACGACGCCGCGGACGATGCTCGCGATGCTGCGGTGGCAATGTCGATCGCCTTGCAGCATGGGACGCCGCTTGAGGCAATCCGGGCTGCTCTGACGCGCGACGGCGTGGGCCGTCCCGCCAGGATTTTGGGCGCTGCGCTCGGCGCCATCGCCGACGAAATCGGAGGCCAGAGCGAATGACGAACGTCATCGGAATCGACATAGGCGCGCGTGGCGCGCTGGCGCTGCTCTCGCCGGCTGGCGAGCTGCTTGAGATCGCCGACATGCCGGTCCTGCGCGACGGTCCTGCCAATCGGCCCAACGTGAATGCGCCGCTACTGGCGAGCATCGTTCGCCGCTGGCGGGCTTCTCAGGCTTTCGTCGAGTATGTCGGCGCGCGGCCCAAGGAAGGCGCTACAGGGGCTTTCGCCTTTGGGAGGTCCAAAGGCGTCATCGAAGGCGTTTGCGCTTCTGCTGGCCTCCCTGTGGCCTTCCTGACGCCGCCAGTGTGGAAAAGGGCGGTGGGCATTCCGCCGGGCAAGGATGGAGCAAAGGACGCAGCCCGCTCGGAAGCCATCCGACGATGGCCTGGCCAAGCCGCATTGTTCGCGCGCGTCAAAGACGATGGAAGGGCGGAGGCGGCGCTGATCGGACTCGCCGGGCTGTTGCGAGAGAAGAGGATTGCCGCGTGACAGACAAACACGACCACGTCCTGCGACCATTCGACGTGCACGAGGCGGCGCCCGTCAGCGTCGCGGCGAAAATTGCGGGCGTCTCGGCGCGCACGATGCAACACTGGTGCGTCGTGCATCACATTGGCCGCCGGATCGCGAATGGCCCATGGCGGGTTTCACGGCCGGCGCTCCAAATGTTGCTTGACGACGACCGCGAGGCGTTACGGCTCTATCTCACTGGTGACCGGACGAGCGAACGCGTGCGGCAATATTTTCGGCGAGCGCAGCCAAAAACTCCGCAAAGTCCGCAAAACCCGCAAGCACGGCATGGCGCGTAGGAATCGGCGCGCGCAAATTCAGATCATGCTCGACGCCAACCAAATCGCGACCGCTTTGACTTGCGTCTTGGATGCAAGTTTGTCCGCCGTCGACCCGAGCGGCGCTGCGCTTCGCCGGGCTCACTTCAACCTGCGCGAAGGGCTTCGCCTTGCCGAAGAAATGAACGCGGCAAACAATGACGCCGCATCCATCATTCGCGAAGTCGTCGCCTCAATTTCAGAAAGCGAGCAACATGACTGACACGCCCGCCCTGCTTCAACGCCGCTTCGCCCTCGCGGAGCATATGCGCGCCATTTACTTTGTGACGGTCGAAGAAAGCATAAAGCCCGAGGATGTGTTGCGTCCCGATTTCTGGCGGCACGTTGCCTCGCAACTAAAGCCGTATGACCTGATCGAAGTCGCCGTCGATTCCTGCGAGTGGCGTATGGAGCTTCTGGTCTGCGATGTCTGGCACTGCGGCGCCCGCGTCGTCGAGCTGAGCCGCTTCGATATGAGTGGCCAGGAGGAAGAAGATCAGAGCGTGGGCGATGATCTTCGCGTCAAATGGCGCGGTCCCGTCAACAAGTGGTGCGTCGTTCGCACTTCCGATGGCGTCATTCTCAGAGCCGGTCTCGAGACCAAGAATGTGGCGCTGGAAAACCTTTCGGCTCTCGCAATCGAGCGGGCGCCCATAGGGAATTGAAATGCCAGTTCTGGAGAACCCCCGCCACGAAATCTTCGCTCGTGAAATCGCCAAGGGCGCGTCTCAGCGCGAAGCATATGCGAACGCCGGTTATGAGGGCGACGAGCGCTCCATGGACGCCAACGCCGCCCGGCTGATAGCTGACGATAGGGTAGCGATAAGGGTCCAGGAAATCCAGGCGGCTGCGGCCAAACGCGCCGAGGTCACAATCGAGCGCACCCTGCTTGAACTGGCCAAGATTGGCTACTCCGACATTCGCAAGGCCGTTCGATGGGGCGAAGGAATCGTAATCAAGGACGTGGACGGCAACGAGGCCATCAGCAACGGCGTCGCCATGCTGGATAGCGCCGAGATCGACGACGACACCGCGGCGGCGATTGCGGAGGTCGCGCAGACTCGCGACGGCATAAAGATCAAGTTCCACGACAAGCTCGGCGCGCTGGAAAAGATCGGCAAGCATCTCGGCATGTTCGTCGACCGCCATGAGCACTCCGGCAAGGACGGGGGGCCGATTGAGACGCGCGAGCTATCTCCGCTGGAAGCTGCAAGGCGGCTCGCCTTCGCCTGGGAGAAGGGGCTGCGGGCGCTGGAGGAGAAGTCTGAATGAGCGGGCTTAAAATTGCGGCGGCCGGCGCCGGCGTGGCGGGAACGCTACTCGGAGCCTATGGCGAATATCGCTCCGGCATGGACCAAGCGGCGGAGATCGATGCATCGCGTCCGTATGATATCATCAACGCCACCAACCGCGCGCAAGGGCTGAAATATGCCGCAGATACGTCGCTCGCCGGAACGCAGCGTCAAGCCATTGCGCGAACGCAGGACAAGAACCTGCTGCTGTCTCGCTCGCGCGCAGTCGCTGCTGCTGGCGGGGGCGGAGCCAACGACACAACTGTCATCAATCAGGAAGCGCTCATCGAGCGGCAAGGCGAATTCTACAAGGCGTTGGAGATGTTTGGCGGACTGGAAGAGTACAACCAACGGAACTATGAATCTCAGAATGCTTTGCTCGAAGGCGTCAACTCATACAACGCCAAGGGCGTCGCGGTCAGTAGGGCGCGCAGTGCGGCGCGGATGCAGGCGGTGGGGACGCTGCTTTCCAGCGCAGGCGCGGGCTTGTACAAATATCGTCGCAGCCTCCCATTCGGCCCGTCCGATACGGATGTCTCTATTGCCGAAGGCTACCGGGATGCGGCCAAGGTGCGGGCGGACTATGCGGCAAGCGCATTGCGTCGCCGCTCGGGTCGTCAGTGGTGAAAAAGCCGAAAAAGCCGCCGGCGCCGTTCGAGAGCGCCGAATCCAAGGAAGCGTTCCGGCAAGCGCTGCGATCCGCCTTCGCAGCGAACCGGGCGCTTCTCGACTTTACCGAAAGCGTCCTACACGACAACCCCATCATTGAACCTCTGGACGCGATCCAGAAGGCGACTGCGGCGGCGCGCGATGCTGAAGCGGCATGGGCTTACTTCCTGCGGCTCTCACACAAGAGCTTTCCGGGAAAAGTGAGCCTTAATTAGGAGGCGCGAGCGCTCTTGATGCTGGCTCCCCTGCGATCTTCCGCCGCTTGCGACTTCAAGAGTCATCGCTAAACTATTCGCGCGGGAGCCTCTCTCGCATTTATAGGAGCCGCGCTCAGCTTAGCGGAGTGGGCACGATGCGCCTCCGCAGCTCGCAGGGCGCGTTCAACATCGCATTGCGTGAAGCGTGCGGCGCGACGGCAGCGGTCGTCATGGAAACCGCCGCCGCCGGAAATGGCGAACCCCATCGCTATAAGCTTACCATCCGTAGCCATCGGGATACCCATAAGCCGGGTAGCCATATGCGGGATAACCGTAATAATACGGTTGTGCGTACGCGCCAGCAGCGGCAGCGCCGAGCACGCCCATCGCCGCCGCTGCAGCCGCAGCCGCGCCCGGATCATATCCACGGCGATAGTAGCCACCCCGATGATAACGCCGATAGTAGATTTGATCAGTTAGCGATGGTGTTTCGATGCCTCGGGGACTCGCCATGTTGATGGGGCCTGCCCAGGCGTTGCCTGCCAAAGCCGTCGCGGCCAAACCGGCGCATAGGGCGCCCGGAACGATCGATTTGAATGTATTACGCATGTCTACCTCCACTCGGCTTTAAGACAGCCTGAACTTTTTTCGACGCCACTCGCGAGAAGCTGGATCGTCGCCTTATATTTGGCGCTCACAACGCCATTGTCGAGGCCAAGGATAGATTGGGCGCGTTCCGGCAAGGCGACCAGAGTGGTTGCTCGGTCGCCGCACCCTATTTTGATTTCGCCTTTTTCTTCCTCAGCCTCATCCATGGCCCGCTGTCGTTCTCTTCGACAAAGAGGACGCCCATCTCCGCCCGGCCGCGCGTGCGGCGACGTGCCTAATTGATGTTCGGTCCGCTTGCGTCCAGAGATTTTCGTATGACCCGCGCTCCCATCGCTGCTCCTATCGCTAATGCTGTGGTAGCGTCAGTTGTCGTCGCTGTGATCTTGGGCGGCATGATGCTGTTGCTTGGGCACTGACCGGACTCCCCGCCGCGAGCGTGTCGCGCAGGCTATCGCGCGGAGCGTTGCTCTTTGCGCCAATCCCAAGGCGCTTGAGTGCCACGTCACGTGATGGGCTCGAACGAAAGAGCGTAGGCTCCGGGGGTAATCCGTGCCTGGAAGATCGCCACATCTTTGTTCAGTGCACGCGCCGCTGTAACGAGTTCGTCGCGGACACCCCTAGCTACACGATGGCCGAGATAGAGTTCAGCCAGCTCGGTCGCATGGTACGGCATGAAGACGGCCGATTGCCCTTCCGGGACATAGGATGGGATGACTAAGCGCAGTTCCTCCTCGTAAGCCCATTGCGTGCTTTTCACAGCCGTCAGCGAGCGGGAGAAGGCGCGCATAGCTTCAGGGGTCGGGGCAGGCATGTTCCCCGCCAGCAGGTCAAAGGGCTTGTAGAAACTCGGCCGGACGTCGCTGTAGGTGACGGGTTCGAGCAGGCACAGGAATGAGTCTCGTGCAGCATCCGGCCGGAACCCGAATACCACCCCGCGGTGCTCGTCAGCATAATGTGACCACATCAACAGATTGTTGTTGTTCCGTGTCGCGCAGAATATCTCTGAGTTCCGGACCTGGGCGACGATAGCAGCCTTCTGAGTTTCGAGGGCTTCGAGTTCGGCCTTCAATTCTGGATAGAAGTCATCGATCATTGACGAGGTGAGGAACGCAAGCATTTGGTCGCGCTGCGCGACCGTTCCTGCGTCCATGGTCGCTGATGTCGCAATTGCCTCCTCTAACGGCACGCCGATCCGCTTTGCAAATTCCCCGGGGTTACGGGACAGCATATCGACCAGCGTCACCACGGCCCCGTTGTAGCGGTCCTTCAGCTCGACGTCGAAAAGGTCGTCGATATAGCCGTCGAACGGGTCGTTCATCTCGGTTGGTCGGCCGATGCGAAGGGTGCGGTTACCAATGATGTGCCGCGCCGCATTCTCGTTGGTGTACTTGTACACGATGTCTGGTAGCTCTAGATGGGGCATAGTCATGGTGACCAGATCAGGAGCTAGCCGTTCTCCAAGCGGCGTATGGTTCGGCGCGCCGCGCCTACTGGATACCAACGCGAAGTGTGGGGCTGGTTGTGGGACTGGGTAATTTTTCTTTGCGCAACTACTTGAAATTTTTTGAATAAACGCAGTCCATTGGTGCCCCTGGCCGGAGTCGAACCAGCACTCCTTGCGGAACTCGATTTTGAGTCGAGCGCGTCTACCAATTCCGCCACAGGGGCCCGGCCGGCGGGAAGCCGGCGAAGCGGCGCGGATATTAGCCGCGCCGCGGCGCCCGTCAACCCGCGAAACTTCTTTCTTCAACGCTTACGTGCTATGCGCGGAGGGCGCGCAGCGCCAACCCCGGAAACAGATGAAAAAGCTCTACGACTGGACCATGTCGCTCGCCGCGAGCCGGCATGCGCCCCTGGCGCTTGGCGCGATCGCTTTTGCCGAGAGCTCCTTCTTCCCGGTGCCGCCAGACGTGATCCTCGTGCCGATGACGCTCGCCGAGCCGAAGAAGGCCTGGTATTTCGCAGGCATTTGCACGATCGCTTCCGTCGCGGGCGGGGCGCTCGGCTACGCCTTCGGCGCGCTGTTCTACGATACGATCGGTCAGTGGCTGATCAATCTCTATGGTTACGGCGAGAAGATGGAGGCGCTGCGCGCCTTCTACGCGCAGTGGGGGGCGATTTTCATCCTGGTCAAGGGCTTCACGCCCATTCCCTTTAAGCTCGTGACCATCGTCTCGGGGCTTCTCGCCTATAATTTCCCGCTGTTCATCGTATTGTCGATCGTGACGCGGGGGGCGCGGTTCTTCGTGCTGGCGGCGGCGATCAATCGCTTTGGCGATCCGATCCGCGCGAAGCTCGAGAGCCATTTCGGACTGTTCATGGCGTCGCTGGCGGTGATCGTCGTCGCCGGCTTCGCGCTTGCGGCGAAAATGTTTTAAGCGTGCGAGTCTGTCGAATGGAGTGGCGCAGCGTCGTTCATTGCGCCTTCGAGCCGCGCAACGCATCGCTCCTCATCCTCGCCGCCGCCGTTGCGGCGATCGGCGGGGCCTGGGCCTATGAGTCGCTCGGCTATCTGCCGTGCGAGCTCTGCTACAAGGAGCGCGTGCCCTATTACGCGGCGTTCGCGCTCGCGCCGCTTGCGGCCTTCGCCGCGCAGACGGGGCGGAGGGGAATGGCCCTCGCGGCCTTCCTGCTGATGGCGCTGCTCTTCGCCGGCAACGCCATCCTTTCGATCTATCATTCGGGCGTCGAGTGGAAGATTTTCGCCGGGCCGTCCGACTGTTCGGGGCCGCTTTCGACCGCGCCCTCGGTCGCCGATTTCATGAAGCAACTTCAATCGGTGAAGGTCGTGCGCTGTAATGAGCCGAATCTATGGATTTTCGGCCTGACGCTGGCGAATTGGAACGTCGCGATTTCCGCGGCGCTGGCGGCGCTGGCGGGTTACGCTTACTGGTTTAACCGGCGCAAGTTCAACCCTGTCTCTCCTTCGCCATGACATGGCGCCGCAACACCTGGTTGATTTCTGTCTGATAGCCTCTTCCCTCTGCATGGCGCTTGAACCAGTCCAATACGTCCGCATCGATGCGAATACTTACCGGCTGTTTGACGGGCTTGTAGAACGCGCCGCGACGAGCGAAAGTCCAGTTTTCGGCGGGCGCTTCAGGAATATCCTGCGTATCGATCTTGTCGTCAGACAAGGCGGCAAGCTTCTCAAGCTCGCAAAGCTCCTTGGGGCTAAACTCCTTCTTGCTCATAGCGCCTTCTCTCATGAGGCGTCGCCTTTCGCGCGCCGATGATCCGCACGCGCTCACCTTCGTTCGCGTGGGGGTAGCAATGCACAACGACTAAAAGCGCCACTCCGCCAACAACACCGATCGCATGCCAACGTTCTTCGCCATCCTCGAAGCGGTCCGGGAGGATGACATGCAGGGGATCGTCCCAAACCCGTCGTGCAATTTCAAATGAAACGCCATGCTTGGCGACGTTTCGCCGCGCCTTGCTAGCGTCCCACTCGAATTCCACGCTTGATATCCCAATGCTGTATATACAATAATGTAAATAGGATAACAAGCGCGACAGTACTCACCCCGCCGCCAACCGCGCGCTCGCCCTGAGCTTTTCCGTCTCGCTCTTCAGCTGACCGCAGGCGGCGAGAATGTCGCGCCCGCGCGGCGTGCGCACCGGGCTGGCGTAGCCGGCGTTAAAGACGATGTCGGAGAAGCGCTCGATCGTCTCCCAGTCCGAACACTCGTAGGGCGCGCCAGGCCAGGGATTGAAGGGGATCAGATTGATCTTCGCCGGCAGGCCTTTCAGGAGCCGCACCAGCTCCCTGGCTTCGGCGGGCGAGTCGTTCACGCCCTTCAGCATCACATATTCGAAGGTGATCCGCCTTGCGTTCGACGCGCCGGGATAGTCGCGGCAGGCCTGCAGCAGCTCCTTGATCGGATATTTCCTGTTGAGCGGCACGAGCTCATTGCGCAGTTCGTCGCGCACCGCGTGCAGCGAAATCGCCAGCGCCGGCCCGCATTCGGTGCCCAAGCGTTCGATCTGGGGCACGACGCCGGAGGTCGAGACGGTGATGCGCCGCTTCGACAGCGCCAGCCCATCGCCGTCGGCCATAATTTCGATCGCCGCCATGACATTGTCGAGATTATAGAGCGGCTCGCCCATGCCCATGAAGACGATATTGGAGACGGCGCGCACGCCTTCGCCGGCCGGCACGAGACCGTCCGTGGGCCGCTCGCGATCGGGAAAATCGCCCAGCCGCTGCCGGGCGACCAGCAATTGCCCGACAATCTCGGCGGTCGTCAGATTGCGCACGAGCCGCTGCGTGCCGGTATGGCAGAAGCTGCAGTTCAGGGTGCAGCCGACCTGCGAGGAAACGCACAGCGTTCCGCGGTCGCTTTCCGGAATATAGACGCATTCGACCTCGGCGCCCTTGTCGAAGGCGTCGACCGGCTGCAGCCGCAGCAGCCATTTGCGCGTGCCGTCGACGGAAATCTGCTCTTCGACGATCTCTGGAAGGCGCAGCGCGAAGGCGTCCGCGAGCTGCGCCCGCATCGCCTTGGAGACATTCAGCATCTCGCTAAAGTCGCGCGCGCCGCGGAAATAGACCCAATGCCAGATCTGCGACACGCGCATGCGGATCTCGCGCTCCGGCAGGCCGAGCGTCCGCAAGGCATGTGCAATCTCGGCGCGGGTCATCCCGGCGAGCGAAGGCTTAAGCGTCATCGTGGGCGCAGCGGAAAGATCGGATAGGCTCATGAAATCCTCGGAACAGCGCCTCTTATATCATGTCTTCGCGCGATTTTTTGAGAGGCCGCCGCGACGTCGTCATTAAAGGGCGTCGTCCTTTCTTGATGTCGCCCTTCAAAAACGATAAACGCTGCGCGCTCACGCCCAAGAGGGCCGACGGAGCGACTCCTTGCACAGCGCCGCGCCAGACGCATCCGATCCTTCGCTCAAGGCGACCCGCCGGGAGTGGATCGGGCTCGCCGTCCTCGCTCTGCCCTGCCTGGTCTATGCGATGGACTTCACGGTGCTCAATCTCGCCATTCCGGCGCTAACGGCGGAGCTGCGGCCGAGCGCGTCGCAACTGCTGTGGATCATCGACATCTACGGCTTCATGGTGTCCGGCTTCCTGATGATCATGGGCGGGCTCGGCGATCGCATCGGCCGACGCAAGGTGCTGCTGCTGGGCGCCGCGGCGTTCGGCGCCGTTTCGATCCTGGCGGCTTTCTCGAAATCGGCGCAGATGCTGATTTTTGCGCGCGCCGCACTCGGCGTCGCGGGAGCGACCCTGGCGCCGTCGACGCTGTCGCTGCTCGCCAACATGTTCCGCGATCCGTCGGAACGCACCTTTGCGGTCAGCATGTGGATTTCGAGCTTCTCCGCCGGCGCCATCATCGGGCCGCTCGTCGGCGGCGCGCTCATTCAGTCTTTCGGCTGGGGCTCGGTCTTTCTCGCGGGCGTCCCGGTGATGGTGCTTCTGCTTGTTCTCGGGCCGATGCTTTTGCCGGAATATCGCGATCCCGACGCGGGCCGGCTGGATCTCGCCAGCGCGCTTCTGTCGCTCGCGGCGGTGCTGTCCTTCATTTACGGATTGAAAAGCGCCGCCGAGGCGGGCTTCGGCGTCGACTCAATCGGATCGATGGCGGCAGGCGTCGCGCTCGCGCTCCTGTTCCTGCGCCGACAGTCGCGGCTCGAAGATCCTTTGATCGATCTCGCGCTGTTTCGCTCGCGGTCGCTGAACACGGCGCTTTGCATCAATATGCTTGGCGTCTTCTTCATGTTCGGGTCGTTCATTCTGCTCGCACAGTATTTTCAGCTCGTTGCTGGTTTGACGCCGCTCGATGCAGGGCTGTGGTCAACGCCGTCGGCGATCGTATTCATGATCGGCTCCTTCGCCACGCCCGCGCTCGCGCGCCGCATCACGCCCGTCAATCTTCTCGCCGGCGGACTCATCGTCGCCGCGGCTGGATGTGTCGGCCTCGCGCTGGCCGACGGTTTCTACGGGGTGCTTTTATCTTCTCTGTTTCTGGCCGGCTTCACGCCGGTGATCGCGTTGACGACGGAAATCATCGTCACATCGGCGCCGCCCGAGCGCGCCGGCGCGGCGTCAGCCTTGTCGGAAACGGCGATTGAACTTGGCGGCGCGCTCGGCATCGCCGCGCTCGGCAGTCTCGGCACGCTGATCTACCGAGCGAAAATGGTCGGCGTTGTCGCGGGGCTTCCGCCGGACGTCGCTCGGGCGGCCGGCGCGACGCTTGGCGGCGCGGCGGATGCGGTCAAATTCTTGCCTCCGGAGCAGGCCGAGCGGGTGCTCTCCGCCGCGCGCGACGCCTTCTGCGCCGGTTTTCAGGCGACCGCCTTGTTGGGCGCCTTGGGGCTTGTCGGCGCCGCGTTCGCGACGAAGATTGCGCTCAAACAAGCGCGTCCTCCGCAAGGCGCAGGCGAAAAGCCAAGTTCGGCCCCGGCGTAGCACGTCGCCCGTCACGCGCTTGTCACGGCGCGCGTCGAGCTTTAACCTTCAGCGCATTCCATTGTTTTTTGCGCTTGGGGGATTTCATGAGACTCGCCTCATACAACGTTGAGAATCTTTTCGACCGCGCGCGCGCCATGAATCTCAAGAGCCTTTCGCAAGGCAAACCTATTCTCGAACGTTTCGCGGAACTGAATTCGCTGCTGGCGCAGCCTTCGTACAGCGCCGCCGACAAGACGCGCATGGCGAAACTTGTCATTGAACTTGATTTGGAAAAATCCGACGTCGGCGATTTTGTCATTCTGCGGCGTAATAGGGGCGGACTGATCAAACGCCCCAAGTCGGGCGGAGTTCAGGTTGTTGCGAGCGGGCGCGCCGATTGGGTCGGCTCGCTGGAGTTGCGCGACGAGCCCGTCGACGAACAGGCGATGAGGAATACGGCGCGGGTGATGAGAGATGTCGAGGCGGACGTTCTCGGCGTCGTCGAAGTCGAGAGCCGGCCGGTGCTGCGGGATTTCAACGCGGACGTCGTCGCTGCGCTCGGCGGCGAGACATTCCGCCATGCGATGGTGATCGACGGCAACGATACGCGTGGCATCGACGTCGGCCTCTTGACCCGACAGGGATTTCCCATCGGCGCGCTGCGCAGCCATGTCGACGACATGTTGACCGAGCGTGATCCGATCTTCTCGCGCGACTGCGCCGAGTTCGAAGTGACGGCGCCGTCCGGCGCACGTATGCTGCTGATGCTCAATCACTTCAAGAGCAAGGGTTTCGGCTCGCAGCAATCATCCAACGCCAAACGTCGCGCGCAGGCGAAACGCGTCGCTGAAATCTACGACGAACGCGTTGCCATGGGGATCAAGAACATCGTCGTGATGGGCGACTTCAACGACACGCCGGACAGCGAACCTTTGAGTCCTCTCATCGAAGGGACGGATCTGAAGGACATCTTTTTGCATCCGAAATTTGACGACGGCGGTTTCCCAGGCACTTACGGCAGTTGCGCCGCGAACAATAAGATCGACTTCATTCTGCTGTCGCCGGCGCTGTTCGACAGGGTCACGAGCGGCGGCGTGTTTCGCAAAGGCATGTGGCCCGGCGCGCGGGCCAAACGCTGGGAGGCCTATCCGGAAGTCGCCCGCAAGGAGGACGCAGCGTCGGATCATGCGGCGATATGGGCGGATATCGACCTTTAGAGTGATAAGGAATCGCTCAAAATCAAAATTGTGGAGCAGCTTCTCATCGAAAAAGCCTGTCAACTTTTTCGGAACCTGTTCTAGCGGGAGAGTCGCTCGATCAGCGCCATGGCGGCGGCCGGATTGCGTTCCTTAGCGCCGCTGATGACGTAGAGAAACACGTCGCGGGGCGTCGCCGCCTTCTGTTGTGTTTCCGCATAATAGTCGAGCCCGCTCGGAGTTGCGCCGCTCGCCCATTGTCGTGCGCGCTGCGCCCATTCGTCGAGAGCGCCGGCGTCATAACCCTTCGGCTCAGCCTCCAGCGTTCCCATGATGCGCGCATAGACGAAGGGCGCCGTCACGTCGGCGATAAGCGGATATTTTGCATCGCCAGCGACGACGATGGCGACGCCATGTCGGCGCGCCAGCGCGACGAACTCGGCCGTCTTGAAGCTCTCATGGCGCGGCTCAATGGCGTGCATCAGCGACCGTCCGCCGATGTTCTTTGGCAGCAGGGAAAGAAAGGCGTCGAAAAACGCCGCGTCGAATTTCTTCGTCGGGAGAAACTGCCATAAGATGGGTCCGAGCTTGTCTCCAAGCTCCATAACCCCGCTCTTAAAGAAGCGCTCGATCGACTCTTCCGCCTCCTGTGGCGTCTTTCGCATCACCGCGAAGCGCGGCGCCTTGACGCTGAAGATGAAACCCTCGGGCGTTTCATCACGCCATTTGGCGAAGCTCGCGGCGCTCTGCGTGCGATAATATGTGGCGTTGATTTCAATGGAGGTGAGCTTACGGCTCGCATATTCGAGTTCGCGCTTATGCGCGAGGTCAGCGGGATAGAAGGATTCGCGCCAGGGCGCATAATTCCAGCCGCCGACTCCGACAAAGATGCGTCCGGTCTTTCGACTCATTTACATTCCAGCCTAGTATGGACTGGCGAGGGCTTGAGACTTACACCCGCCGCGCCATCTTACCGGCGTCGTCGACACCATATTTGTCGTCGTCGCCGGCTGTCGATGGTTGAAGCTGCGGCTTCTCGTATTTGCCGGGATTCGTTTGGGGAGGAGGCGCCATGGTGGCGAATTTTTTCTGGAGATTTCTATTCGCGCTGACCGCAATCGCGCTCGCCGCCTGCGATCGCGGCCCCGAAATTCCGGAGAGCGCCGGCTACGGACCCAATCCGACGCTGCCGGCGCCGCATCCGACCGGCGCCTTTCCTTATGTGAATATCGCGCGCGCCGTGGGCTGGCCAAGCGCTGAAAAACCCACGCCCGCCGAGGGGCTGGGGGTTGAAGCTTTTGCGACGGGGCTCGATCATCCGCGCTGGCTGTACGAATTGCCAAACGGCGACATTCTTGTCGCGGAAACCGATGCGCCGAAATCCGAAAACGAAGGCGGCGGCGTTCGCGGCTTCTTCATGAGCCTCTATATGCGCCAGGCCGGATCCGACAAGCCAAGCGCCAACCGCATCACGCTGCTACGCGACGCAGACGGCGATGGCGTGGCCGAGACGAAGGAGGTCTTTCTGGAGAATCTGAATTCGCCCTTCGGCATGGCGCTGGTGGGCGATCAGTTTTATGTCGCCAACGCCGATTCGCTTGTGCGCTTTCCATATAAGGAAGGCGATACGCGCATCGAAGCGGCGCCCGAAAAGGTCGCGGATCTGCCCGCGGGAGGCAATCTTCACTGGACGAAGAGCCTTGTCGCGGATCCTGTGGGTTCGCGTCTTTACGTCGGCGTCGGGTCCAACTCCAATGCCGCCGAGAATGGCATGGAGGAAGAGCATAACCGCGCCGACATTCTGGAGATCGATCCGACGACTGGCGACACGCGGGTTTTTGCTTCGGGACTGCGCAATCCCGTCGGGATGGATTGGAATCCCGCGACAGGCGACCTCTGGGTCGCTGTGAACGAGCGCGACGAGATTGGCGACAATCTCGTGCCCGACTACATGACGAAGGTCCAGGAGGGAGCCTTTTACGGCTGGCCCTACAGCTACTATGGACAGCATGTCGACGAGCGCGTGCAGCCGCAAGATCCTGAACTCGTCAAACAGGCGATCCGGCCGGATTACGCGCTCGGCTCGCATACCGCTTCGCTCGGATTCACCTTCGTCGGCGACGCGGACCTCGGGCCATTCCAGAACGGCGCCATCATCGGCCAGCACGGATCGTGGAATCGCAGTCCCCGCGTGGGCTACCGCGTCATTTTCGTAAAGTTCGAGAATGGCGCGCCGGTCGGCGCCCCGAAAGAGGTGCTGACCGGCTTTCTGAACGAGCGCGGCGAAGCGCAGGGCAGGCCGGTCGGCGTCATCGTCGATAAGCGCGGCGGACTGCTGGTGGCCGACGACGTCGGCGGCGTCGTGTGGCGGGCGAGCGGAAAGCGGACATTCCAGATCGACCGGTGAGCCGTTGGCGATCATTCCGCGCCTGTGCTATTTTATTGGAGACTTGGACGGGGAGGGAAGATCGTGTCCAGCCGCCCAATGGGGGTACCAAACTGGGATGACACCTACGGCGTCTTGATTGAGGCTCAACCTTCACGTAACGACGACGATAAGCCTTGGAAAACGTGGGAGGAGCTTCATACCCCGAGTTCACGTTGCAAGCTGGAGGCAACTTCAGTTGCGCAGCTCAGCCTATTTATGAAAGAAGTTGAACTCGGTTGGCGCCTAGGTCTATTACTTGTCCACGATGTGCTTCTAATTTGGGTAGTCGACGAGGCAGGGGACATTTGGTTCGCAATTGAAGAATTGATCGTCGATGGCAGGCCAACTGGACATCCGCGGCATATTTCACTACTGAAGCAACTTGGCAAAGCACAAGAGGTGGACAAACTAGGGCATCCGAGTCTCATTTTTTGTAAAAAGGGTAGAATCGGGGGTGAGATTTACTTTGACACCGGTGTCTCCCCTCCGGAGTGGGTTATCAATCCGTATTCAGGGCGGTATGGCATCCATCCAACGCGAGAACTCCAGCATCTTCGTAATGCGGCAAATCGGTTCTCTGGCTTATTAGGAATCGATTTTAAGCCGGACGAAACCTACTTCCGATCACGGAAACGCACATGAACAGGAGCATCGCCAGCTTGAATTTCGCTCACCTGAGAAGAAGTGATTCACTTTTTCTTCAAGAGGCCGTCTCTGAAAAGCAAAATCGCAATCTCATTGCACAAAAATTGGAATTGTTCCTCGTAGATTTGAAAAACGCTAGGTCAATAGATGAGGAGAGGCTTTTTGTTCTCGGGGTCCAAATTGCCTCTATTTGGCCAGGCGAATTCAAGGACGAGATTGTACAAGGATTTCGTGCTTCTGAAAACGATAGAGCTATTTCGGCCTTCCTAAAAGGATTCAATTACGTGAGCCAAAGCGAGGCATTGGGCAGATCATCGACACCAACAAGGATGGAGTTAGATGAGCTTTGTCGACGAATCCAGGTCGAACAGGTCCAGTTGCTCAGCCCCCAAATTGATCAAACGCTAGCGAAATACCGTACGTCGATGAATCGGTACGGCGATTCAACATATTTAACGCGCGCTCTACAACAAATCGGGCTCGCTCTTTTGCGAAATCCAGAGCGATATCCTGCTGCCGAAATTGCGGAACAATTAGCATCCGAGTGCATTCAGCTGAACCCACGATTCACCGGGCCATGGATTTTATGGGCAAGATCATTAATCAGCCTGGAAGCTGCCACGGCAGCGGAATTAGTATTGTGGGAGGCATCTCGTTTGCACCCATACGCACCACACATCTTGACCCGTTTATCGTATTGCATCGCAAGGACTGCAGAGAGATTGCCGGAGGCCATAGCGTTGGCCCGTAGCTCGGCAGCTCGCCTCCCGCAGCCTAGAGGGCTGCTACTGGTGCTGGCCAACCTGCTCCACTGGACGGGGACAGCGGCGAACCGAAAGGAAGCGGTCGACATCCTACTCGGAGTGATAAACAAAAATGATTCTGATTATTTCGCTATAACGCTATTAGCGAAGATACTGGTCGAGAGCTCTCCGGAGCCTTATGGTATTAATTTCATCATAGAAAGATTACCCCGCAGTCCGCGCTGTATCGGACACGTCGGTCAGCATATCAATAACATTGACCCAGGAAGCGGGCTAGCGGAATCCATTTTTCGGCACGTAATTCAGCATTTCCCAGACAACAGGTATGCGCCGAACCAACTCGCGCGCGTTCTAGCGGCGCGGAATGATCCAAATTTAATCGACGAGATAATAACTATCCTCAAAACGGCTCACCACCGTCTGCCATCGGATGCCTTCACGGCAAACAATTTGGCGGCCAAACTCGCTAGCACCAAAATCCCCGAGAATATAAGCGAAGCAATAACAATCTTACAAAAAATCACATTGAGCGGTACGTCAGATGAAACCACCAAAGGATTGTTGCAACGGTTGAGTGCTGGAGAATCAGTCTCGCCCATTACAGTTGGTCCCGCGATGAGGGAGGAGGTGGATTCGGAGGCTGACTCTATCGAGTTCGCATCTCCTCAGACCAGCAAGACTGGTGTCATTCGGATCCCATCTAGAATAGCCGAGCAGGGTCAGCTGCGCAGAATTCGTTTCATACTGGAGAGCAATCTAGACGCCGAAAAAATAGAGGCGGAGCAAAGCCTGAGGCTGGCGTTATTACAGGATCAAGTGCCGAGCTATGCGAGAATACTTGCCATAAGACATGGTATTTGGGAGGGACAAGGCGAGGAGCTACCATCGTTTGCCTTGGCCTTCGAGTCGGCACTACATCGACATGACCTGGACCTTCTTCGTTCTTTGGAACAGCAGTACCCGCGGCTGGATGCGCTCATTTTGATTGCTCGGAGTCTATTCGGCGATACAGAGGCGAGCGAACACATCAAGGAAGTACTGGCTCAACCTGAAAAAGACTTGCATCCCGCCATCGCCGCATTCAACCGATTGGTGGGGACTGAGCTGCTCGCAATGAGTGATAACGTTTTGATTGTTTCTTTCCTAAAAGAGCAGACCTCCAGAGTAGTTGCGTCCCTTCGCGACAGCGCGGAAATGACGATAGTGGACGAAAGGAAAGCAGCTTAGCTCAGGGGAATTAATGGCACTCGCCTCGCGCTGCTGACACGCGTTGACGGGTAATCGAGTGAGCGCGGATGACTGCCCTTGCCGCTCAGCAGAAGTTCAAACTGACCCCACCACCATTAGCCGGCTTCGCTCGCATTTGGCCGCCGCCTGTGCTAACGGCTGCGGTCAGTCCGGTTTTCTCGGGCGGAGTCAAGGGTCTGGCGCACATGTCCGATATTTTCCATGAGGTCGATGAAGACGTCCGGCGCGACAAGGCGGCGGAGCTTTGGCGGCGCTATCACACGCCGATCCTGATCTTCGCCGTGCTGATCGTCGCTGCGACCGGCGCGTGGAGCTATTACCAGACCAACCGTCAGAAAATGGCGGAAGCCGCTAACGCCCGCTTTGAAGCCGCGGTCGCGCTCGCCAACGAGGGCAAGGCGCAGGACGCGGCGACCGCTTTCGACGCGCTCGCCAAGGACGGTCCCAAGGGCTATGCGGCGCTCGCGCGCATCCGGGCTGCGGAACTGCGCGAGGACAGGGCGCGCGCGCTCCAAGAATTGGAGGCGATCGCCGACGACAAGAATGTCGACAAATTGAGTCAGGAAGTCGCTCTGCTGCGCGCCGCGCTGATCATCATCGAGGGCGGAGACCGCCAGAAAATGGAACGCGCTCTCGGACCCATGATGACGTCGAACGGCGCTTTCCGCTTCTCGGCGCAAGAATGGAATGGTCTCGACGCGCTGGCCAATGACGATTTCGAAGAGGCCGAGAGGGTCTTCAACATTCTGCTCAGCGATCGCGACGCTCCGCAATCCATGCGCCAGCGGGCCGCGGCCTATCAGGGATTGCTGCACGCGAAGCGCGGACCCAAGCCGGCGGCGGCGCCGGCGGCCGGGGCAGCCGCGAGCGGCGGCAATGTCACCGTGACGCCGGTGATCGAGCCGGAACAGGAAGGCGCCGCATCGTCCGGCGAGGCGCCGTTCGAGGTGAAGCCCTCGAAATAGTTGGCGTAGGGACGCGGCAGCGCAGCGAGAAACGAGTCATGTCCTTTTCGCTCGCGATCATCGGCCGGCCGAACGTCGGCAAATCGACGCTGTTCAACCGGCTGACCGGCAAGAAGCTGGCGCTTGTCGACGATCGTCCCGGCGTCACCCGCGATCGCCGGGAGGGCGAAGCCAAGCTCGCCGATCTCCGCTTCACCATCGTCGACACGGCGGGGTTGGAGGAAGGCCCCGGCCCGACGTTGGAAGGGCGGATGCGCGCCCAGACCGAGAGCGCGATCCTCGCCGCCGACGCAATTCTCTTTCTCATCGACGCGCGCGCCGGCGTCACGCCCGACGACAAATATTTCGCCGATCTGGTCCGTCGCGCCGGCAAGCCGGTTATCCTGATCGCCAATAAAGCGGAAGGAAAGGCCGGCGAGCCAGGCGTCTACGACGCCTTTTCGCTGGGCCTTGGCGATCCGGTGCCGTTTTCCGCCGAGCATGGCGAAGGCATGGGCGCGCTCTATGACGCGCTACGCGAGGCTCTGCCCGAGGAGACCGCCGAGCCTTTCGAAGACGACGTCGCCATTGAAGAACATCTGCGCAACGACGAGGAGGACGGCAGCGACCTCGATGTGACGAAGCCGCTGCGCATCGCGGTCGTTGGGCGGCCCAACGCCGGAAAATCGACGCTCATCAACCGCATTCTCGGCGAAGAGCGCCTGCTGACGGGACCCGAAGCCGGAATCACGCGCGATTCGATCTCTGTCGATTTCGTGTGGCGCGACCGCAAGATGAAGCTCTTCGACACGGCCGGTCTGCGCAAGCGCGCCCGCGTCGTCGACAAGCTGGAAAAGCTGTCGGCGGCCGACGCGTTGCGCGCCGTGCGGTTTTCGGAAGTCGTCGTGCTGCTCGTTGATTCGACGATCCCCTTCGAGAAGCAGGATCTCTCGATCGCCGACCTCGCGGCCCGCGAGGGGCGCGCCGTCGTCATCGCGCTCGGCAAATGGGACCTCGTCGAGGACCGCGGCGCGACGCTCGTCAAGCTGCGTGAAGACGCAGAACGCCTGCTGGCGCAGCTGCGCGGCTGTCCGGTGGTTCCGGTGTCGGGCGCGACGGGGCAGGGGCTCGACAAGCTCATGCAAGCGATCGTCGCGGTCCATGAAATTTGGAACAAGCGCATCGGCACGGGGCGGCTCAATCGGTGGCTGCTGCAGCAAATCGAGGAGACGCCGCCGCCGGCGGTTTCCGGGCGGCGCATCAAGATACGCTATATGACGCAAGCCAAATCGCGACCGCCGCATTTCGTGCTCTTCGGCAATCAGCTCGACGAGCTGCCGACGAGTTACGAGCGCTTCCTGATCAACGGTCTGCGCAAGACCTTCGACCTTCCCGGCGTGCCAATCAGGATTTCAAAAAGGGCTGGGGAGAACCCGTTCGAAGGACGTCACAAGGGCTGAGCGACTCTTGTGTCATGACGCCGCTCGCGAGATTGTGGCGCCATGCTCAAGCCTTCTCCTGAAAAGCTTCTCGCTCTCGGCATGTCGTTCTGGAACGCCAAGGCGCTGCTCTCGGCAGTGGAGCTCGGCGTCTTCGACGCTCTCGCCGGCGGCCCCGCCGACCTTGCGACGCTGACGCCGAAGCTGGGGTTGCACAAACGCTCCGCGCGCGACTTTTTCGACGCGCTCGTGGCGATGAAAGTTTTGGAGCGCGATGCAGCCGGGCGTTACGCCGATACGCCCGAGACGGAATTTTTCCTTGTGCGCGGTCGGCCGAGCTATGTCGGCGGGCTGCTGGAGATGGCCAATGCGCGTCTCTATGAGAGCTGGGGGCGCCTGTCGGAGGCGCTGAAAACGGGTCGCCGACAGAGCGAAGATCAGGACGCCAGCGATCTTTTCGCGGCGCTTTACGCCGATCCGCAACGTCTGCGCGGCTTCCTCTCCGCGATGAGCGGCGTGAGCGCCGGCGCCGCCCAAGCGATCGCCGACAAATTCTCCTGGCGGGACTATCGGACCTTCATCGACGTCGGCGCCGCTCAGGGCATGGTCCCCGTCACAATCGCGCGGGCGCATCCGCATCTTTCGGGCGGCGGCTTCGACCTTCCCCAGGTCGGACCGATATTCGAGGAATTTGTCGTCGCCAATGGGCTCGCGGACCGACTGCGGTTCTGCCCTGGCGACTTTTTCAAGGACGATTTGCCCAAAGCCGACGTCATCATCATGGGGCACGTCCTTCATGACTGGGATCTTGAGCAAAAGCGGCTGCTGTTGAAGAAGGCCTTCAATGCCCTTCCAGAGGGCGGCGCGCTCATCGTCTATGAAGCGATGATCGACAATGATCGCCGCGAGAACGCTTTCGGCCTGCTGATGAGCCTCAATATGCTGATCGAGACCGACGGCGGCTTCGACTTTACGGGGGCCGACTGCGAAGGCTGGATGAAGGAAGCAGGGTTCTCCAGCTCCCGAGTTGAGCATCTGACGGGGCCGGATTCCATGGTGGTCGGCGTTAAATAGAGCCGCCGCGCGCGCGAACGCTTCCACGACGCCTGCGACGAATCCCCGCGTCGCCGCGCCGGATTTTGGTTGGACAGAAGCTAGTTTTGAATTATTCTAATTCCTGTGTCGCGGCCTGACGGCCGCGCCGACTCGAATACTCGGAGGCAAGAAAATGGCTATGCTCAAGGGCAGCAAGACCGAAGAAAATTTGAAAGCCGCCTTCGCCGGCGAATCGCAGGCGAATCGCCGTTATCTCTATTTCGCTCAAAAGGCCGACGTCGAGGGCTACAATGACGTGGCCACCGTGTTCCGCTCCACCGCCGAAGGCGAGACCGGCCACGCCCATGGCCATCTGGAGTTCCTGGAGACCGTCGGCGATCCCGCGACCGGCCTGCCGATCGGCAAGACCGCTGATAACCTCAAGGCCGCCGTCGCCGGGGAAACGCACGAATATACGGATATGTATCCCGGCATGGCGCGCTCGGCCCGCGACGAGGGCTTCGAGGAGATCGCCGACTGGTTCGAGACACTCGCCAAGGCTGAGCGTTCGCATGCCGGCCGCTTCCAGCGCGCCCTGGACGAGCTGAAGTAAGGGCGTGTTGAGTCCTTCTCCCGCGGAGCGGGAGAAGGTGGCCCTTGCGTAGCAAGGGTCGGATGAGGGCCGCCCTCACCCGGCTTGCTTCGCAAGCCACCCTCTCCCGCAAGCGGGAGAGGGGCGTCCGGCGTTCCCACCACAGGACTATCATGAGAGAAGGCAGCCTCGAGGCGCCGATCCGGCATCCGCTGGATTGGCGGAGCGACGATTTCTATGATGATGCGAAGCTCGACGCGGAAATGCGGCGGGTTTTCGATATTTGTCATACGTGCCGGCGCTGTTTCAATCTGTGCGACTCCTTCCCGCGGCTGTTTGATCTCATCGACGAGTCGAAAAGCGGCGAACTCGACACGGTCGCGAGCGCGGATTTCAAGCAGGTCGTCGACGCCTGCACGCTGTGCGACATGTGCTTCATGTCGAAGTGCCCTTATGTGCCGCCACATGAGTTCAACATCGACTTTCCGCATCTGATCCTGCGCTACCGCGCGGTTGAAGCGAAGAAGAACGGCGTGCCCGCCGTCGATCGCGCGCTTGCCGACACTGACCGCTACGGCAAATGGGCGACGCTGATCTCGGGCGCGGCCAATTGGGCGACGCGCCGCGGCAACACAATGATGCGCGGCCTCGAGGAGAAAGTCGCGGGCGTCGATCGCAACGCCAAGCTGCCAAAATACGCCAGCAAGACGCTTGAGACGCAGGCCGCGGCGCACCCGCCGATGCGCGACGATTCGGCGCCGGCCAAGGCGCGCAAGGCCGTGCTCTACGCCACCTGCTACGGCGACTATAACGACACGTCGATCGGCATGTCGGCGCTGGCCGTGCTCGCGAGAAACGGCGTGGAGACCAAAGTCGTGCACCCGGCCTGCTGTGGCATGCCGAAGCTCGAACAGGGGATGCTCGACGAAGTGGCGGAGGCGGCGCGCAAGGTCGCCGCGGCCTTCGCGCCATACATTGACGAGGGCTACGATATTGTCGCGCCGGTGCCGTCCTGCGCGCTGATGCTGAAATTCGAGTGGCCGCTGATTCTGCCGGAGGACGAAAGCGTCAAGCGTTTGGCTGAGGCGACATTCGACCTTTCCGAATATGTCGTCGACATCGCGCGCAAAGAGGGGCTGGCCGAAGGCATGGCGCCGCTCGATGGCGGCGTCGCCTTCCATGTCTCCTGTCATTCGCGCGCGCAGAATATCGGCCAGAAGGGCGCCGAGCTGCTTGCGCTGATCCCGCAAGCCGATGTCGCCGTGGTCGAGCGCTGCTCGGGTCATGGCGGCGCCTGGGGCTACAAGAAGGGCAATTTCGAAACGGCGATGAAGGTGGGCAAGCCCGCCGCGCGGCAGTTGCAGAACGCCGACAAGAAGCACGTCGTTTCCGAATGCCCGCTTGCCGGACTGCATATCGAACAGGAGATCGAGGCGCTCGGCGGCGAGACGCCGAGACCGGAACGCGTCGGCCATCCGATCGTGCTGATGGCGAGAGCTTATGGCATGGCGAGTTCGTAGCTGGGTTAGGGGTTTTTCCTCATCCTGAGGAGGCCGCTTGCGGCCGTCTCGAAGGACGAGGAAAAACATTCGCGAAAACACCTCCTCGCCCTCGTGCTTCGAGACGCCCATTTCACGGGCTCCTCAGCATGAGGGCGAGGGATTGCGGAGCATCGACATAATGAAAGATCGTCACGAACTCGCCACCGCCGATATTCTCCCTTGGGCGGAATACGCCAAGGAGCGCGCGGAACATCGCAAGCGCCTCACCGCGATCAAGCGCAACCGCCGGGTCGAGGTCGGCCCTTACGTCACCTTCTACTTCGAGAATTTCGACACGATGTGGATACAGGTGCAGGAGATGCTGCACATCGAAAAAGGCGGCGCGGCGCAGCTCGCCGATGAACTTGCAGCCTATAATCCGCTCATCCCCAAGGGCAAAGAGCTTGTCGCCACCTTCATGATCGAGATCGACGACGCGCTGCGTCGCGCGCGCGTATTGGCGCAACTCGGCGGCGTCGAGGAGACGGCCTCCATCGAAGTCGGCGGCGAGCGCGTCGTCGGCAAGGCCGAACAGGATCAGGATCGCACCACGGCTGAAGGCAAGGCCAGCAGCGTGCAATTCGTCCACTTTCCCTTCACGGAGGCGCAGATTGCGGCGTTCAGGGAGCCGAACACGCGCGTGATTTTGGGCCTGTCGCATCCCAACTACAGCCATATGGCCGTGTTGTCGGAAGCGACGCGCGCAGCGCTGGCGGGGGATTTCGCCTGAGGCGAATCAGAGATCGTGCGTCACTTCCGTGCTTGCGTCTCGATAAACCAGTTCTAATGTGAAACCTAGGCGGTTCGATTTTTTTTGTTGCCTCGCGCAAGGCGGCCGAAATCAATATTCAGCATTGAAAATATTAGGAGTTGGAATCATGGCAGGAAACGCCAGTAACGACGAAACGAGCCAAAGAAGAATAATTCGCTACATGTCGATGGCCGTTGGCGCGGTTGCTAATGCAATCCTGACCGCGGCTAAGCACGCATATGATTTTATCAGAGGATTGCAGCCAAGAGAAACTCTTGTTTGCATTTTACTGTTTGCCGCCTGGGTTGGGCTGTTTGCGGTGGGTGCGACAGTTAAATCTGGCCCTATCATTCGTAATATGAGCCCGAATAATTTTCTATTTTACCTGCCTGCAATTGCTATTACATACGCATATTCAAATATCGCATTTCTGGCGCTACTGTCTGGATCGCTTGGTGGTCTCCTTAGCAAATTAAGCTTGACTTCTTATGTTGCAACAACAAAAACAACTATTGAAGAACTTCTTAAAGGAGCCAATTCAAGGAGCGTAGCTTATCAATTGGAGCCGCCGATCGCCAGCGCTATACGTAGTTTTGCGGTATACTTGCTGTATATCGCAGGAATTTCTATTGTGGTTCCCGGATCAGGCAGCCAAGCGGGCGAGCTCATGGTCGACGGGCCTCAGTATATTCGGATCGCTGGCATCATTTCGGCTATCGGGTTTGCCGTCGGATACGATCCGACCATCTTCACCGGACTCCTTGCCAGGCTGAACCTCGGTCAACCTGCATCAGATATCGGCCAAGCTGCTACGCAGGAAAAACAAAAACCTCAAAGTTAGTCAGGCCGCTCTTCCCCAGCGAGCGTCTGGTTTCGGACTGGCGCTAACACCGAAAGCACTCTAAAGGCGAGGTTTGTTGACCTCCACCGCGACGGAATTTGCCCTTTTGACCACCTCCACTACTCGCGACCCAGTCTCGCGGCGGCGGACGTTTGCGATCATCTCGCATCCTGACGCCGGCAAGACGACGCTCACCGAAAAGCTGCTGCTGTTCGGCGGCGCGATCCAGCTTGCCGGCGCCGTCAAGGCCAAGCGCAACGCCCAGCAGACGCGCTCCGATTGGATGAGCATCGAGCGCGAGCGCGGCATCTCGGTCGTCACCTCGGTGATGACCTTCGAATACGGCGGTTGCGTCTTCAATCTGCTCGATACGCCAGGCCACGAGGACTTTTCGGAAGACACCTACCGCACGCTGTCCGCCGTCGACGCCGCGGTGATGGTGATCGACGCCGCCAAGGGCATCGAGGCGCGCACCCGCAAACTTTTCGAAGTCTGCCGCCTGCGCGACATTCCGATCGTCACCTTCATCAACAAGCTTGACCGCGAGGCGCGCGATCCTTTCGATCTCATCGACGAAATCGAGAAGACGCTGGCGCTCGACGCGACGCCTATCACCTGGCCGATCGGCTCGGGCAGAAGCTTTGCCGGCACCTACCGATTCGCCACGAAAACGGTTCGGCGGATCGACGAGGACGCCGAGCTGCTGCAAACCAGCGGACTCGATGATCCGCTGTTCGACACGCTCCTGCCGGGCGGCGCGGATGCATGGCGCGAGGAGGCGATGCTCGCCGAGGAAGGCAACAAGCCCTTCGATCTTTCGGCGTTCCGCGAGGGCCATCTGACGCCCGTCTTCTTCGGCAGCGCGCTGCGCAACTTCGGCGTTCGCGATCTGATCGACGCGATGGCGGAATATGCGCCAAGCCCGCGCGCGCAGGAGGCCGACAAGCGTCTGGTGGAGGCGAAGGAGCCGAAGATGACGGGCTTCGTCTTCAAGATCCAGGCGAATATGGACCCCAACCACCGCGACCGCATCGCCTTCATGCGCGTCTGCTCGGGCCGGCTCACGCGCGGCATGAAGGCGAAACTCATTCGCACGGGCAAGAATATTCCGATCAATGCGCCGCAGTTCTTCTTTGCGCGCGACCGCTCGATCGCCGACGAAGCATATGCCGGCGACGTTGTCGGCTTGCCCAATCACGGGCAACTACGCATCGGCGACACGTTGACCGAGGGCGAAGAGATCGTCTTTCGCGGCGTGCCGAGCTTCGCGCCGGAAATTCTGCGCCGCATTCTCATCGGCGATGCGATGAAGGCGAAGAAGCTGCGCGAAGCCTTGCAGCAGCTTGCGGAAGAGGGCGTCGTGCAGGTCTTCACGCCACATGACGGCTCGGGCGCGATCGTCGGCGTCGTCGGCGCCTTGCAGCTCGACGTGCTGGCGACGCGGCTCGAGGGGGAATATGGATTGCAGACGCGCTATGAACAGCCGCGCTTCGCCATCTGCCGCTGGATCGCATCTGACGACCCAGCGAAGCTGAAAAGCTTCGTCGATGCGAACGGCTCCAGCATCGCTGAAGATCTCGACGGGTCGCCGGTGTTCATGAGCTCGTCGGCGTTCCAGCTCAACTATGACGCCGAGCGCAATCCGGCGATCACATTCTCGGATGTTAAGGACTATCAGAAAGGCGCCTGACGGGGCGCTTGAAATCCAAGCAAAGGCGAAAAGCCTATGCGCCTTTGATAAGCGCCCAGAGGGCGATGACGAGCGCGATCGTCGTCGCAATGATGAAGAGATTCTGGGTCAGCTCCACATATCGTTGAGCCTCGACCAGAACAGCCTCATAATATTTACTATACCATAGCGTCTGCATTTCAGTCCTCGATTGCTCAACGGCGTCGAACTTCGACAGGGCGCGTCAGTCGATTCCCGGAACGAGCGGCGAAACGCGCTTTGGGTCGCGGAGAGGCGGCGCGCCGGACTGCGGCGGCTCAAGCCCTTCCGGGGGTCTGCTCCCCGACGCCTTCGATCGGGCGGCGGGGTCGACGCCAATGACGAGCGTGACAAGGTAGCGCTGGTCTTCCTCGGTGACGCTCGCGAAGGAGCCAATGCCGGCGCCGATCGCGATGAAATCATCCTTATTCATTGTGTCGCGCTTGGCCCTCCGCTCCGAATAGGGACGAATGTCGCGATAGATGAATTCGCTCAGCGCGTCCGGGAAGAAGAGTTGTCCAGTCAATATGTTGGCGTCGTTAAGGAACGCCTTGAAGTGGATATGCGGCGTGCGTCCCGGATACCAGCCGGGATAGATGGACTTGAAGCTCGCGACGCCGGCGTTGTCCGCGAGCTGAGAGCCGCGTAGGAAGGTTTCGCCTTTCGTGCTGATGGGTTGCGCGCGGTCGTCGCCCTGTCCGGCATAGTTCGAATAGAGGCCCGCCGCGTCGCAATGCCAGACGTCGACTCGCGCGCCGGCGATCGGCCGGCACGCCTGATCGACGATCTGCAGGCGCAACATGATCGGAACGCCCGTCTTATTCTCGCGAATGTCGCAGCGAACCAGTTTTGGATCGTCGTAATAGGGGCCCTGCACCGCTTCCGGCGTCAAAAGGCACGCCCGCGCCCCAAGCAGGGGAGGCCCCGAGTCCTCGGTCGGCGTCTGAGCGAAGCTCTCGCGCGTCGTTCCTCCGGCCGTCAAAGCGGCGATCATTCCCATAACGTCGCGCCGATCCGGCCATCCACTTCCATGATTCATGTCTTAGCCTGTCGTTTGAACGTTTTCCGTCGAAGCGGATGCCGCCTCGCGTCAGAAAATGCGTAGGTTCAAGAATTTGAGCGCCTGCATCATTAAGAGACGCGCGTAAACGAGCTACGGGTTTCCGAGTCCGCGAAGACTGAAGCTCGCCAGTGTATCGACCAGTCGTTCGAGCGACGCTTCGTCGAATTTCAGCGCGAATGGGGGGCGCGCCAGCCGCTCCGCGTCGCGCACGAAGAACATCGGTTGATGCGCGAGCCACAGCGTTGCGAAAGTGACGGTTTCCGCGGGCGCCTCTTCGGGCAGGAAGCGTTTCACGACGCGCTCCGCCAGCTGAAAGATGCGCGGCGGCGACGCTACGATGAAGGCGTTGAACGCTTCGCTTGGCCGCACGCTTTCCCAAGCGAAAATGCGCAAATACCTGCTGACGCGATCGCGCTTGACGAGCGGCAGCAGAAATTGACGCAGATAGAGCCGCAGCGCCTCTTCGGGGGAACGCGCGTCGAGTTCTTCCGGGCTCAAAAAACTGTCCTGCTCGAAGGTCTTGGTCGCAGCAATCAGCACTTCGCGATAAAGTCCGTCCTTGCCGCCGAAGTGGTAATTGACGGCCGCCTGGTTGGCCATTGCCCTTTGGGTGATGAGCCGCACCGAGCCGCCGTCATACCCATATTCTGCGAAGACCGATGTGGCCGCTTTGATGAGCGCGGCGCGCGTCGTCTCTGCCGAGCGAGAGGCGACGCGCGCCTGATCCAGATTACTCAAGGCGTCATCCTTAAAAAGGATATACGTTGATCAAGCTCGACACCGCGCCGGTGAGCGACGCCGCGCTGGTCCACGCCTTTTGGCCGAGCGGAGCCAGTTTTGACGGGAGCCCTCTCGGGTCGAGCCTCGCCAACAAACTCACTTCCTGCTGCTCCGCGCTCCCGCCCGTTGTCTGGGCGGCGGCGGCCGGCGCGGCGTTGGCGGTCGGGGGCGCCTGCGGCGTCGACTCGACAGCGGTTCTCTTTTCCGGAGACGATTTGCGCAGGGCGACGACTTTCGTCGGCCTGACGGGGATCGTCTCCGTTTTTTCAGCGGTGGCTTCGTTCGACCAATCCGAGATGCGCACTTGCGGATAGACGGCGAACAGCGCCGGAGCCGTCGAAGCGTTTTTCAACTTCAAGGATGGGCGCGCCGTCTCGGCGGATTCAATCCGGTCGATGATTTTGCCGCTCACCGGGTCGGTCGTGAAAGCGATTTCCTTCAGCGCTTCGCCATTCTTCCATTGTGGAGGCAGGAAAGCGATGAGCCAGGTCGCGACGAAACAGACCGCAGCATCGATGAGCAGCCTGCGTGACTTGGCGTTAAGCGCGGCAAATTTTGTTTCCAGATGGCTTCGCATGGCGAACCTCCGTTTAAAACGACTGATTGAAATTCAAACGCTCGTTTGAAGCGAAATTATGGCGCGTTGGTGACGCGGTATTTCGCCCATCGGTCGAGGGCGACATGCGTCATTTTGGCGCTTGAGGAACGGAGACGCCGACTCGCGAAGCGCGCCCGGCCAAAAGCCTTCCAAACCAAACGCGGCTGCGAAGCCAGAGCGAGACTTGGCTTGGCCGCAGACCGCGACGACGGCCGCTCTTCCCGTCGCGGCTTCGCCGTGATAAGCGACCCCTCTCACGATGCGCGTCCTAAGGACCGGCTTCGCCGATTAAGACCGGGAGCCGGTTTTTGTTTTCGTTCAGCGCCGTTAGGCATAGAGGTCCATTCCAATGAGCCAATCCGGTTTCTTCACCGCCTCCCTCAGCGCTTCCGATCCGGAAATCGCGAAGGCGATCGAACTCGAACTCGGCCGCCAGAGGCACGAGATCGAACTGATTGCCTCGGAGAACATTGTCTCCAAGGCGGTGCTGGAGGCCCAGGGCTCGGTTCTCACCAACAAATACGCCGAGGGCTATCCCGGAAAGCGCTATTACGGCGGCTGCCAATTTGTCGACATCGCCGAGAATCTCGCGATCGACCGCGCCAAGAAGCTGTTCGACTGCGGTTTCGCCAATGTGCAGCCCAACTCCGGCTCGCAGGCCAATCAGGCGGTGTTCCTCGCGCTTCTTCAGCCGGGCGACGTCTTCATGGGGCTCGATCTCGCCGCCGGCGGTCACCTGACGCATGGCTCGCCGGTCAATGTCTCCGGCCGCTGGTTCAAGCCGGTTCCCTATACGGTGCGCAAGGACGATCAGCGCATCGACATGGAGCAGCTCGCCGCGCTGGCCAAGGAGCATAAGCCGAAGCTCATCATCGCGGGCGGCTCCGGCTATTCCCGCATCTGGGACTTCGAAGGATTCCGCAAGATCGCCGACAGCGTCGGGGCCTATTTCATGGTGGACATGGCGCATTTCGCCGGTCTGGTCGCTGCGGGACTTCATCCGTCGCCGCTGCCGCATGCGCATGTCGTCACCACCACCACGCATAAGACGCTGCGCGGTCCGCGCGGCGGCATGGTGCTGACGAACGACGAGGCCATCGCCAAGAAGATCAATTCGGCGGTCTTCCCCGGCCTGCAGGGCGGTCCGTTGATGCATGTCATCGCCGGAAAGGCTGTGGCGTTCGGCGAGGCGCTCACCCCGCAGTTCAAGACCTACCAGCAGCAGGTCAAGGACAATGCGCAAACGCTGGCGCAGACGCTTGTCGACGCCGGACTCGCGATCGTTTCGGGCGGCACCGACAACCATCTGATGCTCGTCGATCTGCGCCCCAAGAAGATCACCGGCAAGGCGGCCGAGGCCGCGCTGGGCCGCGCCCACATCACCTGCAACAAGAACGGCATTCCCTTCGATCCGGAAAAGCCCTTCGTCACCTCCGGCATTCGTCTCGGTTCGCCGGCGGCGACCTCGCGCGGCTTCGGCCAGAACGAGTTCAAAGAGGTCGGGCAGATGATCGTCGAGGTGCTCGACGGCCTTTCCTCGAAGGGCGAAGAAGGCAATGCCGCGACGGAAGCCGCGGTGAAGGAAAAGGTTCACGCGCTGACCGCGAAGTTCCCGATATATTGAGCGGGCGCGTCACCTCCCCCTTGAGGGGGGAGGTCGGTCGCCGGAGGCGACCGGGTGGGGGTGAAACCCGAGTCGAGTTGGTTTGTCACCCCACCCCGACCCCGCTTCGCGGGCTCGACCCTCCCCCTCAAGGGGAGGGTGTCGCGCACGGCTCGAAGGACGACAGATGCGCTGTCCCTATTGCGGTTCCGTCGACACGCAGGTGAAGGACTCCCGCCCTGCGGAGGATTCTTCCTGCATTCGGCGGCGTCGCGTCTGTCCGACCTGCGGCGGCCGCTTCACGACCTTCGAGCGCGTGCAGCTACGCGAGATCATCGTCGTCAAAAAGTCTGGTCGGCGCGCGCCGTTCGATCGCGACAAGCTCACCCGCTCGGTCGAGATCGCCTTGCGCAAGCGTCCGGTCGAAGCGGACCGCGTCGAGCAGATGATTTCCGGCATCGTGCGCCAGCTCGAAAGTCTCGGCGAAGTCGAGGTGGAAAGTCAGCGCATCGGCGAATTGGTGATCGAAGGCCTGCGTTCGCTCGACGCAGTCGCCTTTGTGCGCTTCGCCTCGGTCTACCGCGACTTCCGCGAGGTCAGCGATTTTTCCGCGGTGATCGACGAATTGGAGAGCGGTGGCGACGGCGCGGCTTTGGCGCCGGACGCCGACGACCCAGAGAAGGCATGACGATCCGCGAATCCTTTCCGCAGGCGGCGATCGACGACGCCTATATGGCGGCGGCCCTTTCGCTCGGCCGGCGCAATCTGGGCTGTACCGCGCCGAATCCGGCCGTCGGCGCGCTCCTCGTGCGCGACGGCGTCGTCATCGCCCGCGGCTGGACCGCGCCGGGCGGGCGCCCGCATGCGGAGGCGATCGCCATGGCTGCGGCGGGCGAGGCCGCACGCGGCGCAACGCTTTACGTCACTTTGGAGCCCTGCGCGCATCATGGGGCGACGCCGCCTTGCGTCGACTCGATCATCGCCGGCGGCGTCGCACGCGTCGTCACCGCCCTCGAGGACCCAGATCCTCGTGTATCGGGCGACGGCTTCGCTCGACTGCGTGAAGCCGGCATCGAGGTCCTCGTTGGTCCCGGCGCCGCTGCGGCGCGCGCCGATCATCTCGGGCACATTTTGCGCGTCACGCGTCGCCGGCCGATGATTACACTGAAACTCGCGCAGACGGCGGACGGCTACGCCGCTGGCGCCGCGCATGATCCGCGCCTGCACATCACCGGACCCATTACTGACGCCTTTACGCATGTGCAGCGATCGCTGCATGACGCGATCATGGTCGGCGGCGGCACGGCGCGCGACGACGATCCGCTGATGACCGTGCGCCTGCCGGGGATGCAACAATATAAGCCGCTCCGCGTCGTGCTCGACGAGAAGCTGTCGCTGTCGCCGCGTTCGCGTCTGGCGTCGACGGCGCGAGAGACGCCGCTGCTGGTGATCACCGGCGCCGCCGTCTCCGATGCGGCGGTCAAGGCGTTCGAAAGCGCCACCGGCGCCGAGGTCGTCTGCGTTGCAACGCATGACGGCCTGCTCGATCTGACGAGCGCATTGAGGCTTCTCGCCGATCGCGGCGTCACCCGCGTGTTTAGCGAAGGCGGTCCGCGCGTCGCCGAAAGCCTGCTCGCCGCCGAGCTTGCCGACGAAGTGATCCTGCACACCGCCGTCAAGCCGCTCGGGAGGGCAGGCCGTCCCGCGCTGACCCCTGCGGCGCGCGCCGCCCTCGACGACGAGTCGCGTTACCGTCTGATCGAAACGCGCGCGCTGGGCGCCGACACGATGACACGATACGCGCGGGTCGGCTGATGTTCACCGGCATCGTCACCGATGTGGGGGAAGTCGTTGCGATGACGCCGCGCGGCGAACTGCGCCGCCTGCGCATCGCCTGCTCATACGATCCCGACGGCATCGCTCTGGGCGCCTCCATCGCCTGCTCGGGCGTGTGCCTGACGGTCGTCGCCGTCGCGCGCGAGGGCGCGCGAACGATCTTCGAGGTCGACGCCGCCGACGAGACGCTCGCCGTCACGACGGTCGGAACATGGGCCTGCGGAACGCGAGTCAATCTCGAACGCGCTTTGAAGATCGGCGACGAACTTGGCGGCCATATTGTCACCGGCCATGTCGACGGCGTCGCGCGCCTCATATCGCGCGATGACTTCTGCGATAGCGCGCCCGAAGGACGCCCGTTCGAAGAAACAAGCATGTCGAGATTCTGGGTCGAGGCGCCGCGCGCGCTGTCGCGCTTCATCGCCAAGAAGGGCTCCGTGGCGCTCGACGGCGTTTCGCTCACGGTGAACGACGTCGAAGGCGATCGCTTTTCCGTACTGCTCATTCCGCATACGCTGAGCGTTACGACTCTCGGCGCGCGCAGGGCAGGGGATGCGCTCAATCTCGAAGTCGATCTGATGGCGCGCTACGCAGCGCGGCTGAGCGAAGCGGGTTAGTCTGAGTTTGGCGCGAGGATGTGTATAACGGCCATACCGGCTGACAGAGCGCCGCTCGTGTGACATAACGCGCCCAGAAATTGGTTCGCGGATTTCCCTCCCACAAGGAGAGGGTGGCCCCGGACATGGGCGTCCGTAAGGACGCCCATTGTAAACGACGGGCTTTTGGCCGGGTCGGGTGAGGGGTTTGCGCCTCGGCGATAATGCGTTCGCTGTGGCGGCGCGTCCCGCACCTTTGCAATTGAGAACGCTAACCCTCACTTGGCTGCTTCGCAGCCCAACCCTCTCCCGGCGGGAGAGGGTTGCGTGCACTCATGGAGTCGCCTGAATGGCAGGTTTTGCACCCGACGACGCTGACTCTGCGCCCGTTCCCGGCGCGCATATTCTCGTCGTCACGACGAAGTTCAACGGCGAAATTGTCGCGCTGCTGCGCGAAGGCGCGCTTGACGCGTTGCGCGCGCTCCAGGCGCAGGCGACGGTGATCGAAGTTCCCGGCGCGCTGGAGATCGCCACAGCGGCCGCGATCGCGCTGGACGATGCGGAGCTTGCCGGCGCGCCCTATGATGGAGTCGTTGCGCTCGGCTGCGTCATCCGCGGCGAGACCTATCACTTCGAACTCGTCGCCAATGAAAGCACGCGCGCGCTGATGAATCTTTCCGTCTCGCGCCGCCTGCCGCTCGGCAACGGCGTGCTCACCGTGGAGAATGAGGCGCAGGCGATTGTGCGCGCCGATCCCAAGCAGGGCGACAAGGGCGCTGACGCGGCGCGCGCGGCGCTCGCGCTCGTGCGCCTCAAACGGGGCGTCGTATGAGCGTCGATCAACGCTCGGCGTCGCGTCTGGCGATCGTGCAAGCGCTTTATCAAATGGAAGTCGCCGGCAAAGGCCTCAACGAGATTTACGCCGAGTTCGAGTCTCACTGGATTGGGCGCGAGATCGAAGGCGCGCAATATAAGCCGGCGGACGCCGCCTTTTTTCGCGACGTGCTGCAAGGCGTGCTCACCGATCAGGTCGCCATCGACCGGCAGATTGATCGCGCGCTTTCCGGCGGCTGGCCGCTGTCGCGATTGGAGTCCGTCATGCGCGCCGCCCTGCGCGCCGGCGTCTATGAACTGCGTTCGCGCAAGGACGTCCCGGCGCGCGTCGTCATCAAGGAATATGTCGACGTCGCCGGCGCCTTTTTCGGGCCGACCGAGTCGGGGATGGTGAACGCCGTGCTCGATAGGATCGCGCATGAGGAGCGCGCCGAGGAGTTGAGTTGACAGGAACGCAGCCTCCGGCTTCCTCCTTCTTCGAGACGCCGGCTGCGCAGCCAAGTGGTTGAGCGAAGCTCGCGTCTCGAAGCACGAGGCCGAGATCATGCCGCAGCGCTATAGCGAAGACGACATCATCGCCCGCGTCTTCGCGCCGATCGCGGGGGTGGCCGCGCTCGGCCTTAAGGACGATGCGGCGCTTCTAGCGCCAGAGCGCGCGCCGCTCGTCGTCACGACCGATATGGTCGTCGCAGGCGTGCATTTTTTCGCGGACGACGATCCATCGCTCGTCGCCAAGAAAGCCCTGCGCGTCAATCTCTCCGACCTTGCCGCCAAGGGCGCCGAGCCGATTGGCTTTCTGTTGGCCTTGGCGCTCCCCGATGACTGGACCAACGCTTGGCTCGAAGCTTTCGCCGCCGGGCTCGCCGAGGATGCGCGCGCCTATGGCGCGCCGCTCATCGGCGGCGACACGGCTGCGACTCCGGGTCCGCTGACCATCTCGATCACGGCGCTTGGCCGCGCCCGGCGCTTCGTGCCCCGCACCGGCGCAAAGCCTGGAGACGCCATCTTCGTCTCGGGCCCGATCGGAGACGCCGCGCTGGGTCTCGCGCTGCGCCGCGATCCCGCGCTCGCGCGACGACTGTCGAATGAGGCGCGCGACTATCTGACTGGACGCTATTTGCTGCCGCAACCGCGCGTCGATCTCTCGGCGTGGCTGGGCGCCAACGCCAGCGCCGCGATGGACATTTCCGACGGACTTGCAGGCGATCTGGCCAAGCTTTGCCGCGCCTCTGGCGTGAGCGCGGCTGTCGATCTCGCCTCCGTGCCGCTTTCAGCGGCCGCGCGAGAGGCGATGGCCATTGATCCCGCGCTCTTCGAAACGGCGATAACCGGCGGAGACGACTACGAAATCCTCATCGCTGTGGGGAGCGAGGCGCCGCCTGCCGCGCCCGCCTGTCGGATCGGCGAGATTGTGGCGGGAAGCGCGCCGCCGGTTTTTCTCGACGGACACAAAAAGCCCGTCTTTTTCAAAAAATTGTCCTTCCAACACTTCTGACAAATACGGGATCGCGCAGCATTGCCGTGCGGCCACGTTTCTGGCAGAAAGCGCGCCGGAAAGCCGCTGTCCTCGCCGAATCGCTCGGCGGGGCCGCGACTCCTTTTTTCGTTGCGCGACATCCGTTCGCGGCGACGCGACCAATTCGGCCAATTCGGGGTCGAAGAACGAAAAGGCGAAGCCAAAATGGTTCTGTTTCTAACCATCGTCTTCGGATTGATGTCTATCGTCTACGGCGTCAAGACGTCTCAGGAATTGCTGGCGGCAGATCCGGGGTCGGCGCGGATGCAGGAAATTTCGGGCGCCGTCGCCGAGGGCGCGCAGGCCTATCTCAACCGCCAATATAAGACCATCGCCATGGTCGGCGGCGTGATCTTCGTCATCCTCGTCATCCTGCTCGGCTGGGCGGTCGCCTTTGGATTCATGCTTGGCGCAGTGCTCTCCGGCGCGGCCGGCTATATCGGCATGAACGTCTCGGTGCGCGCCAATGTCCGCACCGCGCAGGCGGCGACGAAATCGCTCGCCGGCGGCCTCGACATCGCCTTTAAGGCGGGCGCGGTCACCGGACTTCTGGTCGCCGGCCTCGCGCTGCTTGGCGTCGCGGTTTATTACGCGATCCTGACCTGGTTCGCCGGCTATGCGCCTTCGGATCGCACGGTCGTCGACGCGCTGGTGGCGCTCGGCTTCGGCGGGTCGCTGATCTCGATTTTCGCCCGTCTTGGCGGCGGCATCTTCACCAAGGGCGCGGACGTCGGCGCCGATCTTGTCGGCAAGGTCGAGGCCGGCATTCCCGAGGACGACCCACGCAATCCCGCCACGATCGCCGACAATGTCGGCGACAATGTCGGCGATTGCGCCGGTATGGCGGCGGACCTCTTCGAGACCTATGCGGTGACGGTCGTCGCCACCATGGTGCTCGCCTCGATCTTCTTCGCCGGTCAGGAAGGACTGTCGTCGGCGATGATCTATCCGCTCGCGATCGGCGGCCTTTCGATCCTCACTTCGATCGCCGGCACTTATTTCGTGAAAATGGGCGAGGACGAGGATACCCAGTGGGGCAAGTTTGCTTCGCCTTATTTCAAGCAGATGGGCATCGACGATTCGATCATGGGCGCCCTTTATAAGGGCCTCATCGCCGCGGGCGTGCTGTCGATCGCCGGCCTGTTCCTGGCGACGACCTTCACCGTCGGCTGGGGCGAGATCGGCAAGGCGAATGGCGAAGCCATCCACGGCTACGGCCTGTTCCTCTCCGGGGTGCTGGGCCTGATCGTCACCGGCGCCATCGTCTACATCACCGAATATTACACCGCCACGGGCAAGCGTCCGGTGGTGTCGATCGCGCAGGCGTCGGTGACGGGCCACGGCACCAACGTCATCCAGGGCCTCGCCGTGTCGCTTGAATCGACCGCGGCGCCGGCCCTCGTCATCGTTCTCGGCATTATCCTCACCTATGAGCTTGGCGGCCTTTATGGCACGGCGATCGCGGTGACGACGATGCTCGGCCTCGCCGGCATGGTCGTGGCCCTCGACGCCTTCGGCCCCGTCACCGACAACGCCGGCGGCATCGCCGAAATGGCGGGCCTGCCGAAAGAGGTGCGTCGCAACACCGACGCGCTCGACGCCGTGGGCAATACGACGAAGGCCGTCACCAAGGGCTACGCCATCGGCTCGGCGGGCCTCGGCGCGCTGGTGCTCTTTGCCGCCTATACGAACGATCTGAAGCATTTCATCGATACCGACGTGCCGTTTTTCAAAGGGCTGGGGAAGATCGACTTCGAACTCTCCAATCCCTATGTCGTCGCGGGCCTCATCTTTGGCGGCCTCATCCCCTATCTCTTCGGCGGCATCGCCATGACGGCGGTGGGGCGCGCGGCGGGCTCGGTGGTCGTCGAGGTGCGCCGCCAGTTTAAGGAAAAGCCCGGCATCATGGCGGGCACGGACCGGCCGGATTACGGCCGCGCCGTCGATATGCTGACGCAGGCGGCGATCAAGGAAATGGTCGTGCCCTCGCTGCTGCCGGTGCTGGCGCCGATCGTCGCCTTCGTCGTCGCCTGGATCCTTGGCGGCAAGGCCAACGCCTTCGCGGCGCTGGGCGCGTTGCTGCTGGGCGTCATCGTCAACGGGCTCTTCGTCGCCATTTCGATGACCTCGGGCGGCGGCGCCTGGGACAACGCCAAGAAATCCTTCGAAGACGGCTTCATCGATAAGGACGGCGTGAAGCATGAGAAGGGCTCCGACGCGCATAAGGCGGCGGTGACCGGCGACACCGTCGGCGACCCCTACAAGGACACCGCCGGCCCTGCCGTGAACCCGGCGATCAAGATCACCAATATCGTGGCGCTGCTGATGCTGGCGATCCTGGCGCACTGAGCGACGCGACGCACGTTTTTGAGAGGGCGGGGGAGACCCCGCCCTTTTGCTTTGCGAAGGTCCGCTCCTGCGGTTCATTCACTTCCGGGAGGTCTCAAAATCCTCCCGAAGATGCGCGGTGTCGTAAATAATCGCGATTTTCGTGAACTGGTTTCTGTCTTCCGAAAGCTCGAAAACATCTACGCATTCGAAGGCGACCGCTTTGCCGCTCTTCAATGTCCAGACATAGCGAAAATGAAGCGCCACTGCAGACCCGTTGGCGGAGCTGTCGAAGACGTTCAGGAGCGTCGTTTCGGAACGGTTCGTGTCCGCGAACAGCTCGGCGTAGAACTCCCTGGCGGGTCGGACGCCATAAAGCGGAGAGTGAGCAACGGCGTCGGCGGTGAAAAGTCTGGACACGGCGGATAGATCGCTCCTCTCCAGCGCGTTCAGATAGCTTTTGCAGAGGGCTTCCGCGTCCATTCCGGTCTCCATCGCCAGGGGCCATCATAGGCTGCCTGCTCCGCGAGACTGATGGGTCGCTAACGCCTCCGTCTCGCGGGAACTCAAACCAAGCCGCCGCCCAATCTTGATGCTTCTTGATGAAACAAGATAAATATTTCAAGCTGCAGCAAGATGATGGCCGCCATGCGCGAAAAATTCGCCACTCAGGTCGACAGGGATCTGCTCGCCGAGATCCGCAAGATCGCAAAGGATGAGGGCCGGCAGCTTCAGGCCGTCATCGAGGACGCTCTGCGGGCGCATGTTGAGCAGCGCAGCAAGGCGACGCCGCGACGCCATGTGATGGACGCCTATCGATCAACCCTGCCGCGCTATGACGCGCTTTATGAAAAACTTGCCAAGTGAGCGGCAGGCAAACCGACTATCTGACAGTCGCCGAGATGGTGGCCATGCGGGCGGGCGCGATTTCGGTCTCACTATGGGAAAGCCTTTCACAAAACCATGCTTTCATCGACGACGACAAGCGTGTCGCCTTCGCCGCCGTGGTCGCTTTTCTCGCCATCAACGGCGTTTCGCTTGTGGCGACGGCGGACTAAGCATGGACCTTCGTTTCCGCCCTCTATGGAAGCGACGCCTTTCGTTTCGAGACGCTTGAGGCCTGGCTACGCGAGAACTGCCGATGAAAGCCTGCAGCGCAAATCTCAGCCGACCGCGTATCGATGCTTTTGGCGCGACGCCGCTGCTACTCCATGGCGGCCGGCCGATATGGTATGATTTTTTGACGGGCGTTTTGCATTGCATCGGAGGAGCGCTCCGGTCGCAACTTCGGCGGCGCAGGCGGACTTCATGACCCATCCCTTCTACTGTCTGCACACGCATGGCTTTGCTCGTGTCGCCGTCGCGACGCCGAACGTGCAAGTCGCCGATCCGGCTTTCAATGTGGCGCGGACGATCGAACTGGCGCGCGAGGCCGATCACCACGGCGCCTCGCTCGCGCTCTTCCCCGAACTGGGACTGTCCTCCTATGCGATCGACGATCTCTTGCAGCAAGAGGCGCTGCTCGACGCCGTCGAGGCGGCGCTTGCCGAACTCGTCGAAGCGTCTCGCGGCATTCATCCGCTGATCGTCGTCGGCGCGCCGCTGCGCCACCGCGGCCGTCTCTATAATTGCGCCGTGGCGATCCTGCGCGGCCGCGTGCTCGCCGTGACGCCGAAGGTCTATCTGCCCAACTATCGCGAGTTTTACGAACAGCGCCATTTCGCCTCGGGCGCTTTCATCTTTGGCGAGGACATCAAGGTCGCCGGACAAACCGCGCCCTTCGGCTCCGATACGCTTCTTGAAGCGACGGATTTCCCCGGACTCGTGATCCATACCGAGATTTGCGAGGACGTATGGGTTCCCATTCCCCCTTCGGCGCGCGCCGCGCTGGCGGGCGCGACCGTGCTGCTCAATCTCTCGGCGTCCAATGCGATCGTCGGCAAATCCGACTATCGCGAGACGCTATGCAGCGCGCATTCGGCGCGCTGCATAGCGGCCTATCTCTATTCGGCGGCGGGGCAGGGCGAGTCGACGACGGACCTCGCTTGGGACGGAGAAGCGCTGATCTGCGAGAAGGGCGAGGTTCTCGCCAAGGCGCCGCGCTTTTCCGACGAACCGCAGCTGGCGCTCGCCGATATCGACATTGGTCGTCTTCTTGCCGAACGGCTGCGGCAGGGCACGTTTGGGGCCTGCGCCGACGTGGAGCAGGGCGCGACGAATTACCGTCGCATTGCTTTCGAACTCGCCGCGTCTTGCGACCGCGATCTCGGATTTCTGCGCGAGGTCGGACGCTTTCCCTTCGTCCCGGCGGATGAAACGCGGCTCGCCGAGCTGTGTTTCGAGGCGTTCAACATACAATCGCACGGCCTCGAACAACGGCTGCGCGCTACGAAAATAAAAAAGGCGGTGATCGGCGTCTCTGGCGGACTCGACTCCACGCAGGCGCTGCTCGTCGCGGTGACGGCGATGGATGCGCTCGGTCTGCCGCGCAAAAATGTTCTCGGCTTCACGCTGCCGGCCTTCGCCACGAGCGAAAGCACCAAGGCCAACGCCTGGCGGTTGATGCGCGCGCTCGGCGTCACCGCGCAGGAAATCGACGTCACCGCGGCTTGCAAGCAAATGCTTGCCGACATCGATCACCCGGCTGCGCGCGGAGAGGCGGTTTACGACACAACTTACGAGAATGTGCAGGCGGGCGCGCGCACGTCGCTGCTGTTTCGTCTTGCCAACCGCCATGGCGCGCTCGTCATTGGCACTGGCGACCTGTCCGAACTCGCCCTCGGTTGGTCGACCTATGGCGTTGGCGATCAGATGTCGCATTACAACGTCAACGCGTCAGTGCCCAAGACGCTCATTCAGCACCTCATCCGCTGGTGCGCCCGCGATGCGCGCTTCGGCGCCGCGACGGTCGACGTGCTCGATGACATTCTCGCGACGGAAATCTCCCCTGAGCTTGTGCCCGGAGAAGCGAGACAGCGGACCGAAGATACGGTCGGGCCATATGCGCTGCAGGACTTCAATCTTTATTACGCGACGCGATATGGATTTGCGCCGGCGAAGATCGCCTTTCTCGCGTGGCGCGCTTGGCGGCATGCGGCTGCGGGATCATGGCCTGTAGGCGTCGGCGAAGAGGACAAGGTCGCTTATGACCTCTCGACGATCAAACATTGGCTCGGCGTTTTCGTGAAGCGATTCTTTGAGGGAAGCCAGTTCAAGCGATCGGCGCTGCCCAATGGCCCCAAAGTCAGTTCGGGAGGATCCCTGTCGCCGCGCGGCGATTGGCGCGCGCCATCGGATTCGGTTGCGAACGCGTGGCTGAGTTCGCTCGACGACATTCCCTGACAACGACAAGCCGGCCGCTCACGAAAAGCGGCCGGCTCATAACCTACGGACGAGCGACGACCGCTCAGGCGCGCCGGATCAGGCCGAGAACGACCGACACGACCAGAAGAATCAGCGCCAGCCAGAACAATATCCGCGCGCCATCCACCGCGACGCCGGCGACGCCGCCAAATCCCAGAAAGCCGGCGATGAGAGCGACGACCAGAAACACGACGGCCCAATACAGAAGGTTGCCCATTTTTGACCTCCGCGTGTGAACTCACGTCCTAGAACGCGTCTGCTCCACACATGTTCCGAAGGCGCGACGCCGATCTAGCTGCGAGGCCGTGGTTCAGGGTCTCAACGCCGTCATATTCCGCATTAAAATAGTTCTAATCGCGATCTCACTTGTCCCTAAGACGTTATGTGCTACTCGCTCGAGGCAAGCATTACGGCTGGGCTCGGCCTGGGATTGGCCGGCTACGGCATGGTTGCGAAAGCGCTGCGCCACGACCGGCGCATGTTGCTGTTCGCCGCATTCCCGCTGGTGTTTTCTACGCATCAGTTCGTCGAGGCTGCGGTGTGGCTCACGCGCGACGATCCCGCCGTCGGCCAGCCTTATCGTTATCTCTACACGCTGATCGCGTTTACGGTTTGGCCCGTGCTGACGCCATTCGCCGCCGCCTGTGCGGAGTCCGATCCTGAACGAAGGCGTCTTTGGCGAACCATGGGCGGCATAGGCTTCGTCCTGGCCGCCTATCTCGTCGCCCAACTTGCCGGCGCAGACGGCATCGATCTCTCGGTGTATCGGCATTCTCTCGCCTATGATCCATTGTTCGAGCGGCCGCCGCTCGTGACCGACTTGCTCTATCTGGCGCTCACCGTCTCGCCGCTCATCTTCAGCGAGCGAAGGGCGATCAATATTTTCGGCGCAGCGGTGTTTTTGACGTTTGTCATGGCGCTCGCAGCCAATCGCCCCGCCTGGTATTCCGTCTGGTGTCTCGCTGCGGCGGTCTTCAGCCTCGTCATTGCGCTTGGCATCGAGGAGGAGCGCAGCTCTGACTATGATGAGCTGGAAATGCAGCGCTAATCGGTCCGGGACGCGCTCGTCGCCCATTCGATGTAGAGCCGGCGCAGCAGGCGACTCGTGTCGCCCGGCGCGCCAGATCCGATGGGGCGGCCATCGAGCGAGACGACCGGCAGCACAAGATTGGAGGCGCTCGTTAGGAAGGCTTCCTTCGCCTCATAGGCCTCGGCGACCGAGAAACTGCGCTCCTCGACGGTCAATCCTTCCCGCTCCGCGATCACCTGCACGGCTCTGCGTGTGCAGCCCGGAAGAACTGCGGAGGAGTTTAGACGTGTCACGAGCACGTCCTCGTGGGTGAGGATGAAGGCGGTCGAGGATGAGCCTTCGGTCACGAAACCGTCCTGATCGACCATCCAAGCCTCCTGGCAGCCGCCCTCGAGCGCCGCTTGCTTCGCCAGAACCTGCGCGAGCAGCGCCGTGCTCTTGATGTCGCGTCGCGCCCAGCGCAGATCCGGAACAGTGAGCACCTTCACGCCGGTTTCGGCGGCGGGCGAGGCGATGATGTTTTTCTTCTGAGCGAAGGCGACGAACGTCGGCGCCGCTTCCGCGGGAAACCCGAACTCGCGTTCGGCGGCGGCGCCTCTGGTGATTTGCAGATAGACGAGGCCTTCGCTCAAACCGTTTCTTGCGACGAGTTCGGCTTCAACTTCCGCGATGCGCGACACGGGAATGGGACTTCCGATGCGCAGTTCGCGTAGGGAGCGCTCGAGGCGCGAAAGATGCGATTCATTATCGATCAGCCTTCCGCCGATGACGGCCGCAACCTCATAGACGCCGTCGGCGAACAGGAAGCCGCGGTCGAGAATCGACACGCGCGCCTCGTCGATGGGGATGTAAGCTCCGTTCACGTAAGCGATATCAGACACGGTCGGCTCCGGGTGAGGGGAGCGCAATCTACAGCAGCGCTCGCGGCTTGTCCTGCCGACGCTTCGGGCTCTATCGATAGGGCGGGGGATGCCTAAATAGAATGATCTGCGGCGGATCGCCCATGAGGGCTCCTCGCGACCTCGGTCGCGGACGCCGTTGCGCTGGCGTGCGTGAGAAGCGGAAAACTGCGCTTACAGGCGGGAAGGGGGATGCTTGGGCGAGGAGATCAAGACCACGGGCTTCACGCCCGCCGACAAGGCGCGCTTCGCCGACCGGCTCGCGCAGGAAACGCATCTCGCCCGCGCCCTGTTTGAACAGGACAAATTTTCGCGTGACGGCCACATGGTCGGCTTCGAAATCGAAACCTGGATCGTCGATCACAATTATGCGCCGTCCTCGATCAACCAATATCTCCTGGAAACCCTCAATCATCCGCTCGTCGTGCCGGAGCTGTCACGGTTTAATGTCGAATTGAATTGCGCGCCCTTCCGCCTCGAAGGCGACGCGCTGACGCAGGCGCACAATTCGCTGACGGATCTATGGGCGAAATGCAACGACGTGGCCCATCAACTCGACGCCAATCTGGTGATGATCGGCACGCTGCCCACGATCCGCGACGCCGATCTGACGCTCGCCAATATGTCGCCGCTGAACCGCTACTATGCGCTCAACCAGGAAGTGCTTCGTCTGCGCGGGGGACAGCCCTTGCACGTCAATATCGCCGGCCGCGACCGCCTTGCGTCCCAGCACAAAGATGTGATGCTCGAGGCTGCGACGACCTCGTTTCAGATCCATCTCAAGGCCCCGGCCGATCTGGCGCATCTCTATTACAACGCCTCAGTGGCGGCGTCGGGGCCGATCCTCGCCGCCTGCGGCAACGCGCCTTTCCTGTTCGGCAAGGCGCTATGGGAGGAAACGCGCATTCCGCTGTTCGAACAGGCGGTGAAGGCGCCAGGCCCGGCCAGGGTCGGCATGGGTTCAGGCTATGCGACGGATTCTCTCATCGAGATCTTCGAGGAGAATTTGCGTGACTATGACTCGCTGCTTCCAATGGCCTATGACGATCCGCCGGAGGCGATGCGTCACCTGCGGCTGCATAATGGCGTCATATGGCGCTGGAATCGTCCGCTGATCGGCTTCGACGAAAGCGGGGCGCCGCATCTGCGCATCGAACACCGCATTCTGCCCTCGGGACCAACCTTCATCGACATGATAGCGAACGCCGCGCTCTATTTGGGTCTCGCACGCGCCATCGCGATGAGCGGGGACGGCGGCGCAGGCGGCGTCGGCTTCGCTGACGCCAAACGAAATTTTTACGCCGCGGCGCGTTTTGGCCTCGACGCTAAGCTCGAATGGCCGGGCGAAGGCGAGATCGCGGCCGATCGTCTGCTGCTCGATCGGCTCATTCCCGACGCCCGGGCGGGGCTGCGCGACCTTGGCGTCGCCGAAGCCGATTTCCTCGATATTATAGAAGCTCGGGTGCAGACGCGGCAGACCGGGGCGGCTTGGCAGCGAAAAGCCCTTGAGGCGCGCAGCGGGGACCTTTATGGCCTGATGGCGGCCTATTGCGAGCGCCAGCGGAGCGGCGCGCCCGTCCATCAGTGGGAAACGTGAGGAGAACCGTGACCGACGCGCCCTGCGCCCTGCTCGACCGGCTGCCCGACGGATTTCTCGACTGTCCCGCCAATCGCCTGAAGGACATCCTTCCCCGACCGACCCTGTTCGACCTTCCGGGACGCGCTCCGCAACCACTGTTCGTGTCTACGCTGCTGCACGGAAATGAGACGAGCGGGCTCGCCGCCGTGCAGGAGATTCTGCGCCGTCACGCCGCGCGCGGGCTCAATCGGTCGCTCATTCTGTTCATCGGCAATGTCGACGCCGCGGCGGCGAATGTGCGCACGCTCCCGAGCCAGCGCGACTTCAACCGGGTGTGGCGCGGCACGGCGGTTCCCGATGATCCGCTCGCACATATGGCGCGCTGGATTTACGCATACGTCGAGAAGCGCCGAGCTTTCGCCGCCGTCGACATCCACAACAACACCGGCTTCAATCCGCACTACAGCTGCATCACCAGGCTTGAGCCGAAATATGTCGCGCTTGCGCAGCTTTTCTCCCGCATTGTCGTGCATTTTCAGCGCCCGCGCGGCACCTGCGCGGCGGCCTTCGCCGAACTGTGCCCGGCGATCACGGTCGAATGCGGCAAGTCGGGCGCCGATGTGGGCGTGGCGCACGCCGCCGAATTGCTCGAGGCCTGCCTCTCGATCGCAGAGCTTCCCGACCATGCGCCTGCCCCGCAGGACATCGAGTTGCTGCGCACATGCGCCATCGTGAAGCCGCCCGCCGGCGCAAGCTTTTCTTTCGACGGAACGCCGGCGGATTTCGTCTTCCGCCCCGATATCGACCATCTGAATTTCAGCGAACTGGGCGCTGGCGCCTCTTTCGGCGCGTTGGGCCACGAAGACGCGCGCCTGGAAGTCCTCTCCGGCGAGGGGTTCGACACGCAGCCGATCAACTATTTCGATTATGCGGGCGGCGAAATCAGGCTCGCGCGCCCCGCCATCCCGGCCATGCTGACAGTTGATCGCCGCGCGGTGCAGCAGGATTGTCTATGCTATCTGATGCACCGCATCGGCATGGACGGTCTGGGATATAGCCGCACTGACGCGAACGCGCGCTAGGGCTTTTCCGGCCGCACGTCCTCGATGACATAGAGGCCTTTCGCGTCGCGACTGATCGTGAATTTGATCTTCATGCCTTTCGACAGGCTGGAGAGGTCGACGTTCGGCGCCACGCGAAACGCCATTGTCATGGGCGACATTTCCAGGGGACCCGAAACCGGACCATGCGTGATCATGATCCGTCGCTCGTCCGCGTCGACCGCCCGGACAACGCCCTCGCCTTGCCCCGTCGTCTTCTCCATTTTTTCCGTCGCCTGGGCGACGGTGTAGCGCGGCGCGCCTTGAACCGCCGCGCTGGCCGCCGCGCCGCCAATCCCGATAGAGATGGCGGCGCACGCCGCGACGCGCGCAAATCGCGTCTTCATCGAAGCTCCCGATCTTGCTGCTGAGGTCGGCTAGACTTTACGGCACTCTTCGGCGCATTTCTGGCACGCTTTGCCGCAGGCCACGCATTCGGCGATCTTCGGAAACTTGTCGCATTGCTTCTTGCAGTCCTCGCACATCAAAGCGACCGTTTTCGCCAGCGCGACGGTATGCGACGAGTTGAGCGCCGCCAGCGCCGCCAGCGCATTGCATGCAGCGACAAGCTGCAGCGAGGCGTCCGCACATTCGGCCATGCTCGTGTCTTTCATCGCAAACATGCCAAGACAGTGCCGAAGGCAGTCATTGCCCGTGGAGACGCATTCGATGCTCGCATTTTCCAGGTTTTTGTAGAGCGGCGGATGCATATCCTCCATTTTGGCCGCGCTGTCCTGTTGGCCGGGTGCCTGAGCAAACGCTTGTGTGGCGGAGACGACGGCGGCGGCGGTTCCGACTGCAATGAATTCGCGACGTTCCATGGTCTTTCTCCAGGTGGGCTTCACTATACTTACCGAGGGGACCCGCTCGCGGGTTCCGTCGGGATGGCTGCGCTCATGTCATCTTCGAGGGATCAGTGACCGTGACGCTCGTGCCGAAGGCGATTGTGTATCGACGTCTCGTCATGTGCGATGAAAGATGACGCTGAGATTACTGGCGGGCATGTCCACGACGGGCATGTCCACGATTTGAGGTTCTCCAAACTTTTCTCCTGCGCGCGTGCCGCGACATCTTCCGGATCGCGGACGCCCCACGCGGCGTTGCGAGCGGAAAGGCTCGCATCAAATTCGGCGCGGCTCGACGCTGTGCGCGCCGCCGCGCCTGTATGGACCGTATAAATAGAGCGGCGCTGCCGCGGACAAGGTCCTGACTCCGCTCTCGAACAAAGCCTCTGTCGCGCTCCAGGGGAAATGTGCGTCATGTTTATGCAGATGATGGCGTCCGCCGCACGGATCGGCCAGGGAATTTGCTCTACCTTCAGCGCAAGCGGCGCATCCACATTGGCAAGTTCCATGGAGCTAGTCCAGGCGGAAATGCTCTCGCGCGGTTCAGCGCTCGGTTCCGACGGACAGAATGTCAGCCCGGGCGGATGCTGCGCGAAGAGCCGCTCGTCATTCATATTTTTCTCTCAGTTGCAGGAGCAACGCTAAAGAAGCTCTACGGTGTTCAAATTGCACACTCATGACGTGAGCTTAAGCTAAGTCGAATCGCAGCGATTTACATACGGTCATCCCACTCAAAGCGAAGCCCTTGGCTGTTCGTAGGCATGAAATTTGATGCGCTTCATGGCGCAGGCGCGCGTCAGACGGTCGTTGTCGTCCAAGAAGGGCGCCTGCGCGACGGCGTGCAAAAGCTCGTCGCCTGCTGTGTTGAACTGCCGTGGGTCTTGAAAATGTCTCAGCGCTTCGAACTTGTCGCCTCAGGGCATCGGGCGTTTGTCGCAGTGGCGACGCTCCGTCTTCCTGGCCAGCCGGTGCGGCGCTTTACCGAAGAAGAGGCGGCGATCCTTTCGCGGGCCCTCGACTCCGTCGCGACGGGCGAGCGCGGCGAACAGCAGATCTATATGAGCCCCATCGCCAGCGATCATGACTTCGATGCGAGAGTCGAACCGAGCGGCGTTGTCCTCTCGTCTGAAGGTCACGGAGACGTCAAACTGGACTGGAACGAAGCGCGCGCCCTGGCCGAACAGTTGAGATCGTTTGCGCTCGGGTAGCAGGGAACGGTTTACGCTTGAGCAGCGCGTTCGGGTTCGCAAGCGGCGCCGCGGTTCATTTTGCGACGAGTTCAAACCGCGCGACCACGGGCGCGTGAAGCGATCCCTCGACTGGCTCTTTCGCGTAGACTTCGTCCTGCAGCCCTTCGTTCAAGATCGTGGTCTCGCGCCAATTGGCGGCCAATGCGCGTGAGGCAAGGAGGTGGTCGATCAGCGTTGGACGTCCCGCATGCACCACGGTGAAGCGCCGCGACGGCTCGACGCGCTCTTCCAAGGCGACGAGGGCCCGGTCCCCTTCCGCCACTTCGTCTCCGCCGCCGCGCAAGAGTCTCGTCGGCGCGTCATGCTCTTCGGCGTTGAAGTCGCCGGCAATTGCGATCTGCGCCTCCGGCTCCGCGTCAAAGAGAGTCTCGGCGAACAGCCGGGCCTCCAGCGCTTGGCCTTCGCGCTTGAGCGCGGCCACGAACTGGCCCTCGATTTGCGCGCGGCTCGATCCGAAGCCGCGCGCCGTCGCGATAGGAATGGCGCGCGGCGCGCGGAGATGCAGATTGACGACGTGGAGCACGCCTCCGTTGGGAAGCGCGACAGCAGCGTAGAGCAGGGGCCTGTCCCAAGCGATCTCAACCGGCTCCGGCTGGGAGCCGTCGGCGTCGCGCGGCGGCGGCCAGTTCCATCGCGCCACAATATCGTGGTGGATCTGCCGTTGCGCGCGCATCGGCCATCGTGAAAGGATTGCGAGATTATGCACGTCGGCGGGGGCGTCGCCGCCCGGCCTGACGGTCGTCGCCCGATGAAAGTTCGCGTATCTGGTCGTCGCCAGCAACTCATCGAGCGCGATAAATTGCCGCGCGCCATGCTTATGAAGCCTCTGCGCATGGATTTCCTGCAGGCACAATATATCGGCGTCGAGCGCCTCCAGCAGTGGGCGTAGCGCGTCGCCTCGGCGCGCAAACGCCTCCGGTTTGCTCCCCGACCAATCGAGGTTTTCTAGATTGAAGGTCGCCAGTCGGAACGCTTGCATCGTCAATCCTCGCCCGAAGAGTCTGCGTCCACCAACAGATTGCGCCTCGACGAGGTCGACATTTAGCGGCAATATCAGCGCAATTTCCAATCCAGGAGCGCGATGTGTCCCTATTTGACGGGATTCCTTTCTTTGTTGGCCTTGACCCCACGCGCGGCGAACAGCTCGCGCGCCAATGCGTGCGCAGGCGCTACGCCGAGCATGAGCTGGTCCTCGATTTCGACGATCCTTCGACCGATGTGTATTTCATCGTTAGCGGCGACGTTCGAGTGCTGATACGAACCGCCGCCGGCAAGGAAATGATCTTCGGGGATTTCGGACCGGGCAAATTCTTCGGCGAAATGGCGGCGGTCGACGGAGCCAAGCGTTCCGCCAATGTGACGGCGCTCACCAACGCAGAACTCTTGCTGGTGCCGCCAGTGGTCTTCAAGGAGATCCTGTTCAGCGAACCGGAGATTTGCGAGCGGCTGTTGCGTCTGCTGACGGCGCGGGTGCGGGAGCTGAATACGCGTCTGTTCGAGCGCTCGGTGCTCGATCTCAAGCATCGGCTCTATTCCGAATTGTTGCGCATGTCGGCGCCGCGCAAAGGGGCGACGGGGCAGTCGATCGTTTCGCCGCCGCCGTTTCAGCATGATCTCGCCGCCCGAATCGGTTGTCGGCGCGAACAGGTCAGCCGCGAACTCTCGGCCATGATCGACGAAGGCCTCGCCGAAAAAATTCGCGGGGGTCTCGTATTGTTGCGCCCGTCGGTCCTGGAGAAGCGGGTTCAAGAGGCGCTCAACGAAGCCGAATGACCCCTGTGCGTTCTCGCACAAACAGATGAGGGACGAGGCGCTACCGTCGCTATGCTGCCGACAAGAGGCAAAGGACCCGGCAGAGCAAGCGACTGGGAGAACCCGAATGATTCCCGAATTGACGCCGATCGAGCGTTGCGCCGAAGTGGCGGGTCTGCGCAGCCATGAACTTATCCTGGGCGTGAGCCCCAGCGACAAGCACCATCGCATGCTGGCGCGATACCGCCGGGCCGTGTCGCTCGACGCCGCGCGCGGGCGAGTCGTCGCCGACATCCGCAACGCGGTGGAGATCGGCGCGTCGCGCCGCGCCGCCGACTTGCTGATCGTGTTGCGCTGGCTCCTCGCGCCAGGCGCGTCCTGCGACGATTCACGCGCCATCGCGCGTCCGCGCCGCCGCGCGTTCTCTGCGCGCTGGCGTAGGGGCGCCATTCCATCGCCGGTCGCCGAGCACTCGTCGACTGAAAGCGGCGAAGTGATCTCTCTCTTCGATGGCGGGCGCCGGCGCTAGCCGGCGTCGCGCCTGTGGTTTCATGGCAACACCGGGCAATTTCTTGTGTCCGCCGTTTGCGCGCGAAGAATGGGCGGAAATGCCCATAAGCCGTTGCTGCAAAGCGTTAATTCATAGCAGACGCATTGCGCCGCCCTATCGTTCGCTTCGGCGCATCGTCCGGCGCTAGCTTGCTACTCCAGGCGACATGAGTCAGCTTCCGCTTCAGCTGATGGTCACGGCTTCGATCGCCGTTTTCTGATTTTTTACGGGGGCTTGCCATTTATGTTCGCATATAGAGCGGCGCCGAGGCTTTTGGGCGCATTGTTTGCCGCATTCGCACTTTTCAGTCCGGCTCTGGCGCAGGAGGATCCGCGCGTCGAACGGGAGCGCCTCGCAGCCTATATTCAGCATAATCCGACCGACTATGACGCGACCTATCGCTACGTCCTGCTGTCGACGGAGCTACGCGACTATGAAGCGGGAATCGGCGCGCTTGAACGCATGCTGATGTTCAACCCGAACTTGTCGCGCGCCCGAAAGGAGCTTGGTTTCCTTTATGCGCGGCTCGGCGCCTATGAACTCTCGGCGCAGCATTTGCGCAATGCGCTCGCCGAAGGCGGCCTCGATCCGGTTCAGGTGGCTCAGGTCGAAGCGCAGCTGCCCGATATCGAGAAGCGGACGCAAGCCAATCGGCTTTATCTGCGGATGCACGTCGGCCTGCGGGCGCAATCGAACGCCAATTTCTTCCCGACCAATAATCTCTTCCAGGTCGGCGGCGTCGGCGTCGCGTCGGCCGCTTCGCGCAAGGGCGACATCAACAGCTTCCAATTGGTGCAGGCCGCGCATGATCTGGATTTTCAGAATGGGCGCGGCGACCAGCTCGAGACGCGCGTGACCGGCTACGCCACCGAGCAGTTTCGCCTGCCGCAATATAGCGTCGCGCTATTCGCCGGCTCCATCGGGCCGCGCATCCATATCGCGCCCGATCTTTATCCGGGCCTCTCCATCAAGCCTTACGTGACAGGCGCGGTGGCGCTGCTCGGCGGCAGCAATTATCTGAACGCCGGCGGCGCGGGCATGAGTTTCGGCGCGGAACTCAATCCCGACTTGTGGTTCGAGCCGGGCGCCGAATGGCGGGCGATCTGGGTTGATCCCTCGCCGGGCTTCCTCGGCTATACCGGTTTTTCGCCCTATTCGACAGTGTCGACGTTGGCGACTGGCGACGTCGTCACAGGCTATTTGAGCAGCTCATACAGGCTGACCAACGACTTGAGGCTTGAAGGTCGCGTCGCCTATACGCGCGCCTTTGCGGGCAATCCGCAGCAATCTTCCGATCAGGTGGACGTTCAGGCGATGCTGCGGCTCGAGGTCGACCCGCCATTTCCAATCATTCCGCGCCGATGGACCCTCGCGCCTTATGGCCGCTTTACCCATCTTGCGTTCGACGCCGCCAATCCGGTGATCAATCCCTTCGTCGCGCGTCGAGACACCGTCTGGATCGGCGGCCTGATGGTGGACTTGCCGATCACCCCGTATTTCGGTTTCGCCGGCAACGTCGAATATGCGCGCAACGATTCAAATCTGCCGAATTTCAAGACGGACAACGTGTCCGTCAGTTTCGGGCCAACGGCAAAGTTCTGACGGAGACAATAAATGAAAAAGTTCTCCGCGGCCGCCACAACCGCTCTCGCGCTCGTCGCAGGCCCCGCGCTCGCAGATAACGTCGGGAACGTCGGCGCGGTCAATCAGAGTGCGCATGGCACGCCGCCGGGCGCCGCGAAGCGCTCGCTATCGGTCGGTCTTGGCGTGCAGCGGCGCGAACGCATCGAAACGAGTCCGTACGGCAGCGCCCAGATCGTCTTTAACGACACATCGACGATGACCGTCGGACGCAACAGCGCCGTCACCGTTGACGACTTCGTCTATTCACGAGGCGGAGGCGGTCAGCAGGGCGTGTCGATGGCGAAGGGCGTCATGCGCTTTGTCGGCGGCGGCGTCAGCCACGAAGGCGGGACAAGGCTGCGGACCCCGACAGCGTCGATTGGCGTGCGCGGCGGGACGGCGCTGGTTCGTATTGGCGGCTCCTGCGGCACGCTCATCGTGCACCAATATGGCTTCATCGACGTTGGCGGCCAGGCGCTCACGCGCCCGGGCTATGGCGTTTGCGCGCCGAGCGGCGGGCCGGTGTCGGAGCCTTTCCTGGTGCCGCCCGAGACGATCGCGGAAATCGTCGCCGCGTTGGAGAGCGGCAAAACGCAGCGCGGCGGCGCCAAGCGCGCGCCGACAAACGAAGAGGCGAATCTTGCGCTCGGCAATGATCGTCCGCCGGACGTCGTCAGTCCGCCGGGACTCGACGCGCTGGGTCCGGTTTGGTTCGGCAATGCGCTCGTGCAGAGCCGCGCCAATGTCGACAATCAGCCTGCTCCGCTGCCGACGCCAGCGCGCCAAGGCGGAAACGACGGCCACCACGACGATCATGATCACGGCGGCCACGGCGGACATGATCACGGTGGTCACGAAGGCGGACATGGCGGACATGGCGAGGGCGGTCATGGCGGCCACGGCGATGGCGGGTATGGCGGCCACGGCGATGGCGGCCACGGCGGTTATGGAGGCGGCCACGGCGATGGCGGCCATGGCGGCGGCTACGATGGCGGCGATAGCGGCGATGGCGGTGGCCAATTCGGTGGCGGTTATGGCGGCAATCCATGTGGAGGAAACTGTGGCAGCGGATTGGGCGGGGGCGGCGGAAACGGCACCAGCAACGAGGGTCACGGGGGCGGCCACGGTCACGGAGACTGACCTGTTGCGATTGACGGTCCGGGCGACTAGTTCTGCGGCGTCGCCAGCCTCGCCGATCGCCACGGCGGCGGCGTGACCGTCAAGCGAGGTGGAGATGTTGAAGCGGCGTCGCGCTTACCTGCTCGCGCTTGTCGCCGCTGCGGCTCTCATTTTTCCCTGGGGCGTCATTCAGCCCCGGGCGCTAGACGACCTTCGCAACTTTGTCTTCGACACGTTTCAGCGTCTGGCGCCTCGCTCCTATGATCCCGAGGCGCCGACGCGAGTCGTTGGCGTCGACGAAAAAAGTCTCAGCGCCTATGGGCAATGGCCTTGGCCGCGCGCCCGGCTCGCCGAACTTCTTGATCGCCTGCGCGAACTCGGCGCGGCGTCTATTGCATTCGACTTCATTTTCGCGGAGGCGGATCGCGCCGGAGCGTCCCAGCTCATCGAGGCGATCGCTGATCCACGCGCCCGCGCGGAGGTGGCGAAGCTCGTCGCAAAAGCGCCGAGCGGCGATCAAATCCTGGCTGAGGCGCTCTCGAAGGCGCCCGCCACGCTTGGAGTCACGCTGACCGACGCCGTTTCCGCGCCGCTGCCGGCGAAGTCGGGGCTGGTCACCGCCGGCGACGATCCCGCACCATTCCTCGCCGCGTTCGCCGGCGCGGTCGGCCCGGAACGAAAGCTTGCGGAAGCGGCGCGTGGACTCGGCGCGACAAACTGGCTGCCCGATCACGACCAGATCGTTCGTCGGGTGCCGCTGGTGACGCGCGCCGGCGACGTTCTCATGCCCTCCCTGGCGCTCGAAGCCCTGCGCATCGCCCAGGGCGAGCCGGCCATCATCATTCGGTCTTCAAACGCCAGCGGACAAACGGCTTTCGGCAAGCAGACGGGCGTCAACGCGATAAAGGTCGGCGCCTTCGAAATTGCGACCGGCGCCAACGCAGAGGTCCGGCCACGCTATTCGCATAGTGCTGCGGCGCGGGATATTTCTGCCAAGGACGTGCTCGACGGCCGTGTTGCGCGCGACGAAATCGAGGGGCGCGTCATCTTCGTGGGCGCGTTGGCGACGGGTCTCGGCGACGTCCGCGCGACGCCTTTGGAGCCGGTCGTTCCCGGCGTCGACGTGCATGCGCAGATCGTAGAATCGATCGCCTCGGGTTCGCTGCTCGCGCGCCCGGACTGGGCGCCCGGACTGGAGTTCGTCGTCGCCGCGTTCTCGTTTTTGCTGATCATGAGCCTGCTCTTCGTCGCGCCGCCGCTCGTCTCGGCGGCGGCCGCGCCGCTCGCCGTCGCAGGGCTTTTCGCCGGCGCCTTTTATCTGTTCGATCGCCGCGGCGTGCTGCTCGATCCGTCTTATCCGAGTCTCGCGATCATTGGCGGCTATCTCTTCGGCGCGGTGACGCTCTGGCGGGCCGAAACCTCCGCGCGCCGCCACGTGCGTCAGGCCTTTGGCAAATTCGTCGCGCCGGCCGTCGTGGATCGCCTCGCCGAACACCCGGAGCGGCTGGTGCTCGGCGGCGAGACGCGCGAATTGACCGTGCTGTTTTCCGATCTGCGCAATTTCTCAGGGATTTCGGAAGGCATGAGCGCACGCGAACTCACGCAGTTCATGAACGAATACTTGACCCCGATGACCGACGCCATCCTCGAAGAGGAGGGCACGATCGACAAATATATGGGCGACGCGGTGCTCGCCTTCTGGAACGCGCCGCTCGATATCGACGGCCATCCACGCAAGGCCGTTCGGGCCGCCCTGACGATGCGCGAGGCTCTCGTCAGCCTCAACAGAAGGCGCGCCGAGGCCGCTGCGTCGTCGGGCGATGATGCGCAGCCGGCGGCGATGGGGCTTGGCCTCAATCTCGGCCCTTGCAGCGTCGGCAACATGGGATCGATCCGCCGCTTCGACTATTCGATTCTTGGCGACACGGTGAATCTCGCGTCGCGGCTCGAAGGGGCGAGCAAGGCGTTTCAGACGGACATTGTGGCCTCTGGCGCGGTGCGCGACGCGGCGCCCGACTTCGCCTGGATCGATCTTGGACGTGTCCGCGTCGTCGGAAAGAGCGAACCGACAAGGGTTTTCGCCCTCGCCGGCGACAGCGGGATGGCGGTCTCGGACTCGTATGTGCGCTGGCGCAAGTCGCACGACCTCATGCGCCAGGAATATGAGTCCGGCCGATTAGAAGCCGCCGCCGAGGGGGCCTCGGCGTTGGCGCGATCGGTTCCCGAGCCCTGGCCCGCGCTCTATGTCGTCTTGGAGCAGCGGTATCGCGGTCTCGCCAGGGAAGGGTCGCAGGATAACTGGTCTTCGGTATGGAATCTTTCGAGCAAGTGACGTCTTCGTCCGAGCGCGACTGCTGTCCTGCCGTGTAGCCGCACGCCTTATGGGTTTCTCTTATGATCGCTACTCGCGCATGATCTCAAATCCGGTGCAGAATTATTGGGCCCTGATCGCAGGGCGTCACGACGCGGATGCTTTTTCGGTCATCGACGCCGCCTATCGCGAACCGCAACGCAGGTATCACGATTGGGATCATATCGTCGATTTGCTGACGAAGCTCGACTCCTTGAAGGCGCTCGCCGTCCGACCCGATCTGATCGCTGCCGCGATCTTCTGGCATGACGCTGTGTATGTGACACGCGACGCCGACGGTCTGCTTCGTCCCGACGCCGAAAATGTTCGCGCGAGCGCGACGCTCTTCGAACGTCACTCGAAATTCGACGAAACAGATGCGCAGGCCATCCATGATCTGATCATGGCGACCGCCAATCACCTCAACGCGCGCGCTCCGACTGAGCATTATCCCGGCTTTTCGCGCGATCTGGACCTCTTCCTCGACCTCGATCTTTCCTCGCTCGGCGCGTCCTGGTCAGAGTTCGAGCAAAATCTGGCGCGGCTTCGTTTCGAATACGCCTGGGTGCCCGAGCCGCTCTTTTGCCTTGGGCGGCTCCAGATGATCGACACATTCGCCGCGCATGGAGACGCGCTTTACCGCCTCGACGAGACGCGCAAGCTGTGGTCCGCACGGGCGCATCAAAATCTCGCGCGCGCGCAGGAGCAATTGCGCCGGCAGGTGGCGCGGCTCGCCTCGTCGGCCTAGAGCGCTTCCCGATCACATGGAATCATGTGATCGATAAGGAATCGCTCAAAATCAAAATATTGGAGCAGGTTCTCATCGAAAAAGTCTGTCAACTTTTTCGATGAGAACCTGCTCCAGTTACAAAGCGAGCGCCGAGCGCACCTTCGCCGAATAGCCGTAGATGTCGTCGTAAAGCTTCAGCGCGCCGTCGTCGTTGACCACAGCCGTGAAATATTCGATGTGCACCGGAATGGGCTTCGCGAGATTGATGCGGCGCTCCTGCTCGCCGATCAGAGCCTTCAGGCGCTTTTCGTCGTAGCCAGGGCGCCCGACGACCTCTTCAGCGAGCTTGAACGGATCTTGGACACGTACGCATCCGTGACTGTATGCGCGCTTGGCGCGGGCGAAGAGTTTCTTCTGCGGCGTGTCGTGCATGTAGATCAAGAGATCGTTCGGAAATACGAATTTGAGCCGGCCAAGCGCGTTCTTCGCGCCGGGCTCCTGCTGAACGATCGGACGGCCATTTCGATAGGTCACTTTGTATCCGCGCGTGCGGAGCTTGGAGAGCTTGCCGCCGGTTTTGGGCTCCAGCTCCTTCTCGATGATCGACTCCGGAACATTCCAGGTTGGATTGATGATGATATATGGCATCACGTCGGAAAACACCGGCGTTGGCGACGTCGTCTTCCCGACGATGACGCGCGCGCGAAACACAATTTGATTGTCTCGCGTGAATGTCGTCTCGAACTGCGGAATATTGACTTCAAGGCGCGTCGCGCCCATCTCGCGCGGCTCCCAGCGCCACCGCTCCATATTGGCGATGATCTCCGCCTCGACGCGCTTCGCCTTGGCTTGGGGCAGCGACGCAAAATTGGTGATGGGCTTGGCGTCCGACTCGTGAGCCGCAGCGGCTTGGCGGCGCGGATGGCCGCGCGCGGCGCGCAATTCGGCGAGTTTCTCGCGCAAGGCGGCATAGGCCGGGTGCGACGGATTGAAGGCGGCAAGCCGCGCGCCGGCCCCGTCTCCTGCCTCGGCGACCGCGTCGAGCGCTTGCGCCGGCTTCACCACCGATGGCCGCTCCTCGATGTCAGGTGAAATCGTTGCGGGATTGACCCGGGCGCCGCTCGCTTGCGCTGCATAATCGGCGACGGCCTCGGAGAGGGCCAGTTCGCCCGCGGCGCTCCAGGACGACTCTTGCGCAGGCGCGTTTACGCGCAGGCCGTCGCGGCCGGCGTCGCGCAGAGTGCCCAGGGCGCTTCTCGCCGACTCTGTGAAGCCGTCCGCCGCGCGCCAGATCGGCGCATAATTGCGTTTCTTGTAATAAGCGGCGATTTCCGAACGCTGGACGCTTTCGTCGACGCGGGGCTCCTCATTCGACCAGTCGCGCAGCGCGCGCGCAAGGCTTTCGCGCGCATCGGTCGCTTGCCGGCGATCGACCCTCCGCTGCTCGTCGACGCCTTGTGGCGCGTCGGCTCCCTGCTGCTTTTCGAGCCCATCGTCGAGCCCCTGGCGCTCATCGGTCTGCTGCTCATCGGCTTTCCGCGGCGCGGCGGCCGGCGGCCGGTCGGAATTCTCGCGCTCCTGCGCCGGCCTCGCCCCGCGCTCGGCGGCGGCAGGCGAATCGGGCGCGTCGTTTGGCGCGCTCGACATTTGCGCCATGGCCGGGGCGGCGAGCAGTGCGCCTGCGATGACGAAAGGAGCAGCCTGAGGGAGGAGCGAAACGCGAAACATGCTCGAACTCCTGTGCGCCTCTTACAAGGCCTTGCGGCAAACGAAACGGATCGTTTGTCCGCGCACGCCATAGCCCTCGTCCGTCTCGACGGTGACGCCATGGCAATTCTGCGTAGGATCTGACTGCGCGACGGCGGTCGACTCCTGCCAGTCGATGGGGAGGATGAAGGGCTTCACCGACGAGGCGTCGGCGGCGACGCGCGCAGGCTGCGAGTCCGGCGCCTTGACGAGGAGCGCCTTGGCGGCGGCGAAGCTGACATTGGCGGCGAGGATCGCGAAGGCGATCTTCATGGCCAGCGCGATGCGAATCGGTCGCGAAGCGAAGCTGGTCTTGGTCGTGCGGTTCGTCGTGTTGCTCATAGAACGGTTCATGGCGAGCGCCCCGTGGTCCGTCCGCTCGATCAGCGGATGATCGGACCCTAGAACGCCGCATGGGGAGTCGCGGTGCGCTGGCGCACAGGGCGCCAGATACGAGAACTCCCGGCCCTTGCGGGGCCGGGAGCCAAATTTCATCAGACGTCGAAGCCGCCGTCGCCGCCGCTATCGAAACCGCCGCCGTCATCGAAGCCGGGGTCGGCGCCATAGTCGGCGTCCTCCACCCCGCCTGCGTTGTCGTAGCCGGAGTCGTAACCGGCGTCGGCGGCGCCCGGCTGGTCGCCGTAATAGTTGTTGATCACCGTATCGCCGCCGGCCGGCGTAAAGCCGGAGCCGATGCCGAGATTCCCCATCCCGCCATAGCCGGCGCCATGCGAAAACAGGTTGCGGATGCCGTCGGCGAGCAGCACGCCGCCCGCGACGCCCGCGGCGGTGCCGAGCGCGCCCTTCAGAAATCCGCCGCTTTCAGGCGCGGGCGGCTGCTGCTGTCCCCAGCCCTGCGGCGCGTAGCCGCCGGCCACGGGATTCATGCCGCCCTGCTGGGCGCCGCCCCAAGGTCCGCTGGGACGAGCCTGCTGGGGAGGGCGCGGCGACGCCGGACGGGGACTGCCTCCGAACAGGCCGCCAAGGAAACCGCCGGCGGGCTTCGACTCAAGCTCCTGCACACGCGCCTCGAGCTCCTCGATGCGCGCATTGGCGCCTTGCAGCGCCTGATCCTGCACGATCACGGTCTGCGCCAGGAGATAGGGCGCCGCAGGCTGAGCCTTGATCTGTTCGCTGATGAAAGCCTCCGCCTCCTGGTCGCGCGGCGTCGAGGCGGCGCTCTTGGTGCGCTCGAACAGACCAGCGATGAGTTGGCGTTCTTCCGGTGACATAGGGTTTCTCCATAGTGGCCGCCCTCGAAGGCGCGGCGCAGCAAGATATGGCCCCGCCGCAAAACCCCGCCAAGCCCCAAGCGCAAACGCGGCCGATTAAACTTTCGAAATCTCGCCGTAAGGCCGGGTCGCGCTAGATCTCCGCGCTATGCGTGCGGCCAGTGGCGTTCGCGGAACCAGTTACGATAGTCGGTCATCTTCGCGCGCTGGGCGGCCGGCGCGCGCCGCGAGCACGTCGCCGCCTCGGCGCTCTCGTCCGGAGCGCCCCAGCGCAGTTCGACGCAGTCGTTGGGGTTGTAGCCCATCTCAAGGTCCGCCGCGCGGTCCATGACGTCTTTGAGCGTGAGCGTCCAGGCGGAGCCGTCGCTGCGCGTATAGGAAAATGTGCGGGCGGCGAGTTCGCTCGCGAGCGCGCTTTGCAGTTGGGCCTGAACGCCCGCCGGACCTCTGCCAAACGGCATGGCGTAGCGATCGCTGCGTCGAGCGACACGATCTGGAAATCCGCGCACAACATCGATCGCGATCAGCAGCCGGAGATCGCGCGCCGGCGTCGAGAAATCCTCCCATGCGCCCGAGGTCGCGAAGATCGCCGGACCGTCCGGCATCGATGCCTCGCCGCGCCCGCCGTTCTGGAACTTTCGACCGTTTTCGACCGCCGTCGCGCGCGTCTTCACCTGCTCCTCAAGCGCCGTGATGGCCGCCATCATCGCGCGCGTCGGATCGAGCGGCTCAGGCGACATCACCTCATCCATGCGATCGTAGAATTCCTCGGCGCCGAGCTGGGATTGCTCTAGCGAGAAATCGCCATAATCCGGATTTTTGGCGATCTCCGCATTGCCGAGCGCCCGCAGCGCGCCGTTCTCCCGCACGATCGGCCGGAAGCGCTTGAAGCCCGGGCTTCCGAGCGAAGCTTCGTTCACGAACAGGAAATTGCCGCGCCAGAACCGCTTGCGCGTGACGGTGCCATCCGGCTCGGCGTCGACGGCGAGAAACACGCCGGCGGCGTCCGCCGTCTGCGGGACGCGTTGCACCAGCATCATGACGTGCCCGTACGGATCAGCGTAGGCCGTTCCGGGACGCAGCGTCTCCTGCGTCAGTGGAATCGTATAAAAGTCGGACTTGTCGCTGTTTGCCGACGCGCGCACCGAACCGGAATGAACGACGTCGCCCACGGCCCGTAAATATCCGGCGACGCCGGCCGGCCGTTTCGGCGCAGGCGGTTTCGTAGGGGCGACCGGCGCAGTCGTCGGCGCCGCCGGCTGGACCTGCTGAGGCTGTGCAAATAGCTGCTGCAAAAAGTTCGGAGGAGCCGCTATGCGGGTAGGGGCCGGCGGAGCGGCGGCCGACGCCACGGCTTGTTCGGGCGGCGGCGCGGGTCGGGTCAGTTGGGGATGCAGAATATCGAATCGTTCATTGCATCGCGGCGGCGCGCCGGCGGCGCCGCGCGAGCAATTCGAATAGGCGAAAGGCAGTCCCATCTTGTAGGCGAAATAGGCGCGCAAGAAGTAGACGAAATCGGCGCAGTCAGGCTTCAGAGACTGGGTGAAGCTGTCTTCGCCCGTTCCGAGATGATTGAACAGCACATTGCGCGACGGATTGCGCAGCACCTCATGCCACGTCTTCCATGACTGCTCGGCTTCGAGCGGCGCGTCAAAAAGCTTGGCGACCCACGCCGAATATAAATTCTCCGTCGCGCGGTTCCATGTGTTGTGCACCCGCCAGACGCTGCCTTCCGCCGCTTGCGACGCGGACGATTTGCGCGCGCTCACGGCGATGTCCTTCGTAATCGTGCCGCAAGTGAACGAAGACGTGTCGAGCGTGGCGCGCCACGCGCCGGCGGCCGGCGACGCAACTTCGGCGAACCAGACATACGGCGGTCCGCCACGCTGTCCGCGCGATCTGGCCGCGACCCTTCCATCAGGCGCAATCAGCGAAAGCTCGCCGTCGAGCGGCTTCTCCGCGGCGATGAGGATACGCAAGGGCGCGCCTGTCCAAGGCGATTCGGGCGAGGTTATAACCGCGACCTCAGCCGATTCCTCGCAGGGCGAATCTTGAGCCTGGGCGTTCGACAAGGGAAAAAGAAAGGCAAAAAAGGCGCTTGCGACAGGCAAGGATGCAGCGAATCGGCGCGCTGGAAACATTTGTGACCCTCTCTTGGACCGCCCTCGATGGTTTTCTTCGTCAGAGGCCGGTTCGCAGGATGCAGCGTTGGCAGGAATCCGGCTGGGGACTTGAGGCGCGACTTTCGCACAGCGGCCCATTGCGCTGGCTCATTGTTTGAAAGAAATGGGTCAAAATGGCGACATCCCCCGCCGCGCTCGTGCGGCGAGCGGAGGCATGGATTGGTGGCTATATTTCCGGCGGCGCCTCAACTTTGTACGGCAACGGCTATCGTCAGGCGGCATCTCTCAGCGTCATGCCCGCGCTTGTCGCGGGCATCCACGCGGCCGCCGCGCGGGACTTTCAGCATTGGCGCAATGTCCCGGCGTGGATGGCCGGGACAAGCCCGGCCATGACGGGGTCACGCCGCCGTGAATTTCTCGCTGAAGATGCGGTCGTGCGGCACGCCCCCAGCGCGGCCGGCCTCTTCGGCCGCGGCGATGAGCGCCGGCGGGCCGCAGACGTAAATGTCGGGCCTCTCGGTCGCGCTCGACAGCGCCTGCGCAAGCGCTTCGACCGGCGTGCCGGCGAACCCGCGCCAGTCCTGTTCCGGCTTCCACACGCAGAGCGTCACGACGAGTTGCGGCACCGCCGCCTCGAGCCCGTCGATCACGTCGAGCGCGAAAAGCTCGTCGACTTTGTTGACCCCGAAGAACAGCCTGCAGGGGCGCTGATCGGCGAATTCGGCCATTTGCCGCAGCATCGAGAGCGCCGGCGCCAGGCCGGTGCCGCCGACGACGAACCAGCGCGGCGCCGCGCTCGCCTCGTCGAGGGTGAACTGTCCCTGCGGACCGCGGACAAGCAGCCTGTCGCCGACGGCGGCGCGATCACGAAGATAATTCGAAAAGGCGCCGTGCGGCTGAAGGCGGATGAACAGCTCGAGCGTTCCGTCCCAGTTCGGCGCGTTGGCGAGCGAATAGGAGCGTTTCGCCGAGCCGTCGGGAAGCGTGAGTTCGATGAATTGCCCGGCGGTGAATTGCGCCGCAAGTCCGAACGTCGGATCGTCTTCATATTGAAGCTGCAGGCGCATAGCGCCCGAGCCTGCTGGTTCAATCGCAACAAGCGTCGCCCGCCGCTCGGGAACCGGCGCAAAGCCGACCGCCGCCTCGTCGAAAGGCGCGCGCAAAGTGAGATCGCTGCGCGGCTGGGCGCGGCACAGCAATATGTCGCCCGCCATGCGCTCGTCCTCGCTTAGCGCCGCGCTGCTGTAGGACATGAGTTCGACCTCTCCGCTTGCGCGAGCGACGCGGCATGCGCCGCAGCCGCCCTCCCGGCAGGAGGAGGGAAGATAAATGCTCGCGCGTTCGGCGGCGTCCAGTAGCGTGTCGGATGGTTCGGCGTCGAAGGCGATCGTCGCGCCGTCGCGCGTGAGAAGGTTGACCTTGTACATGGCGGATTCCGGCGAAGGGCGGACGCCCGAGGTCGGGCGTCCGCTGCATGAAAGCTAAGCGGCGCGGGCGAGCGAAGCTGCGATGTCGGCCTTGGCGTCGCCGATCGGCTGGACGCCGAACTTCTCGACCAGCACGTCAACGAGCGCCGGCGTGAGGAGGGCCGGCAGCGTCGGGCCGATGCGCACATTGCGCACGCCAAGCGCGAGCAGCGTGAGAAGAACGGCCGCCGCTTTCTGCTCGAACCAGGAAACGATGAGCGACAGCGGCAGTTCGTTGACGCCAACGCCGAAAGCCTCAGCGAGTTTCGTCGCAACGACGAGCGCCGAATAGGCGTCGTTGCACTGGCCCATGTCGAGGAGGCGTGGGAGCCCGCCGATCGTGCCGAAATCATGCTTGTTGAAGCGATATTTGCCGCAACCGAGCGTGAGGATCACCGTATCCTTCGGCGCTTCGTCGGCGAAATCGCTGTAGTAGTTGCGGCCCGGCGCGGCGCCGTCGCAGCCGCCGACGAGGAAGAAGTGGCGGATGGCGCCGCTCTTCACGGCGTCGATCACCTTGTCCGCGACGCCAAGCACAGTGTCGCGCCCAAAGCCGATGGTGATGGTCTGCTCCGGCGCATCTTCAGCAAAGCCGGGCAGGGCCTGCGCCGCCTGCGCGACAACCGCGAAATTCTCATCGGCGATGTGGCGCACGCCCGCCCATCCAACCGGCCCCGCCGTGAAGATGCGTCCACGATAGCGCGGCTGCGGCTCGATAAGGCAATTGGAGGTCATGACGATCGGGCCGGGGAATTCGGCGAACTCCTTCTGCTGATCCTGCCAGGCGCCGCCGTAATTGCCGGCGAGATGCGGATAGGCCTTGAGCTTGGGATAGGAATGCGCCGGCAGCATTTCGCCATGCGTATAGACGTTGATCCCCTTGTCCTTCGTCGCTTCGAGAATGGCGTGCAGATCCTTCAGGTCATGGCCGGAGACGAGGATCGCCTTGCCCTTGATCGGCGTCACACGCACATTCGTCGGCGTCGGTGAGCCGAAGGCGCCGGTGTTCGCGGCGTCGAGCGCCTCCATCGCGAGGAAGTTGGCGCGGCCGAGCGCCAGCGCTTCGTCGAGCAGCGTCGCGACGTCGCGCTCTTCGCGCGCCAGCATATCGAGCGCATGTTCGACCGCCGCATAGATCGCGTCGCGCTCTTCGCCCAGAACGCGCGCATGGTGCGCATAGGCGCAGACGCCCTTGAGGCCATAGAGAATGAGCGCACGCGCGCCGACGGCGTCCTCGCCGAGGATCGCGGCGTCTTTGCGCACCGCCGCCTCCGACGCCTGTGCGGAAAGTCCGGCCATGTTGCTGGCGGGCACGAAAGCCGCGGGTCCCGACAGAGTCTGGGGTATCTTGGCCGCCGCGCGCGCAGCGTTTTCGTAAAGCGCTTTGGCGCGATCGCGGATTTGCGAGGCCTGCTGGATCAGCTCGACGAATTTCGCCGCGTTGAAATTGACGTTGGTCAGCGTCGTGAAGAAGGCGAAGAGAATGAAGCGGTCGGCTTCGATGTCCGTCGCGCCAAGTTGGCGCGCGCGGTGCAGATATTGGCCGACGCCCTCGCAGACATAGAGCAGAATGTCCTGCAGATCGGCGGTCGCGGCGTCCTTGCCGCACATGCCCTTCGCGCCGGCGCAGCCCGCGCCCTCGTCCGACCGGTAGGTCTGCTCGCATTGGTAACAGAACATGTCGCTCCCTCCTGGCTTCCTAATTCAGTATTTAGAATGCTTATTAAAAAGGATGGAAGTCAAGCCGTGAGGCGCGACAAATTCACGCGAATGTTCAGGCGGAGAGATCGGCGAGGGGAAAGGCGGCGGTTTTTTCGAGGCAGTCGTGCAGGGTGTAGCGATCGAGTTCGCGCATAAATCCCTGTTCGGCGCGCGCCAGCATGCCCTTTAGTCGGCAGCGCGGCAAAAGCGCGCAGTTGCTGCCTTGCGGGCTGAAACATTCGACCAGCGGCTGATCGTCAAGCCTACGGACCACTTCGCCGATTCGGATGTCGCGCGGATCGCGCGCCAGTCGGACCCCGCCTTGCGCCCCGCGAATGCCCTCGACATATCCGCCCGCCGCGAGCTCCTGCAGCACTTTCGCCATATGATGGCGAGAAACGCCGAAATGATCAGCGATCGTCGCCGCGCTCATGATCTCGGGATTGCGGTCGGCGAGAAGAATGAGCGCGCGCAGGCCAAAGTCGGTGAAGGTCGTGAGGCGCATGGCGATAATTTAACACGGTATTCAAAATTCTGAAATATGTTGGCGATGCTCGCGCCCCACCGGCCCTGAGCGGGACGGGTAGATAGGCGGGCAATACCGCACCCGACATCGATAGCATTCCGGCTTTCAGGCGGTCATGCTATTATTTTCCTATGCAGGATATTCTCAACTTGGCGTTTTCGAAGGCGGCGGCCTTGCCCAAGGACGCGCAAGAGAAACTCGCGCGTGATCTTCTCGATCATATCGAAGTGCTGGCGCGCCTGCGCGGCGAGATCGATTCGGGGCTCGCGGAAGTCGACCGAGGCCAGTCCTCGCCGCTTGATGTCGAGCAACTGATCAGGGAAGAGCGCGCTAGACATGATGATGGCTAGGGCGCTCGTCTGGTCGTCTCGCGCCAAACAAGATTTGCGCGACATCTGGCGATATTACGCACGGATCGCGGCGCCAGACATTGCGGACCGTATGGTCCGCGATATCGCGGAAGGCGCGGAACGGCTGACCGGAAATCCTTTGCCGGGGAGGGCGCGCAATGAGTTGCGCGAGGGATTACGTTCTCTCCTTGTGCATCCACATACGCTGTTTTACCGAGTTCGCGACGATGAAACCCAGGTCGTACGCGTCCTACACGAGCGCCGGGACTTCCCGAATTTATTTGCTGAAGGCGACGAATGAATTCGAGACGCGCTTCGCCGTTTCATGTCGGGGCCATTAGCGCGATGGCTGGCCTGCGCTTTGCCTCCCGCAGCCGGCGACATTGCGCCTCACTCCCCGCCGAGCGCCATGTCGTCGCGGTGGATGATCTCATCGGGACCTTTGAAGCCGAGCAGCGCCTCGATGTCCTTCGTCGAGCGCCCGACGATCTTCGCCGCGTCGGACGCGTCATAGGTCACGAGGCCGCGGCCGATCTCGCCGCCCTTGGCGTTGCGGATGACGATGCAGTCGCCGCGCGCGAAGCCGCCTTCGATCCGCGTCACGCCCGCCGGCAGCAGGCTCCGGCCGGAGCGCAGCGCCTTCGCCGCGCCGTCGTCGATATGCACCGCGCCCTTCGGCTCCAGCGAGCCGGCGATCCATTTCTTGCGCGCCGTCACCGGATTGGAGGGCGTCAGAAACCAGGTGCAGCGTCCGCCAGCGGCGATGCGCGAAATCGGCGCCTCTTCGCGACCGTCGGCGATCACCATATGCGCGCCGCCAGTCGTGGCGATCTTCGCCGCCTCGATCTTGGTGCGCATGCCGCCGCGTGAATATTGCGAGGCGGCGCCCCCCGCCATGGCTTCGATCTCGGCCGTGACGCGCGGCACGACAGGAATGTGCTGGGCGTCGGGGTTCGTATCCGGCGGGGCGCTGTAGAGCCCGTCGACGTCGGAAAGCAGGATTAGCAGATCGGCGCTCGCCATGGTGGCGACGCGGGCGGCGAGGCGATCATTGTCGCCATAGCGGATTTCCGCCGTCGCGACCGTGTCGTTCTCGTTGATCACCGGCACGGCGCGCAGCGACAAAAGCCGCGTCAGGCATTCGCGCGCATAGAGGTAGCGGCGGCGCTCCTCCGTGTCGCCGAGCGTCACCAGCACCTGGCCGGCGACGAGGCCGCGATCGTGCAGCGTCTCGGCCCAGAGCCGCGCCAGGGCGATCTGGCCGACGGCGGCGGCCGCCTGGCTGTCTTCGAGCTTCAGCGCACCCTTTTGTAAGCCGAGCACGCTCCGTCCCAGCGCCACGGCGCCTGACGAGACGACCAGCACGTCGGCGCCGGCGCGATGCAGCTCCGCGACATCGTCGGCGAGGCGCTTCAGCCAGGCGCGTTTCGCCGACGCCTTGTTGGGGTCGACGATGAGCGAGGAGCCGACCTTCACGACGATGCGTTTGAAGTCGGCGAGGACGGGAGCGCGCTTGGTCATACGAGCGGGGCGAAATGTCCGAGGGATAGGCGTTTGCGAGCGCGGCTTAGGGAACGCTTGAGTTAGCCCAGCCCGCCAGCGACCGCAAATCGGCGCCTAGGGCGCGCCGTTTTGCCAGCGGCGGATGACATCGAACGGATGGATGAAACTGAGCACATTGAGAGTGAAATTGTCTCGAATGTTCAGCGCGACCCCGACTTCAAGAAGCACAGATATTGCGATAACGCCCAGAACCGGGAGCCGCCATGCGAGAACGAAGCCCAGCGCCATCGCCAGCGTATCGGCAAGCGAATTGACGATGCTGTCTCCTGCGTAGTCCTGCGCCGGCGGCTGCTTGCGATAGTGGCGGATGGCGAAGGGCGTGTTTTCCAGGATCTCCCATCCCACTTCAACCGCCAGCACGATCAGGAAGCGCTGCGCGACCGACGGTCCCGGCGCCGCGAGCCAGACCAGGAAATAGAACAGCACGCCGTGGATGACATGCGTGAAGCTGTACCAGTCCGTGAGATGTTGGGAGAGGCAGGGAGAGGAGGCGTCGCCCTCCCACAGCTTGAATTCGCCGCGGGCGCAAAGAAACGGCCGGCCGAGCGCCCAAAGCGCGCCGGCCTGAATGACGAGCGCGGCGATCGCCGCCGAGACGTCGCACGCCGTCGTTGCGCTCATCATCATATCTTCTCAACTGGAAGATCGGACGATGGAAAACTAGTCTCCGAGTCCGACGACCTCGGCGTCTGGGGTCGTCTTGTCGCCGGCCACAATCGAGAACTCCTCCAGTTCCTCGGTCCAGCATTCGAATTGCCGGCGGCCATAGTCGACCATGGCTTCGGCGACGTCGTGCGGCGATCTCGCCGCCCATACATCCTGCCCGAATTGAAGCGCCGACCGGGTGTTGATCAGGCCGAAGTCCATGACTCTCGATGCGCAGTCCTGACAGGTCTTGAGCGAAGTGAGGAGCGGGGAAGGGTCTGGCGACATCATCTTATTCCTCTGAAGTTGCCGGCTATGATTGCCCATCGCCGAAAATATAGAGGGAGACGCGGCCGCGCCGACGCCTCCCTCGCCACTGAAAAGTGATCCAATATGCCCTCTAAATAGCGTCCGCTTGATACGAACCTATGACTGCAGCGATGGGTTCTGGCGCGGGGGTCTTGAGTTAGGTCAAGCATATGAAACTATTGCATAATTTTTGTTTTGGCTCTATCCCTATTTCAGCCTGTGGCGATTGACGAGCGGCTCGCGAGGCGGAATTCTCGGGTTGGATGGCGGCTGCGTTCGGAGGCCCTTGATGCATCGACTTGTCTATTTCAGTAACGCAAATCTTGATCTGAACCTCTCCGCGATCGAGGGAATGGTCGAGATGTCCGCAGAGCGGAATCGACCGCGGCGCATTAGCGGGGCGCTCCTCTACAACGGGCTAAATTTTATGCAAATTCTGGAGGGTCCGAGGCAAGCGCTGACGCCGCTCTATTTGCAGATCCGGACGGACTCCCGGCACTCCGGCGTCGTCAAACTCGTTCACGAACGCATTTCGACGCGCAGTTATCCCGATTGGGGCATGAAGCTCGTGTGCGACGCGCCGGAATACACGGCCGCCATGCGGGAAACGGCGCCGCGCGACGGCGGTCTTTCCGCGATGGTCGACGGTTTTTTCAGATTTGGCCAGGCGGCGGCGTTCGCCGAGCTTAGGTGAGCGCAATTCTTGCTTAGGTAGATCGCTGACATCGGGCGCGCTGTCCGCCCTTCGGAGCTACTAATGTTAGGAATTGCCAAGAAAAACGGCTCGTCTGGGAGCGAGAACAAGGTGGCCGCGGGGGGCCGCGACGGCCGGCTTTTATCCGGCTATTTGCTCAATCTGCATCGTGGCGCGGCGCCGGTGAGAGAACTGATGCTCGCCGACATCGAAAGGTTCCAGTCGCTCGGCGCGACAGGATATGCCGACGATTTGCGAACCGCGCTGAAGCGGTTCACGTCCGAATTCATCGACCGGAAGGATCGGCGCTAGGCTCCGCTTGCGCCGAAGTTCCGTCGGCGGGGAAGTTCTTTCGGCGGGAGAGGGAACTCGCCCTGTTCGCAGCCTAGCGCTCGGCCGCGCCAATTTAGCCAAACCGTCAGTCGATCAACCGCGCGCGAGTCTCGCGCTCATAGCTGGCGAGCGCATCGCTGATCGCCACGTCATAGCGCGCCTCAGGCGTTTGAAGCATTCGCAGATGCGGCGGCAGCGCGGCGAGCTGCTCCTTCGCGTAATCGCGGATTTGCGAAAGGTCGCATGTTTGCTCCGCGACCCGGCGACCTGACAGCATGAACGGCTGCAGCAATGGGACGCCCCGTAGAGTTTCGCCTTCTCGGGCGATGACGTCGCTGACTGCGACGCCGTCTCTAAATTCTCGAAAAACCTGTTTGCGGCCCGGCAGCGATTGCTTGCCTGCCGACAGCTTCATGCGTCCCTTGCCGGCGTATTCGGTCAGCTTATAGGCGATGTCGACGGCTGGCGCGTCGCTCGACACCGCCATATCCGTCCCGACGCCAAAGACATCGATGGGCGCGCCGCGTAACATCAGAGCGTCGATCTTGGTTTCCTCAAGGCCGCCGCTGGCGACGATCTGCACGTCGGTCAAGCCGGCGTCATCGAGGATGCGGCGCGTTTGGCGCGACAGCATGTCGAGATCGCCGGAGTCGAGACGCACCGCGCCGACTTTGAAGTTCGTCCCGAGCGCCCTCGCGAGCGCGACGACTTTCTTGACGCCTTCGATCGCGTCATAGGTGTCGACGAGCAATGTCGTTTCGGGAAAGACTTCGCTGAAGGACTGAAAGGCGTCCATCTCGGAGGCGCAGGCTTCGACAAAGCTGTGCGCCATCGTTCCGGTGACGGGCAAACCATAGGCTTGCCCGGCCGCGACGTTGGAGGTCGACTCGACTCCGCCGATGTAGAATGCGCGCGCGCCCTTTGTCGCCGCATCCACGCCGTGCGCGCGTCTCGCGCCGAAATCGACGACGCTGGCGCCGCGCGCCGCGGCGACGACGCGCGCCGCTTTCGACGCCAGTATCGTTTGCAGTCCGATCTGATTGAGAACGAGCGTTTCGATGAGCTGCGCTTCGGCGATGGGCGCGATCACTTCGAGGATCGGTTCGTTCTGAAAGAACGGCGTGCCTTCGCGCATCGCATAGATGTCGCCGGAGAAGCGGAAATCCGCGAGCCAGTCGAGGAACGGCTGCGAGAAGATTTTGAGCGAGCCCAGATAGTCAATGTGCCGCGGCTCGAAACGCAGATGCTCGATCTCATGGAGAAGATCGTTCAAGCCGGCGGCGATCAGAAAATTGCGTTGCGGCGGCATATTGCGCACGAAAAGGCTGAACGTCGCTTGCGCGTTCATGCCCAATTCGAAATAGGCGCGCAGCATCGTGAATTCATAGAGATCCGCGAAGAGCACGCTGCTGGACACGACCGCTGCTTCCTTTGCCGCAATGGGTCAAGGCTGAAAACGCTCGCGCCCGTGGGGACCATAGCCATGGCTTCCGGGCCGGGCAATGTTAGGGTTCGCGCTGCGTCGCGCGTCTTGCGAGAGCGCCGCTCAGCTGTCTTCGACGAAGACGCCCGCCTTCCGCATCTTTTCGACAGCGTCTCTTCCGCCTTCCGGCGTGATGGCGCGCGCGCCGGAAAGTCGCACATGCGTTTCAAATCCTTCCGAGACGGCGTCCAGAGCCGTTTTGAGCACGCAGACGTCTAGCGCCAGTCCGACGATCAAGAGGCGACGCACGCCGAGCTGGCGCAGCCGCTCCGCCAGCCCCGTTCCGTTGAGCGCCGAAAGCTGGTCGCGCTCGAGCGATTCTCCCTTGCTGACGATGATGGCGCACTCAGGCAGGCGCAGATCGGGATGGAACTGCGCGCCGGCGCTGCCCTGAACGCAGTGCGCCGGCCATGGTCCACCACGGTCGTGAAAGCTCGCATGGCCGATTGGATGCCAGTCCCGCGATGCGACGATGGGAACGCCGGCGGCCACGGCTTCCTCGATGAGTTCATTGACCACAGAGACGATCTTGTCGGCCCCGGAAACCTCTAAGGCGCCGCCGGCGCAGAAATCGCGCTGCACGTCCAAGACGATGAGCGCGTCGCCAGGCGTCAGCCGCATCGCTTCGCTGGCCATGATGTTGCTCCGCGAGAGACGGCGCGCTCGCCCGGTCCTGATCGAATGCGTGAGCAGGGCGCGTTCCGTGGGGACGATCCTAGCTGCGGGTGCGGCCCAGCGCGAGCGCCGAGGCGGGCTCAGAGATTTCCAAACCAGGCGATGGATGAGCCGCTAGCCGCGCCATCGAGGCGCTCGTTGATTGTCAAATTCGTCGGGTGATCTACGCCGATTAGGAGGGCAACCCGGAATGGCGCTTCTTTGCTTCTTTAACCAAATCTTGAATCTGCTTTCTAAGAAGCGGTCCATAAATCTGACGTCCGTCATAGCCTTCACGATCAAGGCGCTTCACCAGATCGCCGATGCACGCGCACTCCCCAGAGCGCGCCAGCACGAACGCACGCTCAAGCGTTGTCAGGATAGTTGGCATGCTCGCGGCACTCTCACGGACTCATTTAAAAGCGTAGTTTAGCGGTGATGCGCGGCCGTCGCTTGCTGCTTCCTTGCTGCGGGCAGTCTGCGCTCGCCCCGCAAAGAGCGAGCTCGCTAGGGTCGCCGAGATTTGGCGCTGGCGCCGGCGCGCCCCCAATCCAACTCGGCCATCAAATCCATGATCCTCTTGGGCAGCGGCTCTGTCAGGATTTTGTCGAACTTGGATCTCAGATGCTCGCCGATCGATTCCATGGCGGCGTCGGGCCGCGCTCCCATCTTGCCGGCGGTCGCGTTCCGCCAATCGCCCGGCCCTCTGTCCGGCATGACGCATCCTCCTTGAAGGGAGAGAAACTGCGTCACGTTTGCATTGTTCCCTGCAAAGTATTTAAAATTAAAGCCTTAGCAGGGCCAAAGCAGCGGATCCGATGCAGCGGCGCAGCCTGTGCGGCGCAGCCTGCCGCGCGAACTTAGCTCGATATCAGAGGCTCGGCGCTACCTGAATCGCGGTGGGGATCGCTCATACCGCGAGGAAGGGGGCGGGCCGCGTCGAAAAGGCGCGGGCTGTTCCGTCTTTAAGGCGGAACCGTGAGCGCGCTTCAGGAATTATAGGTCCTGCAAGGGGAGGACCTGAATCGTGTCGCCGACCAACAAGAACCACAAGCAATCTATGCTCGATAATGCGATGGTCACGACGATCGCTGACTATTTGCGAGCCATGCTTTCAGGCGTAGCCGCTGAGCCTCTGCCGGCTGCAATGGACAAGCTTTTGCAACGAATTGAGCAGCGCGTTCGATCGCAGGAAATCGGGGCTTGATGAAGGGCGAAGCCGCCCAAATTTATTGGTTAGACGACCTTCCTCGTCACTCTTCTTCCGGCCTCGCTGGCGGCCTTGCTCTCCGAGAGCAGGGCCGCCTTTCGTTTGGAGGCGTCGGTACATCAACCAAAGGCTTAAACGTTTCAACGCTGCTGCTCTCGGGGACTTGGCGACTTTGGCAGCCGAAACCCATTCCGAGCGCATCCAACCATCTGCGCCCTTCAAATTAGCCCCGAGCGCCATAGTTCTCCATCAGAAGAATAGGGAGGACGCTATGCGCAAGACTTTAAAGCTTGGCGCAACTCTAGCAGCTGCAATGTTGTGGGCGTCGTTCGCGCACGCCGGCACATTTCACCACGACCGGTATGTCCCAGACTATGGAGGGCACGGTCGCCATCAGCACAGGGATTGGAGCGGCGATCGCTATGGTTACGGTGGAGGCGGACACGTTCACGGTCCCTGTTGGGTGTGGGATCAAGGCCATTGGGTGTGGGCTTGCCGGTGACGCCCAGCCGCTCGCACGAAGAGACGCCCGCCAGATATGGCGGGCGTTGGCATCCGGGTCGCTTAAATTTGCGGGACGGTGATTATTGCGCGAAACGCTCTCTCCGTCAGCGACAGAGCCACACCCATTTTCCGTGATGAAGGCGCCAGACCGGCGAAGGGAGCAAAGAGGCGAGGGCGGCCGCTCACCTCAACGCTTACCTTTGTTCCAATAAGCGCCCGAACTTCCCTCGTCACTTTCGCGATAACTATTTGATTTTAATGGCAGGAGTGGCCGGGATCGAACCGACAACCCCCGGTTTTGGAGACCGGTGCTCTACCAGTTGAGCTACACTCCTGCGGGCACCCAAAAGGCGCACGCCTTCATTGCCGCAACGACGCCCCGGACGCAAGGGGCGCGGCGCGCCTCCTTATCAGGAATTGCCGCCGGAAAGCACCGTGACTGCGCGACGGTTCTGCGACCAGCAAGAGATGTCGTCGCAGACGGCGACAGGACGCTCCTTGCCGTAGCTCACCGTGCGGATGCGCGACCCCGGCACCCCGCGCGCGATGAGATAATTCTTGGCCACTTCGGCGCGTCGCGCGCCGAGCGCGAAATTATATTCGCGGGTGCCGCGTTCGTCGGCGTGGCCTTCCATCGTGAAGCTGTAGCGTGAGTAGCGGTTGAGCCATTCGGCCTGCTTATCGAGCGTGGCCTGCGCGGTGGACGTCAGATCAGCGGAGTCGCTCTCGAAGAAGATGCGATCTCCGACATTGACCACGAAATCCTGATGGCTTCCGGGACTGGCGACGCCGCCGCGTCCATAGCGTCCGCCCGCCAGATCATTCGCGGCTTCGTCCGCGGTGTTCTTGGCGCAGGCCGAGAGCGCCAGGACCGCCATGACCGCCGTCAGCGCGACGACGAATTTGGCGCCGCAGGCGCGTTGCGAAAGCAGCATGAAGAACTCCTGTTACGACGACCGACCGGGCGATAGTCCTAGGCTTCCAGGGTTAAGCGAAGGTTCCGTCAACCTTGATCGCAGGTATCTTGGGCCTGTTGCATTTGAGCAAATTCGTCCCCTTCGTTAATAAGGGGTTAACTGGTTAACAGAAGCTTAACACTCTGTTTCGGCGCGAACTTGGCGGCATTCGGAGCGGCGCGCGTCCGCGCGGCGGCGCGCATCCAGCGTCAGGAACGTGTGAACGGCTTGAATTGACGGGGCCGCGCCGCGCGGTTCGGCGCTTTCGCGTCCGAGAAAAGAACGGCGCCCGCTGCGAAGCGATGTGTGCGCGGTTGCTTTGCAGAGAGTCTCGCTCTTAATATTGATCAATGACGCGCGAAGCGGCGGCGCGCGCGATCAGGGGTATGACATGAACGAAGGCATTGCGCCTTTTTTGTCGCCGTTGACGCTGCTTCTGGGCGGCGGCCTCTTGGCGATAGGATTGCTGTCGCTGCTCGATCTGCACTTCTTCAAGACCAAGTGGCAGGGCAAGCTCGCACTGGCGGTCGGCTTGGTCTTCATTCTCGCCACCGAGGCGATGTTCGTCACGAGCGGCGCCAGCGGCCGCTATTTCGAAGGCCAGAAGATGGACGTCACCGACTGCGAATACCAGGCGGAGCGGGATTTTCCGGCGGAGCGGCGATCCAACCCGAAGCTCATTCACGACAAGATCGTCGCTTGTATGGACACGCTTGGCTACGACTGGAGCAGGGAGCACTATCATTGCGTCGAGGCGCCGATCTCCACCAATGTCTTCTGCTATCTCCCACGGGCGGCCATGCAGCGCAGCATCGTCGCGTGGCAGATGCGATTCGAATAGGTCAGAACAGCGATCCCTGATCGTCGCTGTCGGCTCTTTTCAGGCGGCGCCGCAGGCGCGGGCGCGCCGGCGGATCTGGAATCGCAATACCAGCGCGCGCCTGGATTCTGCCGTCGGCGATCTCGATATCGAGACCCGTTCCAGGAGGAGCCTGCGCGACGCTGCGCACCAAGGCGCCGCTGTCATCGTGCACCAGCGCAAAGCCGCGCGCCAATGCCGAGCGATGGCTGAGCGATTCCTGCAGCCGGGCCAGTCTGTCGATCCTATCCTGATGACCGCCGATCAAGCCGGCGACCGCGCGGTCGAGACGCTGCGCCGCGCCGGCGAGGCGCTGCCTCGCGGCGGCGTTCTCCTGACCCGCGAGAACGCGCCGGGCGCGATAACCCTGCTGCAGCCGCGCGCCAAGACCACGCAGCTGCTCACGCACGCGCGCCAGCTCCGCTTGCGGCGAGTGGCGGGCGAGCAGCGTTGCGGCGCGCGACAGCCGCAGACGCCGTCCGTCACGCGCGGCGCGGGCGCCGGCGCGCAGCCGCTCCGCCGCCCGGTCAAAACGCTGGCGCGGATTGGCGAGCAGAGCGTCGCCAGCGGGCAGCAGGCGTGCGAAGGTTGAAAGCTGGATGCGGCGTTGATCCATGGCGCGGCGGCGTGCACCCTCGAATCGGCTTGTGCGTATGGCGAGATGTTCGAAAAGCTCGACGCGCACCGGAACGGCTTTCTCGGCCGCGCCAGTCGGCGTCGGCGCCCGAAGGTCGGCGACGAAATCGATGAGCGTCGTATCGGTCTCATGACCGATCGCCGAAATAAGTGGAATGGCGCTCTCCGCCGCCGCACGAACGACCACCTCCTCGTTGAAGCCCCATAGATCCTCGAGCGACCCGCCGCCGCGGGCGACGATCAGCACGTCGGGGCGGGGAATGGCGCCGCCGGCAGGCAGCGCGTTAAAACCGCGAATGCCCGCCGCGACCTCCTCGGCGCAACTCTCGCCCTGCACGCGCACGGGCCAGACCAGCACGCGGCGCGGGAAGCGGTCGTTGAGACGGTGCAGGATGTCGCGGATGACGGCGCCGGTCGGCGAGGTCACGACGCCGATAACGCGCGGCAGGAAGGGCAGGGGGCGCTTGCGCGCTTCGTCGAAGAGGCCCTCGGCCGCGAGCGCCTTGCGGCGCGCGTCGAGCAGCGCCATCAGCGCGCCGACGCCGGCCGGCTCCAGCGACTCGATGATGATCTGATAGGAGGACTTGCCGGGGAAGGTTGTGACGCGGCCGGTCGCGACGACTTCCAGTCCCTCCTGCGGCCGCGTGCGCAGGCGCAAAAAAGTCGATCGCCAGATCACCGCGTCGAGACGCGCATTCTGATCCTTGAGACAGAAATAGGCGTGTCCGGAGGCGTGCGGGCCGCGATAATTGGAGATCTCGCCGCGCACGCGCACGCGCCCGAAGCGATCCTCGATCGTCTGCTTCAGCGCGTTGGCGAGTTCGGAGACGCTGATCTCAGGCGTATTGGTCTGAGGCGTGTCTCCGCCGATTTCGGTGAGGTCGGACATGGATGAGATATGCTCACGCTTTGCTTCTTGCTTCATCCTCACGCAAACATTGAACTGTCCGCGCGGTGGTGTAGCAGCACGATACGCGAGGCGCGAATGGCCCCCAACATCATCATGTAAATGCCCAAAGCCAGCAAAAGAACAGCACTCCCATTTATGCCGCTCAGAGTTTCGCGACGGCACTCGCTGAGTGAGCGGCTGTTCGGCGCAGCCTATGGAAATTCTGAAGCGCAGAGCTCGCCATGAGCGCGGATTGCGGGAGGACGCTCGAGAAGGGGTATGGTTCCCTCCTGGAAGTGCTTGGGGTCTTTCTGCGCCTCGGGGTCACGAGCTTCGGCGGGCCGGTCGCCCATCTTGGCTATTTCCACGCTGAGTTCGTCACGCGCCGCAATTGGCTCGATGAGGCCGCCTACTCGGATATCGTCGCGCTCTGCCAGTTCCTTCCCGGCCCCGCCAGCAGTCAGGTCGGCATCATCATCGGCATGTTGCGCGCCGGCCTTGCCGGCGGATTGGCGGCATGGCTCGGCTTCACCATGCCTTCGGCGCTTGCGTTGATCGGCTTCGCCTATGGCGTCGGGCGCCTCGGCGACCTTTCGCAGGTCGCCTGGCAGCACGGCCTCAAAGTCGTCGCTGTCGCGGTCGTCGCGCAAGCGGTGTGGGGGATGGCGCGAAACCTTTGTCCTGATCGGGCCCGGGCGACCATCGCCGTGGCGGCGACGCTGCTGACTTTGGCGGTCCCGACCGCCAGCGGTCAGATTGGGGCGATTGCGGCGGGGGGCGTCATTGGCTGGCTGTTCCTCTCGGGGGAAAACAACGGAGCCACGACGCCGCTATCGATCCCCATCACCCGGCGCATGGCCATCGCCTCGCTCGCGCTGTTCGCCGTTTTGCTTGTGGGGTTGCCCATTCTGGCGAACGCAATCCCCAATCCTACGATCGAGCTTATCAGCGGCTTTTATCGCTCAGGGTCGCTCGTATTCGGCGGCGGGCACGTCGTGCTGCCGCTGCTGCAGCAAGCCTTCGTATCGCCGGGCTGGATCGACCGTGACGCATTCCTTGCCGGCTATGGCGCGGCGCAAGCGGTTCCAGGCCCACTGTTCACTTTCGCGGCCTATCTCGGCGCAGCGATGACGTCTGAGCCAAACGGCTGGGCGGGCGGGCTGATCTGTCTCACCGCGATCTTCCTGCCGTCTTTCCTTCTGGTCGTCGGCGCGCTGCCCTTTTGGGACGCTTTGCGTCATCGAACCGCGGCGCAATCGGCGCTCAAGGGGATCAACGCGACGGTCGTCGGCATTCTGCTCGGGGCGCTCTATACCCCTGTTTGGACGAGCGCGATTCTTGGCCCAGCGGATTTCTGGCTCGGCCTTCTTGCTTTCCTCTTGCTCGTGCTATGGCGGACGCCGCCGTGGCTGGTCGTCATCCTCGGCGCATTTGGCGCAACGCTCATCGCCATGGTCACTTAAGGCGGCTTACGACGCTCGCAGAACGTCCGCTTCTTGCGCATTGCTGAACATAAAAATGTTTGGCTCGCGTATTTTGCACGCTAGCGCAATTCGCTCATCGAATAATGCGTTGGTCGGGCGGGGCCATTCGCCAGGTCGGCGAGAAGGTTGGGCTGGAGCCGCGACTGCCCATCCGTCAATTGTGCGGGCGCGTCGACATTGCCCCGAAGATACCAGCCGCTGACATCGAGAGGCGGCGGCGGCAGATTTTCGGCGCGCGCGTTCACAGCGCCAGCAATCAAGACGAACGACAGGAGGGCGACGGAGCGGCGCATGATGTGCTCCCATTTTCGCGCGCGACATTGCTTTCGAATGGCGCAGCGCCGAAAAGAAAGCATGGGCGATAAGGGTTAAGGGCAGGTTAACCCTATTGCTTAACCAAGTTCCTTAACCGAGCGCTTGCCTGCAAGGCGGACACGCGTCGGAAAGCTGATCTTCTCGAAGCGTCGCCAATCGCGTTAAGCGCCGGCTCAGGCCGCTTCGGCGGATTCCTTCAGCACGCTGCAGATCTGCGCGACGAGAGATTCGACCAGTTCGCGGTCGTCGCCTTCGCCCATGACGCGGATCACGGGTTCAGTGCCGGAGGCGCGAACAATGAGTCTGCCGGAGCCGCCGAGTCGCGCACGTGCATCGTCGATTGCGGACGCCACCGCCGTGCGCTCCAATTCGCGACGATGGGCGCGCACATTCTCCAATACCTGCGGCAGCGGTTCGAACCGATGGCAAACTTCGCTTACCGGACGATCCTGACGCTTCACCTCTGCGAGCGCCTGCATCGCCGTCACGAGCCCGTCGCCTGTCGTGCAATAATCAGAGAGAATGACATGGCCCGACTGTTCGCCGCCAATGTTGTAACCGGCTTCGCGCATGCGCTCGATCACATAACGGTCGCCGACGGGCGTTCGCTCGAGAGCGAGCCCGATCGAATTCAGATGGCGCTCCAATCCAAGATTGGACATGATTGTCGCGACGATGCCGGGCTTGGCCAGCAGCCCCTGATCGCGCCAGCTTTCGGCGATAACCGCCATCAGCTGATCGCCGTCGATCAGGCGCCCATTTTCGTCGACCATGATGACACGGTCGGCGTCGCCGTCGAGCGCGATGCCCACGTCGGCGCGCAGCTCGCGCACCTTGTCACGCAGCGCCTGCGGCGCTGTGGAGCCCACGCGATGATTGATGTTGAAGCCGTCGGGGTCGACGCCGATGGCGATCACTTCGGCGCCAAGCTCCCACAGCGCCTCGGGCGCCACCTTATAGGCCGCGCCATTCGCGCAATCGACGACGAGGCGCAAGCCTTCCAAGCTCATATTGCGCGGCAGCGTGCGCTTGGCGAACTCGATATAGCGCGCGCGCACGTCGTCGATGCGGCGCGCGCGTCCGAGATCTCTCGGTCCCGCGCGCTTGCGCAACATATCGCCGTCGATGAGGCGCTCGATGTCGTGTTCGATCTCGTCCGAAAGCTTGTGGCCGTCCGGTCCAAACAGCTTGATGCCGTTGTCCTCGAACGAATTATGAGAGGCGGAAATCATCACGCCAACATCGGCGCGCATCGACCTTGTGAGCATGGCGACCGCGGGCGTCGGCATCGGTCCCAGCAGCAGCGTCTCCATGCCGACGGACGTAAAGCCGGCGACAAGCGCATATTCGATCATATAGCCTGAGAGCCGCGTGTCCTTGCCGATGACGACGCGGTGCCGACCTTCGCCGCGATGAAAGATCAACCCGGCCGCCTGCCCAACCTTGAGCGCGAGCTCCGGCGTGATCTTCTCGTTGGCGAGGCCACGAATGCCATCTGTGCCGAAATAGGTGCGGGTCATTGAAGATCCTCAGCGAGCGCCTCGGCGCCAAATCGGCGCATCCTTCGCGCAATCTGTCGCGCCATCCGTCGCGCCAAGTCGGCGCATCTATGGGCATAATGCCACAATGTTAAATGCGTGTTTTCGCCGGCCTAACGAACGGTTAATGAACACTCGCACATCGGTTGAACGGATGTCCACATGGAAGTCAAAATCTACCACAACCCCGCCTGCGGGACCTCCCGCAACGTGTTGGCCGCCCTGCGCGAGGCCGGCTACAAGCCGCAGGTGATCGAATATCTCAAAAACCCGCCCGATCGGGCGACCTTGAAAGACCTTTTGCGCCGCATGGGCAAGAGCGTGCGTGAGATAATGCGCAAGCGCGGGACGCCCTATGAAGAGCTGGGACTCGAGAATCCCGCCCTGTCGGATGACGAGATCTTCGCCGCCATCGAAAAGCATCCGATTCTGATCGAGCGGCCGATCGTTTCGATGGGCGACAAGGCCGCGCTCTGTCAACCCGCCGAGACGGTCAAAGATCTGATCGCGCGGTCCAAGACATAAAAAACCCAGCGGCCGGACCGCTGGGTTTTTCCCATTAGAGTCTGACTCGAAATGATCCTGTTTGCTGTCAAGTCCTTGCGATGCGTCGCGTGAGAGTGCGGACATGTGCGACGAGGACCCATGCGACCGCGCTGGCGATTGTGGCCTCGAAGTCCTTGGCGAGGCGGCGGCAGCGACCGAGCCAAGCGAAAGTCCTTTCGACGACCCAGCGGCGCGGTAGGA
>Ga0082335_1000231_pt1 | contig 149666 bp, 140 predicted proteins | sample Subgrocontami58m_FD_72375 | JGI IMG/M metagenome (GOLD analysis project Ga0082335, IMG submission 72375) | Subsurface groundwater microbial communities from S. Glens Falls, New York, USA - GMW37 contaminated, 5.8 m (SPADES assembly) (version 2) ...
ATAGGGTCTAATGTCCCTGAATGGCCCACCTTTTTGATATGGAACCTCATCCTCACAAAATTCACCACATCATGAGAGGTCCAATCAGCAGGTTTATCAACAACCAATATCCCGTCCATATTCAATCCTTACTCGCTCCCACAACTCTGGTGGAGCAGAGGGGAGTCGAACCCCTGGCCTTCGCAATGCGAATGCGACGCTCTCCCAACTGAGCTACTGCCCCTTGTATTTATCTATGCATCTCTATCTCTTCAAGAAGTTTCTCTTCCTTCATGGGCCCTGCTGATGAGTATCTCCTGTGTCCTGTTAGCATAAAAATCCGACCTATCCCTATTCTTCTCTTTCCCATTCTATCCTTACCAGATTGTCATCTTTTGCCCATCTTATCTTTAAATCGCCCTTGAATGCACGCTTCAATTCTTTCCCAATAGCAATTGCCAATTCCTTTTTTGTAGTTGTGACAGTCAATTGTTCTTTATCCTCTTTGATATCTATTATTCTATCAAGGGCATTGCCTTTTTGTTGCCTGTTTTCAACGCCTCTTAATAAATTTATAATATTTGCCTTATGGGAAAACAAGAAATCTCCGGATAATTTTATTATCCCTTCCGGCAAATTTTGCCTTTTCCTATCACAGGCAGGGCAGGTTGTATACCTTGTTTTACCTTTGATAGCGTGGTGTTTCAAAAAGGCATCTCTATTAAACCACTCCTTGTCATAGTAGATATTCTGGCAACTTTTGCAGATAAGTATGCCTTTTTGCCCTTTTGACTCTCTATCTTTTAAGCCATGGCTTAAGACAGTCTTTTTCATAATCATCGCTTTAGACATTGATTCCTCCTCCAATTAAAAAAGGCGCTAAGCCCTCTTATTGACAGCCCGCGCCATCCCATATTCTCTACCAGACTCTCTATCTGCCTTGAACCACCCTAAGATTTGATATAACCTTCCTGACACCAGCAGTCTCTTTTGCTATCCTTATAGCAGTCTTCTTCTCATGGGTAGAAAATACCTCACCGTTCAAGATCACCTCACCCTTATATGCATCCACATCTATCTTTCCAGCATTTATCTCGGAATTTTTTATAAGCCGTGCCTTCACCTTGGCAGCAAGTGCAGAGTCTGAAATTGATTCTCCAAATCCCCTTTCAACCTTTGTAGTAGAAGGTGTAGTAACACATCCTGACAAGACTAAGAGAAAAAAGAAAAGCCACACTACTCTTTTAGACATATATTTACTATACCATACGGATAACTTTTGTCAAGATATTTTTGGAGATAAAATGTCCGCTATCCCTATTTTAATTGCTGCATCTGCATCTACGCGACCGGTACCCTGTTCATTAGGTTTCAAGCCAAGGTCAAAAGAACTCTCCATGAGTATATCCTTTATGAAGAAGGCAATATTACGAGAGGAGTCAGTATCACCTGATTTAACCAATGATTTAGCCAAACCCCGTAATTTCAGTTTATGCTTCTTAGAATGTTTCCGAATCGCTTCAAGTAACAAGGCACATACGCCTGACACATGAGGGGTGGCCATTGAAGTCCCTGACATCTTTTCATAGAGGGTAACTTTATCTGTATTTTTCTTCCTCACTGTGCAAAAACTTTTCTCTGTATATCTACTTTTCGCTGAAGTAACTCCACCTTCATAATTACATCTTGCTTTTGGGTTATGGCCTCCGCCACATGCCAGTATGTCGGGTTTGATAATCCTCTTCTTGTATTTCCTGTCATAGACAGGGCCTCTGGAACTATAAGACGTGAGATTATCCTCCTTATCCACTGCACCAACTGTTATTGGCAGCTCTGCATTGCCAGGTGACTCAATACTTCCTGGGGCATCGCCTGAATTACCACCAGCAACGCATACTATGATACCCTCTCTCATCAAGGCATTACATTCCTCACTCAGCACATCGTGTGGGTCACCAGGTCCACCTAAACTAATGGATATTATATCTGCGCCATTATAGGCAGCCCAGGATATACCTGCAAGGACATCATCATCACTGCCCCCTTCTTCTGTGAGGACACGGGCAGCCATAATCTTTGCATCTGGCGCCACTCCACGATAAATCTTGCCTCTGCCAACTATAGTCCCTGCTACATGCGTCCCATGTCCTACATCATCCGTATAGCCTGTTCCTGTGAAATCTTTCTTTTTAACTACCACACCTCTAAGGTCCGGATGGGATGTATCTACACCTGTATCTATTACTGCTATAGTTATACCCTTACCTGTATACCCCAATTCCCATACCTGAGGGACATCAATCTGAGGGACACTCTCGTTTAGCAAAGGATAAACAGGTTTTGCCTTTTCTACCCTGTTCCCAGATTTTTCAAGAGCTGTTTTTAACACGGCAGCCGAATCCTTATCAACCTCAACGACTACACAATTTACCCTTCTGTGCGTATGCCTTATCTTAGCCCCATATCTTTCTAAGATTGCGCAATCTATCCCACACCCTGATACGCAGGCATGTGCTAACTTAGGATGGTCAGCAGCCCTTATACTCTTTGCCACCTTGCCAGGTGGGTAGACTATCAAACGTGCCTTCGCCCCAATTGTAAGGGGTTTTACCCTTTTAAATCCTATAGCCATACAAAATATCTCCTATTTTGTCTCACTCAATACAGTATATATCGGACCATCAGAAGTAAGGGTGCTCTGGTAGAGTGTAATCTTATTTGCATCCATTATTGCCTTTATTGAAAAATCATGCTCCATAATAACCTTTTTTAACACGTCCTTATTTCTCCCGGACCTCACCCTGCCTATTGTAAGATGCGGCTCATAAGAACGGCCCTCCTTATGGACTGTCGTCCTAAAGTTAGATTTCTCAAATACCTCTTCTATCCTATGATTTAACGATATAAGTTCTTCTCTGCCCTTATCTATCCCTATCCAGATTACTCTTGGAAAATCCAATTTTGGGAATGCCCCGATTTTTGATAAACTCAACCCAAAAGGCTTGAATCCTTTTGCTATAACACTCATGGATTCCTTTGCCTTTTCAAGTTGAATTGAATTAATATTTCCTAAGAATTTTAAGGTTATGTGGATATTGGAAGGTTCAACCCATTTTACATCTGAATCTGAAGAGCGGAGGATATTTTGAAGTCTGGTAAGTTCTATCCTGATATCCTCATCTAAATCTATTGCAACAAATGCCCTCACTTCTTATCCTGGAACATTCTTAATCCAAATTTTTCTATATTTCTGTCAGCAATTTCCTGTATCTTCATGAGGTCTGATTTGTAGTCCTCACTGCCAAATAGGTGCCTGTACCTGCCTTGTAACTTCAGGTACTCTTCTACAGGCTTGCACCCTCTTATCTTCTTCACCTGTGTCAGTTTGCCATCCTCGTATTCTACTAATGGGTATAGCCCGGTCTCTACGGCTAATACAGCCATCTTATATGTAAGCATAGGTTCATGGCGCCACCCTAAAGGGCATGGGACAAATATCTGGATATATTTCGGACCTTCTATTGAGAGTGCCTTTTTAACCTTCTTTTCTACATCCCTGGGAAAACCAACAGAGGCTGTAGCGACATAGGGTATACCGTGTGCTAAAGCAATTCCTACCATATCCTTCTTTGGCCTGATATTGCCCTTGGAAATCTTACCGTAAGGACTTGTAGTAGTGTGGCTATATACAGGTGTAAGTCCACTCCTCTGGACACCGGTATTCATATACGCCTCATTATCATAGCATACATATAGTATGTCATGCCCCCGTTCAAGCATCCCTGAAAGTGACTGTAATCCTATGTCTGCAGTAGCACCATCCCCACCCTGGGCAATTACATTTACCTCTTTTTTCTTGCCGAGATATCTCAATGCCGCCTCTATGCCAGATGCAACTGCAGATGCATTCTCAAAAAGTGAATGTATCCATGGGACACCCCATGCAGTCTCTGGATAGCGTGTGCTGAATACCTCAAGGCATCCTGTAGCATTTGAGACGATAGTATTTTTCCCTGCAGCCTCTATAACCAACCTTGCCCCTATCGCCTGGCCACAACCGGCACAGGCAGTATGTCCTGGATAAAAAAGTGGTTTGCCCATTTTTATACCTTCAAGTCAATGAATTGTGAATCTACTTGCTCACCTGAGAGCCTTGCAAAGACCTCACGTATGGATTCTTTAGTTATGTCTCTGCCTCCCAATCCTGCGATGAACCCGCTTACCTTTGAGGAACTCTTCCTGCCCTGGAATACAGATTTCAAATCCGTATAGAGTGGACCACCAGAACCTAATGATATGGACTTCTCCAATACACCTATTCTCTCAATCCCTTTTAATGAATTATAGACTGCCTCACCCGGAAATGGCCTGTACGTTATTATCTTTAGGACGCCGACCTTCTTCCCTTCTCCCCTCATTTCATCAACTACTTCTTTAATAGTCCCCACTACCGAACCCTTGGCTACAATTACCTCTTTTGCATCTTCTATCCTATAACCCTCTATCAATCCCCCTGACCTCCTGCCGAATACCTTTTCAAATTCGTCCACAACATTTGGTATTAATTGTAAGACATCTTTTGTCAGCGTTTCATGTATAGCGAATCTTGTCTCCATATAGTGCTCAGGACCTGCCAATACCCCCATTGTAATAGGCTCATCCGGGTCAAGTTTGAATACAGGCTTATATGGTGGTAAAAATCGGGCAACGCATTCTTCTTCTGGAATGTCTACTACCTCAGCGGCATGGGTAAGTAAATATCCGTCCATACAAACCATGGCTGGCAGGAGTATATTAGGGTCCTCTGAAAGCCGATACGCCTGGATATGAAGGTCACATGCCTCTTGATTCGTCTCTGCATAAAACTGGATAAAGCCGCTATCCCTTATTGTAACTGAATCCTGATGGTCATTCCATATATTTATCGGGGCAGAAACTGACCTGTTGGCACAGGTAATTACTAAAGGGAGTCTCATGCCTGCGATATTAAATATTACCTCAAGCATTAGTAATAGCCCCTGGGAACTGGTGGCACTGAATGCCCTTACCCCTGTAGCAGACGCCCCTAAAATTACAGAGGCAGCAGAATGTTCACTCTCAACATTTATAAACTCTGCCTTAAGTTCCCCATTTGCCACCATCGCGGCGAGTGCTTCCACTATATGGGTTTGAGGGGTAATGGGATATGCAGCTATCACCCCGGGTCTGCATAACTTTATTATTTCTGCTACAGCATAAGACCCTTCAATGAATCTCTTCATTTTTATCTCTCCTCTGGAAGCATCTCAATATCCTTTGCAGGGCAGACTGCGGCACAGCCGCCACACCCTTTACAATAGTCAGGGTCATATCTGAATGTATTCTTCGCCTCTCCCTCTACGCAACATTCCGGGCAGATAAGGACGCACATCCTGCAGGCTACACAATTCTTTTGTTTGAAATTAGGCTTTACATTTATCCGCCATGAGCCTGTCTTGCTCTTCTGGCTCGTTCCTGGCTTAGAAATAATTGGCACTAACATATTTAATCCCCTCTATTCCTTATTATATAATCAAATCCTTTTCTTGCAGCTTCACAATTCTGTAATGCGGTATTCCCGGAAAATCGCTCCCTGATAGCCTTTTCAAGGTGTCCCAATTCCATCTCGCCAGTCGCTGCTGCAAATGCACCGAGGAGGACTGTATTACCCAATGGCCTGCCAAATATCTCCTGGGCTATCTGGTTGGCAGGGACAGAAAAGACTTTAGCCTTTTTGGGATAAGATGGTACGCCTTCATCTTTTGGGGAATTTATGATGACAATCCCATCCTGTTTCAATCCCTGAAAGACATCAAACCCTTTCATCAATGTAGCGTCAACAACTAATACATAATCAGGCGTATAAACCTGGCTTCTTAGTCTGATTTCTTTATCATTAATCCGGACAAAGGCATCCATAGGTGCCCCCATACGTGCTGCCCCAAAATGCGGGAAGGCTAAGGCGTATCTGCCACCTGCAAATACAGCGGCACCTAACAACGTAGCAGTTGTAATGGCACCCTGCCCTGCCCTTGCATGTATGCGTATCTCTTTCATAATCCTCCTTATTGCTATTCATTCTAAAAATGGCACAACGGATACTTTTTTATTATACCATGAAATAAACCTTTAAGTCAAATTTATTTTTTGTCGCGCAAGAACCATGCCACGGGTTTTAGGAAGCAACAGGTAATCTTACGTAACACAGGTCTTTCCTTAATAATTTCTGCAATAGATGGACTTACCTTGTAATAGATACTCACCATGACCCTGCCTGCTGGATTGGTAAGCAGATGTTCATCTCTAAATTTACTCAGTGCAATTACCTCAGGAGCCAATGGTGTACCGAAAGACGCAGTGGCAATGAAACACCCTCCTCCACCCCCACCACCTCCACCTGAAGATGAGGCCGGGGTTGTTGCATTTGCCTCATCAGAATAAGAGGAGTTTCCTGACGTATTATACGCCCTGACTCTATAGTAATAGGTTGTTGACTCACTCAGACCTGTATCATTGTATGTGGTTGTATTAGCAGTTGGCGTCCCAATCTCACTGTATGTCCCGCCTGCTCCGGTCTTTCGCTCTATCCTGAAACCTGTCTCAATAGAAGAGTTGTCTGTCCAGATTAAATTTATCTGACTTGCTGATACTGCTGATGCAGAAAGACCGCTTGGGACTGCTGGGAAGATTGTTGTTGCACCTGCCACGTTAGAATAAGTTGAGGGGTTTCCTGACATGGGATATGCCCTGACTCTATAGTTATAGCTTGTAAACTCACTCAGACCTGTATCACTGTATGTGGTTGTATTAACGCCTCGTCTAGCAATCTCACTGTATGGCCTGACTATTCCGATATTGCGCTCTATACTGAAAAAATCCTCACCCGAAGAGTTGTCTGTCCAACTTAAGTCTATCTGACTTGCTGATACTGCTGATGCAGAAAGACCACTGGGGGCTGCTGGTAAGGTTACGGCACCTGCCTCGTCAGAATAAGAGGAGTTTCCTGATGCGTTATATGCCCTGACTCTATAGTAATAGGTTGTTGACTCACTCAGACCCGTATCATTGTATGTGGTTGTATTAGCAGTTGGTGTCCCAATCTCACTGTATGTCCCGCCTGCTCCAGTCTTTCGCTCTATCTTAAAGCCTGTTTCATTAGATGAATTATCTGTCCAGCTTAAGTTTATCTGGCTTGCTGAAGCGGCCGATGCTGAAAGACCGCTTGGGGCTAGTGGTGGTAATGCAAACGTTCCCCACCATGTCCCCCAGCGGTCAGAACCACCGGAAGGCGTGCTTGCATATTCCTGCAGTGTCCAGAATCTCAGGTCGTCATCAGGGTCTATACAAGTGGCACTATAATCACCCCAGCGATTTGCGGTACCTGAAAAAGTTTTGTAATAGGAAGCAAGCCCTGCTTTCAACGCAGCGACAGACTGCATTGTGCCAGATGTATCTGAAGATTGCCGGGCTGTGTAGTATGCACCTGCATATTCACTCGTAGATGAACCACTAAAACCAATTCCTGCATCACCATTTGAATTAACTGCAATAGAGGGATAATAATACCAGCGGGTTGTATCACTAATCCGCCCCTGTTGAGCAGGCGTTCCATATGGGGACGATGGTGAGGCACTTGCAGGATTTATCTGATACCACGCCACCTCAGTTTTTGTATTAGTCTCGTTAGCAACAGTATGCGTGGTCCATATATAACCGTTACGCAACACAGCATTCAAAAGGCGGGCGTCATTCGTTTCTATTAGATTGGTACTCCCTAACTGAGGGGCATTTGGAAGACCGGAAGTCGGGTAAGCAGTTACTTCAATATAACCCATGTCTGTCCATGTCGGCGTACCACCTGGAAAAGTAATACTGGAAATACGGTGGAAACGCCGTAGCGGCGGGCCAGTTATGGGAGAACCTTGATGAATTAAATATTGTGTTGAAGATGACCCAAACACATGAGCAGGCTGCATGGTGGCTCCGGAACCCGAAGGGTTGGGAAACTCCGTCACGGTAATACTGCTTGACCCGTTCAATAATTGAGGCTTGGGGATAACCCACACCTTGCTGTATTGGTAGGTGCCGGCAGTATTAAACATGTTCGCCGTGACATATACATAATCAGCGTCAACACCAAGCCCAGGGAAGTCTGCCCAGTTGCTGTATGTCTGCACCCCTCCATCCTTATCAGCATCTATAGCCCATTTATACCATGTGCCAGTTGGGTCTGAGGTTGCTGAAACGGCAATCATAAGCCACGATGAATTAGCCGTAGTTGAGTCATATCCCAGAGTCACTATAATGAAGCGCCCGCTATGCTGGTCATAAATAACCTTGGGGTCAAACGGGGATTTCGCAGCTTGCCCTGCACCTGTCCCTAAGGATGACCAAAAGCTTTGCAGCGACACCTTAGATGTAGAAATGATGGCACCCGTAGACTTGTTTAAAAAGGCTACCTCACTGTTAAGTATCTCCACCAGATACGAAGGCCCCGCTGCCCCCATAGTATCCGGTGGAATTACCGCATTATTATCATCCAGTCCGCTGAAGTCATTACTAAGAGCCGGGGCAAGCGACGGCTCTGTGGGTTCATGCGGCACTTCACTTTGAGGCTTAGGTTCTGACAACGGTAGTTCAGGTACCGGCAGTTCCTTAGGCAGTGCTTCTTTGTGGAATGGAATGACCCTTTGCTGTAGGATAGGTGCTGGTTGATTAGACTCTCGTTCTTTGATTTCATCGAGCGTTTCTTTCACAAAGGGTACTTCTTGAGTATAGGTAACACCTGTTTCAGACGAACCACTATCAATCGGGCTACTTGATGTATCTCCAGAAACCTTATCATATCCCACGTAGCCTGCCATAAAAACAGCCAGCAGTCCTGCTATAAACCATGTTTTGAATTGTCTTTTAATAATCAATATTTACCACCTCCTTTTAGTTACCGGATATCTTCTAAGTTAGACTCTTCGCTACGCTCAGAGTGACATCCACTTTTGTCATTCTGAGGCGTAGCCGAAGAATCTCTATTTTGAAATTCCTGTACACTCCTACTTAGGTATCGCAGTGGATACGTCCATACTTACATTTAATAACCCTGTGGACTGAGACCTTATATGCATATTAGAAACCTTGAAAAGATTATCAGAATTCTCTATCTCATGGAGATATTTCGTAAGCATCTCCATGGTCATATCTTCAAGTTCTAAACGGACCTTTGATTCATTATAAAATTCATTGATTTTAGAACTCGTCTCTTTTCTGGATTTAAGATTTTTTTTAACCCCTATCCTGTTTGCTATATCTTCTAAGGAAGAGAGTGCACTAAACCCATTTCCCCTTGTAAGGACTCTTCTGGCAATATTATTCTCTTTCTCTAAAAGAGATTTATACATGCCAGACAACTCTTTGATAGTAGCCATTTCCTTCTTCTTCTCAATTATAACCTTATCAAGAGACCTTATCTGGTTTCTCATGGGTATGAGCCTGTATACAACTAAGAATATTATGGACAGGATAACCAAGCCAAGACTTATAGATACCTTCTCCCTATAGTTAAGCCCGGTTAGAAATTTCCAGTCTTTAAACAGGGTAAATTTCATCTTTGGACCTCATTTGAATCTGATAGACAGATTGAAATCCACACTCTCAGAATTAGGGTCTTTACGCGCCCCTTCGTCTTTAATATTGACAAAGTAGGTAGAGCTTGCAAGTCCACGTTTCAGCCTTTCTAAACTCTCGTATGAGTCCGCCTTTCCAGAAATCCTTAAGTCCTCTTCTCCTATAGTCATATCCCTTATATCAATCTTGAGTCCCCTTGGGGACTTCATGCTCAACTCATATAGGACAGTCAAAGGTGAAGGGGTGAGTCCTTCAAGGTAATTGAAATATTCCAATTTTTTAATCTTCTCATTCAGTTTCTCATTCATTTGATGAATAGGATTTGGCACCTTTGTAACATCAGGGACAGTTTCAAGAAAGACCTTCCGTATCTGATTCTCTAAAGATGATTTCTTTCCCTTCTTTATATATAGATTAAGATAAAGATTAAAGATTGTTAATCCTCCTATAAGTAATAAGGCTATAGAGATTGATATTAACTCTTTTTTTATCATATTAAAGGGGCCGCGTCTGACAATGCCCGACTTCTTGAGGATGTCTATCTCTGAGCTGCCTTTGCCAATACCTTCTAATGCCAGACCTATGCTTATTGTCCATGAACTGCCTGATTCTAATCCTAAAAAGGATAGACCTTCCCTATTCCGCATAAGGGAAGGGTCTAAGGCAATAGTCTCATCCTTATATTCTATATATTCCAATGGATTGAATACAATGCATCTGGTATTAAACTCATTCGCAAGATATCCCTCAAGTCCCGGGGATAGGCTACCCTCACCGCTCAAGACTATCTTTGATACAGGGGATTCTTTTATAGAAGGTATGGCTAAGAGTGTGTGCTCAAGTTCTTTCTTAAATTTATCAAGTTCTTCTATATTGAGCTTGACTACCCCGCCATCATTCACAGTAAATATGTTTTCGCCTTTAAGTATACCCCTTGTAGATATGAGTTTTGTCCCGGACATAACGTTCATTACAGTATAGTTTATCCCTATATTTATCCAGATTGATACAGCACCTTCTTCAAATAAATCGGTCCTGAGGAGTGAGGCATTAAGCAAGGCAAATGAATCCAATGTCATACGATGAGGCTCTATTGAAAAGTCTTTTAATGTATTGAGGTGTTCTGATATAATACTTTTCTTTACACCTACCAGCAATACATCTATCTGGTTTTCATCCTCCAGGGCTTTTTCTATTACATAAAAATCTATAGCAACGTCTTCTATGGGAAAAGGCAAGTGCGGCTCTGCCTCGTACCGTATAGTCTGGTTTATCGCCTTGATATTATTGAATGGTAACCTTAAATTTCTCAATATAGCAAGATGGGTTGGAATAGAAGATACGAACATACCCCTGTAGGACTTTCTTTCACCAAACAATACCGCCAAATGGGATATAAGTTCCTCTTTATCTTTTATCTCTTTTTGAATAGAGTTTAGCAATAGAATCCTGTCCCCAACCTTTTCTAATTCCACAGCCTTTATGAATCTACCTGTTATCTCTATGCCAATAGCCTTTTTACTCACTCTGATTCTCCATTCTCCAATACAATACCTTTATACCCTCTTTATCCCTTTTGACAACTGCGCGGCAAGTCTTTTTATTGTCTCCGAGTGTCCCTTGAGAGACTATAGAAAAGAAGTGAGATTCTGTCGTAATCAATCCCTGTATGGGTTGGTAGTATGTGTCTGTGAGTACAGTCTGTATTTCTGCTTTAGTTTTAAAAGGATCCTTCTCCCGATATTCCAATACCCTCTCTGCCACGCCATCTAATGATGTGTAAATCTCAAGACTCTTTAATATCGCCTCTTTTGCAGTATTTATATTTATAAGCCCGGAAGAATTCACAGTCCCGTAATCCTTTAGTTCTGGACCTGTGGCGAGTATCAATTCTGCTGAGGTGAGAAATGGGAGATTGTCTTTTATTTTATCCACCGTAGTATCAACCTTCAAATAATCAAATAACTTATCAGCCTGCATCCTCCGCTCTTCCCCACCCTCACCCTTCATCTTCTCGTCAAAGAGGAGTTTGCTGTCCTCATCTATGATACTGAATTCTACCATTCCTTCACCAAGTGAGAACTGGTAGGGCAATTCAGCGGTCTTTGCCCACTCTTCTGACAAAGAGTCAAAGTCATTATCATCATGCCTTAACATGTTAATACCATAACTTATGCCTGCTTTTGCCAGATAGGCAGCCTTAATCTCTTCACCGAAACTCGTAGCACTCTGGAGTTCTATAGTTGCAAGATACCTGAACTCCATAACCAATACTGCCAATATAAGGACTATGGCAAGCGTAAGAATGAGCACTACGCCCTTTTCATTTCCTTCTGTCATTCTGACGCCGACGATACGTCGGTGGAAGAATCTATTTCTGGTTGTTGCCTTCACTTGATTCCCTTTCATATGTTGCCTGAATTGAAACCATGGTATTAAACGTGACCGTCACGCCTTTTTTGTCCATATTCAAAGTAATCCTGACAGCCGTGGGCAATTTTTTTGACTCTACAGAATCCCATTTCCCCTCCCAGGTCTTCCCATCATAGTATTCAAAGTTTATGTCTTTTATATCTTCACCTATAACGTCACTCTGACCATCCTCATCCCTGTACATTATATAATTGCCTTGCGAGGATGGAGCACCTTCAATAAAATACTTTAGATTGTAAAAATCTCCTGATTCAGGTGGATACTTCTCGTAGCCTGACTTATTCGTAGAAGTAAATTCTAATCTCTTAGCCTCACCATGAAATTCTGCTGAAGAACCTCCATCATAGGCACAGGACAATTCTTCTGATAGGGTATTCAATAGAAATCTGGCAATATGGTATACCTCAAAGTCATCCCCATTCTCTGTAATAATCTGGACACTACCAGTGTAAGAACCATATATAATTATCAATATCAATGCCATTATAGTTACGGCAATTAATATTTCAAGGAGGGTAAACCCGTAAACGTTATTTCTCATCTGTCTTTGCCATATAAGTCACCAACTCAAAACTTGACTTCCATTTCCCTTCTCCCCGCGATATCCTGACCTCTACCTGTTTTAAGTCAGCATCAGGGCCATTTGTCACAACGGTCTCCCATGAAATATCAGAATGTTCCTCACCAAAGTCACCACTGCCATTATTTAGCCCTCCAAATCCTGATGCCTCTGCTTCTGACATCTTCTCCTGGGCGAGCAAGGGTGCTATGGATATAAATTTAGATTCGTTTGATATCCCAATACCTATCCCGACAGAGTGCAGGAGTATTACCAGTGTAATGGCAATAATAGCCACTGCTATCATCACCTCAATAAGAGTAAACGAATCAATCCTATTCAGAATAACCATCCTCTGCCCACTTTTCAACATCATGAGTCTAAACCTCACTCTTTAGGTATCTTTAATTATCTAATTTTACAATAATTATCTTTTTATGTCAAAGGAAATCTAAAGAAATCTTAAAAGAATCAAATATGGAAGGATAATCTAATGAAGGGCTCTTGTTATATCTACTACACCAGTAACCTAATCCCGATTGCTATCAATGCCAGGGAAAGTAATCTTACAATCCATAATCCACTCATCCGCTTTGAAATTAAAGCACCTGCTTGTGCCCCAAGCACAGCCCCTATCCCTATAATAAGTGCTATTTCTATATTTACATTCCCTGATATTCCATGAAATATACTACCTACGAGACTTGAAATCATGAGGATAAAGTGGGATGATGCTATTGCAATATGGTAAGGGAATGAAAACATGTATATCAATGCAGGAACATGAATTATACCTCCACCTATTCCCAGGAGGCTTGAGAAAAATCCTACGATAAAACTTAATGCTATACCGCAGGCATAGTTAAAACAATATTCATATTTTTTCCCATCTGCATCTATAAGGCTTCTCAGGACAGGCTTCCTCCTCAAAAAAGGCAGGAAACATCTTGAGGCATCTTTTGTTGGAGCAGGTTCGGGTCTAAAGAATAGGAGCATACCAACACCTATGAGGATTATTCCAAATAGGATATAAAATACCTTTGGTGTAAAATACCCCGTAAGAAATACACCTAAGATAGCCCCTGGCAGAGTGCCCGTTGCAAAGCTTAAACCGGTATGATAGTCAATCCTCTTCTGCCTGGCATATGAAAATGAACCAGATAAGGCATTGAAAAATACTACGCAGAGTGATGTACCAATGGCCAATTGCGGCATCAGGTGGTATCTTAGAAGTAAGATAGGGACGAGTAAAAACCCTCCTCCGGCACCTATAATCGTCCCATATAAACCAACAACAAAACCAATACCCAAAAACTCAAGGGCTTGCATAGTTACCAAAATATAATATTGAATGTCTCAATGGCATATTTACCTGCTCTGGCCCTCATTACTGTCTTGCCAACAGGAAGAGAGTGCCGAGGTTCCTCAATAATATTTGTCAGGAAAGCTCCCTTTGGCCGTTTGAAAAAGTTTATCCTGATCGGAGTATCTTTCCCTTCTGTCTCATAACACCGAATAACAACCCCTCTTCCTTTCTCCTCTTGTTTAAGCACTGTCATCAGAACATTATCCGGGGATATATCACAAAAAGAAAACCTGTCTGGTAAAATATTTTTTCCTTTAGCAGGGGCAAAGGCAACGAGAGGCGTGTTATGTTCCCAACCAAACCGAGCATTCTCTGCGATTGTGCAGTTACTCTGATGAGGTCTCAATGAGAATCTATATTTGTGGCCCCCTTTTTGCGTAAAGAACATCCTCGCCTTATCACCCCATCGCTTATGAGAGCCATCATAGCAACAAAACAAGGTTCTTAACAAAACCGGCTGAATGACATATTTGGAGTTATTGAGATCCACCTTCTTTATCTTCCGCGCATCTAAAAAGCGCCTCTCTGTCCTGTCCTTCATATCAATGGGAGTAACTTCTGTCGCAAAGGAGATACCCCTTCTATTTTCTGATATATCCAGCCAATTCTGCACACCCCTCACTGTCGGATGAATCGCCTTAGCATAAGGGCTTTCCTTGCCAAACTGAACGGCCCCGAACGGCACTTCATAAATCAATCTTGACGAGTTCCCTTTAAATCTAACAGGAAAGGTTAACATGAGCTGAATCTTCTTTTTCCCGGACCATTGAATCTCTGTATTCAAATCAATCCGTGCGATATTTCTATAAAGGACCACTTCCTGTCTACGGACAGAATTGAAGAATTTTCCCTCAATAACAACGACAGTCCTGACAGGTCCATTTTCTTTTATAGAAATCTTGGACGGATAGTTCCTCATCAGCCATTTCCTTCCTGTAAAATTTTCTCCCTCATCAATCCCTATGTTCTCAATGGCGATTAACTCGTTTGCATAAAATTTTTCAGAATCAACAACTTCATTATTGTATCTTTTATCGTATATACTGTGAATTCCACCGCTCTTTTTATCCAGAGTAATATTAAAAAACCTGTTCTCTATCTTATAATCTTTGAAACTGAATTCCGATTCTACCTCCAAATTGCCTTCTGCTAAATAATAAGTTGCATAGCCGAATGGCGGGACACAAGCCTCAAATACTAATACTGCATCCACGAGACTCCCATTTGTAGCCCTGGTAGAAGAAATGAGCTGGAGAGGAACATCTTTGCCATCGCTATCTTTCAGTATGAGATTTTTGAACCCATTTTTTAGCAAATCTACATGGCATTCTACAATATCTCTTCGTTCCCAGCCCAATGGGTTAAAAACCACTATCGGGATTCCCATCTCCTTGAATTTTATCCTGGATGCTAATGACTCTATGGCAGTGTGCAAGACATCTTCGGCAATCTCAAAGGCATCTCTTGTCTTCTGGAGTTTGATAGCATTACCAACCTCACCATGATTACCTCCCCAACTGTGGTCATGGACCCACAAGCGGGTCTTCCATGCCATCTCAAGCCCTATCTCTGGATAATGAAAAGATGGATTAACAATGGCGGCTATTGTGGAAAGGGTCTCTGCAGACCTCAGTTTCCCATCTGTGATACGACTCAATAGATAGGTATCATTTCCCAATGACTGAGTCCCATCCCACCATGACGGAATTTCTCCTTTAACTAAAGGAAGTCTCTTTTTATCCTCCTCTATTATTTCTTCAACAGCCTTAAAGAATCCTGTTGTTGAAGATATTCTGAGCCTGGTAGATGATGCTTTATTGTCCATGTTCCATTTATCAATATTTTCAGCCACTTTCAAACTCGGGCTGGCACAATCATTCCCATCAGCCATCATTAGAATCTCTGGAAGGTCCCATTTTTTTAGATGCGATTGCCATCGTTTCGTGAATTTCTGTATATGCTTCGCCGCTTTATCAAAAGTCCAGCGAAGCGGCTCTCCTGCCCCATAACTATCAGGGCAATTAGATACGATAACTTTAGAACCGTCCGGCGCAAACCAATTAAATAAACAAGGGCCTTCGTATCCACCGAGCCGTAATTCCTCCCATGTCATGACCTTCCATATAACAAGGTATCGGATGCCGGCTTTATCCAGTATTTGTGGTAACTGAAGCGTATGCCCTGGTTCATCCACTTGCCATACCATAGGCGTATCCAACCCGAATCGTTCCTTTAGCCATTTCTTCCCGAAATAGATGTTACGAACCAGCCCTTCGCCTCCGAGTAAGACCTCACTTGGGCCAAGATAAAATCCACCAATCTCTATAATCCCTTCTTTGATTAGATTCTGGAGCCTTCTTTCTTGAGACGGATACCTTCTTAGAAATTCCTGTAATACATAAACCGATTCCTCCGAGAATCTGAAATCTGGATAAACTTTCAGGATTTCCAATGTCTTCTTGAGCGCCTCAACGTTCCTGCTTATACATATCTCAGGCGTATCCAGCCAATAGAGGTCTACATGTGAATGGGGAACGACAAAGATTTCTGTTTTATTTTTTCTCACGCTGTTATTTTCCTTTCTCATTTACATTCTTCAAAGACCCTTCAGAAGAATATTCACCGTAAATTTTAGCACTTTCAATAATCGCCTTTACTGAATCTATCGGTGTCTGGTAAGGCAGGGCACATCCCGGGCCGATTAAGAACCCTCCGTGCGGCGCCATGATTTCAATCGTCTGCCTGCAACTTTCTTTTATCTCATCAAATGACCTGTTTAACATAAGCCCGGCAGGGTCTATCAGCCCTAACACCGTTGCCCTTCCCTGAGTAATCTTTTTTGTAAGTCGTAAATCCACGTGATGGTCCAATTCAAGTATATCAGCACCGGTTTTAATCATTCCCTCTACCACAGGCGTGGAATTGCCACACATATGCAGTGACAAGACTCCACCTGCTTTATGAACCGCATCCGCTACCCTGGCTACACGCGGGAATATGTATGTATTGCATATATCAGGTGAAGAAATCTCCGGACCTGTATCTCCCAGGGAAGTGGCATGAGCACCTGCTTCAATCTGAGCTACTACGAATCTCACACAATGCTCACAGGCTAAATCCAATAAATGTTCAACGAGTTCTCTCTTTTCATTAAGGGCTATGTCAACCATAATCTCTTCATAACCGCTTATACCTCTCAGTATGGCGCTTAATGAAAGGGGCCCCTGGTCAGCCCTTCCCAGTATAAATACCTCATCGCCCAATTCCTTTCTTAAAATCCTGGTCGCTTTCAGGAGTTCAGAAAGAGGGAACGTATCCCATGGGTCCGGAAGTTTCAATTTTGTTGCGTCTTCTAATGTTTCCATAACCCCTTTTAATACGGTCGGAGCCCGTTCATCAGAATAATCCACCGCACACCCAAACGCCTCTGCTGATGCAGCGACGCCATTTTCCATCATGATTACATCGTGTTTAAAGAGTTCCCATGCCTTCAGTTGAGATTCTGCCAGCAGTTTTCCGCTTCTCATGCATTCTGATAAGCGATGGCCTGCCAATCTGGAAGCCATGAGAAAATTATGCAGGGCAACCGGTACTCTGTCCGGAATCCTGCCTTGAATAACACACATCGTTCTTTCTAAAGAAGTCATTGTTTTATCCTGGTATATTCTATTATTACCATCTGGTGGATGTGGAGACACGGCAGAGTGAAACTGATGTAATCTCCATTTTCTTTAAATTGAAGTTCTTCCATTGACGGGGCAAGGCAAACTGAAAGAGAATCGTCTGAAGAGGGCGTCTCTAAAAGTGACCTGTATAGTACCTTGACATTTATATTAGCGATAGATGGAACATCATCTATGACCTCTATATGCTCACCCCTTTTCTGGGGGATGAAATTTATCAGATGGACAATTAGTCTTTCCCCCTGCCGCATTAGAACAGCCTCAACCATAGAAGGGGCATCCGTAACAATCAGTTTCCTATGCAGAAGTAAATTCAGGCAGTTTTTGACAATCGCTCTGTAAGCGGTATTTCCGTTCTCAAAATAACCTTTAAAGATTGGAGGGGCTATGTAGATACAGTTCCCGCTCCTGACAATCGCCGGATACTCTGAGACATCTTTGGGCGGTGCATGAAAATGGGAGGTAAAATGCTCAGCTGTTCTTTCAAAATAAGGGTGGACCGTCCTGGCCAAAACGTCCGCATTTTGACCGGGCTTAACCTGGATAAACCTCGCGTAGACTATGTAATCCAGCGGTGCAATCCCGGATGATATTTCGTCCGAGAGATTCAGATAATCAAGGGAATACGGAGATAAACCGGCATACTCTATCCTGAGTTCATCCAGTAAAAACCTTCCGGAATTTTCATCAAATGATGCCAGATGCGTTGCAAGAATCTTTCCTCCGTTCTTAACAAATGCCTTCAACCTCCCGGCAGTTTGCTCTTTAAGCATCCTGTTATCGGGAAGGATAATAATCTTGTATTTAGAAAAATCCTCTGCATCGTCAATGACGTTAAACTGATGGTGCAGTTCTATAAGCATCTTTACTGCTCCGAGGGATTCGGGTGACGGTCTTCCCAATCCCCCCTTGCCTATCTCAGGGTCTGCTAAAACTCCTATCTGAACTACAGGTTCAGCCCCTATGCAGTATTTCTCCTTTTCCTCAACCTCTTTATACGCCTCACCCATCTGCTCATAAATACTTTTCTCTAACTTGCAATTTGGATAGGCATGGTCTCCCATATAGCAGGAAGCGCCGTTTGCTATCCAGGTGAAAACCTCCCACTTGAGGGCATCGGTGCTTTTAAACCAGCCAAAATCAGCCCAGTTCCTGTGTATAGTGCTGCAACCTGTAAATGGGACACCCCATGTCCTTATGTAGCGGACATAAAACGGGAAATAATGGTATCCCCACCATCCTGTAGGCACCGCTTCTATATCCAGATTGGTAATGTGGGGAATGATTTTTCTGTTGCCTATTCTCACCTGGTTGTTATACATAATTTCAGCATCCGACTTAATTGTTCTTATGAACCCGGAAACTTTGCTGATAAAATTAAAGATAGTCTCCTCGCTGAAATTCTCCCTGTCTTCCACCCTTTCAGGGTCAAATCCTGCTTCCTGCATTTTTTTCACGCAGTGACGGCACAGGCATTCTCCGTCAATCACCATGACGATATCGTAAAAAACGCCGCAGATATTATAATTTTTGAATATCTCTTTTGTCTGTGGCAGTAACAATTCCTCAACATACGGGCTGTTTACACACAGGGTAGCCCAACCCTGATAAGGAACAGGGTTAGTGGCACGCGGCTTTTTGTCCCTGTCCACCTGGAGCCATTCGGGATGTTTCTGGGCTGCATCCTCATCCCAACACACGCTATAGTATGCGGATGCCTTTATCCCCAATTTATGAGCTGCTTCAATCTGTTTTCCCATGAGGTCAAATTTCAAGTAAGGATGCTTCATCCCAATCTTCGTATCGTAATACGACATCCCGTGATGGCATTTTGCAAATACTTGCAGGCAGTCGGCGTTGGACGTTTTGATTGCCTCCATGAATTCCTGCTGGTCAAAACCCGCTGCAAGATCCTCTATAAGGGGCGAATTATGAAAATCTATGTGAACTTTTCGCATAATTTGAATTAGACTCTTCGCTACGCTCAGAGTGACATGCTTTTTTGTCATTCTGAGGTGCAGCCGAAGAATCTCAAAATGAAATTCCTATACTATAAATTTATATTCTTCAATAATGACTCTTCAGATGGTTCTTCTTCTCGCACCTGGAGAATAACCTCCCCGCGAAACCCTGATTCTTCCAGTTTAGCAAACAGTGATGCATAATTACCTGCTGTATAGAAACCGTTCTGCCACAAAGGCATATGAAGGAGAAGTCTGTGCCACACCTTGTTGTAAAGGCCGGGATGATTAGCCAGATAGACTATTTCCAGCCCGTGCTTAAGATAAGGAGAGACCGCATCTATAATATTGAAATTATCCGTGCCATGCGCTACTACTGCATTTGCCGTATCAAACGCCCACCTTACTTTGCCCTTCAGTCCTCTGGCAGTCTCTTCAATTAACTCCTTCTCATCAGGCCACAACCGCCAGGGCGGTACGTGCCTTTCTACTACGCTGACTTTATCCGGCGGCAGTCCTTCCCAGACCTTCCACCTTGCACCAGGCACGTTCATCAATACCATAGTAACTTTACATGCCGATGCATGTTCTATAATCTGCCGGCAGGAAGACAGGTATCTCTCCTGTTCCTCATCAAAAGAAAAAGTCGCCTTTTCTTCGGTGCTCATTCCAAGGTCGCAAACTACCCGCTGACATCCCAGTCCCACGGCAAAATCTATGCACTGTTTCACATGAGAGACTGCCTTTTCGCGTTCACGCCTGTGGAGCATCGCCAGGTTTCCGAGATTAATCGGAACAAGCTCGCCTGCCGTACTTATGGAAACACACTCGGCATTTTTCTGCTTTAACAATGTCCCAAGTTCTTTCAGACCGGAATCAGACAGGGACGTTAGCGAAAGACCGGTAAATTCTATTCTGCGGAAACCGCATTTGATAATCCGCCTGACAGCCTTGACCAGCGGGTCCGCATAAAAATAAGAGGCGTCAACACCTATATTTTTTATATCAATGTTCATGGCCTGTTCTAAATTAGATTCTTCGCTTCGCTCAGAATGACAATAATGTCATTCTGAAGGAACAAAGTGACTGAAGAATCTCTATATTGAAATTCCCACATCAAGTTTCCTGCACAAAACGCACCACCGGACGATCAGTTTCAAGTTCAATAATATAGAGGTTAAAGTCTGCATTATCTGACGGGAAAAGGGTTACGGATAACTGCCCATTTTCATCAAGCGGCATTTGCCTTTCCCCATGCAAAAGGTCCAAAGCCTTCTTTATCTTTGCCCCTTTAATTTGTATAAGTGCATAGACAGGAAAAAGATTGTTATTAACCAGAGTAATTACCAGCCTGTTTTCCTCACCTGTAAGATTTGTAATATATTGTATTGCTGAGGTAGATGAAAGATTGTCTTTATCTATCGGATACTCTGAAGCGTATACCTCAATCAGGTTCAGAGCCTTGAGCATGGAAAACCAGATTTGTTTAATGCCGTTTAAGAATATGTATGGAGAGCCAAGGGGCTTATCAAAATAAGAAAAAGTGGTAACGTCCCTTTCTGGGTCAGCGCCAATCAGAGGATGGGGTTCATTAATCTTATCACACAGCCCGTATGGAACATTCATGGTAGTTATCTGTCCTGAACCAAAAGGCCTTTTAAACATCAGGGGATGTCCGTCTTCTGTCTCAAGCAGGATATCGCAGCCTGAGGTCCGGACTTCTGTAAAAGTAAAATCTTCTTCCTGATATACTGTGCCTTGTGTTATGTCACGGCTCAGGTTTGCCTTTCGCTGTTCACCTGTTAAGATGGCCCCGGACAATTCCATAGCCTCCCTGCCTAACTGGATTGTGCTCCACACAAGATGTCCGCCGTTCTCCGCATATTCTTTCAATTTGGCTAAAAGTTCACCCTCAACACAAATATGTCCCAGGAGTGAAACCATCCTGTAGCGTGTCAGTATGTGCGGCCTTACGTCAGTTAGAAGAACGTCTGTAATGTCTCCATAAGGGGTGGATGTAAGATAACCGCGCTCATTTCTAAAATAGGCACAATCCTGATACTCTGGAAAAATTTCTCTGAAGAAGAGGTCTGTCTGATGGTCTCCCCTGTGGTAAGGAAACATCCCGCCTGTAATATAAAAAGAATCTGTGTAGATATGCCGTGGCGGGGTCCATGCATTATAAAAATCCATCAATGCCGCAGACGGACAGTACTGGACTCCACGGCGTTCAGCATTTCTGGTACAAAAGCGCACTACCTGAAGTTGAATGTCACCAAGAGGACTCAGATATTCTTTTTTTGCCTCAGGTGCTAATTCTGGCATCTCATCGGAAGACGGTATAGAGAAAGATGCGGCGCCGGCAGGCCTGAAAAACTGGGAGTCTTCTATACACTCTACATTGGCTCCGTACATGAACAATACATACCAGGCATGTCTGATTAAACTTAACGAAGGTCCACGGTCAGGACCCCCCTGATAAGTAGGATTCCCAATACCAAAGTCAACCGCTTTAAACAAATTCCTGAAGCTGTCTTTTTCAAACGTCTTGTAACCAAAGGCATTGAAGATACTGAGTTGTACCTGCCATAGTATCTGATACTGCCGGGCTGCACCTCTTACCCATGACGCCCACATGTTTATGCCTGGCAAAGCCTGAATAAACTCAGCGCCAATCATCCTGGTGCCTTCCATCTTTGCAAAATAGTGTGGATAGGTGAGGCCGCAGCAGGCAATAGTATAGTTTTTAAGGTCGGCAATGTACTCTGAAAATCTCTGCTCAAAATACCGCCACACCTCTTTTCTGTCAGATGGAGTAGGACAACTCCTCATATTCTGCCAGAACCACCTGCCATCTTGTTCCCCATTATCCCACCCCAGAAAATATTTGCCAATTTTTTCTTTTAAGTAATCCTGAACCTCATCCGGCACTATCCAGGAGTACCCTCCTTCTTCAAGTGTAGCCATAGTATGCCAGCAATCAAAAAGATACAAGCCGCGTTTATTTATCTCCTCCAAAGCATCTTCCCAGTTTGAGGCGCGAAAGAGCGAGATATGAGGCCACAGGGCGCATCCGAAATTATGTTTCATCAGGTCAGGACTGCTCTCTCCCGGTTCAAGACGGGGATTGTGCCACTGGTCAAGCGACTCCTTTAATTTTTTCGTATTAATTCTACCGTCTTCTATTTCAAAACGGCGTAGCCCGGCTGTTAGATAAGTTCCCCCTATATCCTCAAGGGTCACAGGCTTGACTTTTCTCTTATGAAAATCTTTATCCCGGGCCGGGTCTACCGGACGGTTCCATACTAACGGCAAATTTTGCTGAGACACAATTATCCTTTTAAAAATTGTAACGGAAGGCTTTAGCCTTCCACAATGGAGACCTGAAGGTCTCCGTTACATGTTCAATCTATTGAACTATATAATCAACCCTGCTTTTTTTTATGTTTTCTATTGACTTTAAGCCCATGACAGAAAGTTCCTGTACTTCAAACGGGTCAGGTTTGTTCCATTTTTTCAACTGAGAAGATACCCAGTTGTCAATATTCCCTTCTAATTCCTTAGCCATATCATCCCTGGCATCAACGATATTCATCAGTTCTTGCGGGTCGTTTACGAGGTTGTAAATCTCTTTTTTTGGCCGGCCGTACTTTATTGACTCGGAATCCTTAACCACCTTGATAAATTTCCACTCTTTAGTCCGTATGCCCCGCCTGGGCTGATAGGTATGTTCACTTATCTCTACCCAGTCACGGGTAGTATTAGTTTTGCCTTTAATCAGGGGCAAAAGGTCTATGCCTTCCATACCGGTGTCATTTCGCACTCCGATGATATCTAATAACGTGGGTGCAATATCAACGTGCTGAACAAACTGGTCAAATACTTTATTCTCTGGCAGCATTGGATGGAAAATTATAAGAGGGATACGCAGAACATTATCATAAAGGTCCATATGGCAAAACCGGACTGCATGTCCTAACAGGGTGCAGTTTGGTTCATTCATTATCTCGCCATGGTCAGAAGTAAGGACAATGAGTGTATCCTCACGCAAGCCCCATTTGTCCAATGCCTTCAATACCTGTCCCACATGCTCGTCAGCATAGGCAATCTCACCATCATACTTTGATATTATGTATTCAGGGTCTGTTATGCCAGGGAAAAGACTCCCTCCAAAAAGGCTTCTCCGCCACAGGTCAAGCTCATGATTGCCTGGGTTTTTGGGATTCCCGCCATGATAAAATCTATCAAACTCCTCAGGTGGCTCATAAGGCTGATGCGGGTCCCAGAAATGGACGAAAAGGAAGAATTTTTCGCCTTTGTGTTTTTCAAGAAGTCTTACGGCAATATCTGAGACATCTTTTGCATCTGCCATACATTCTGGTTTGCCATCAGGCGTTGTATATACATATTCATCATAACCCCGTTTAAACCACGGCCGCATACTCGCCAGATTATCGGCAGCAAGTGTCTTATAGCCGTGCTTTTTAAGGATTTCAGGGAACAGGTGCACATCCCGGTTTATCTCTACATATCCCTTGCCCCGGGTCACAATGTCATGTGAAATTATGTCATGGGTTATGGAATACATCCCGGAAAACATTGTGGTAAATCCGGGTTGGGTGCAATTGGTATGGCTGAAGCATTCGGAAAAACGCACCCCCTTTGATGCCAGCATATCAATGTTAGGGGTAGTATCTTTGCCATAGCCGTAACAGCCCATATGGTCAGCCTTTAATGTATCTACTGCAATAAAGAGTATGTTCATTTTACCAGAATCCTCCTTTTGTGGCAAGAAAAATTAGATGCTTCTCATCTCTTTAAACACGCTGTCTACAATATTTAGTGTTTTATCAATATCCTCGTTCGTATGAGCGGCGGTTATAAACCATGAACCTTTCTGGGCAGGGTTAAAGTAGACGCCTCTTGCTCTCATCGCCATCGCAAACTTCGCATATCTTTCCTCGCTCACCCATGCCGTTCGGGCGTCATACACTTCTTCCTCTTTCTTTTCTGTAAATAAAATCTGGAAGAGCGGTCCCGGTCCATTAATAATCGCTTTAACACTGTGCTTTCTTACCAGCTCTTTTAATCCGGTAACCATTCTCCTGCCAAGATTCCAGATATGTTCGTATACCCGGCCGTTATCTTTTTCCAGTTCTGTTATGGTCGCTAATGCTGCTGCAACTGACACGCCATTTGAATTATACGTCCCGCAATGGTATACCTTACCCTTTGTATATATATCCATTATTTTCTTCTTACCGCAGAAACAACTGATAGGGAATCCGCCGCCTAATGCCTTTCCATAGGTGGCAAGGTCAGGAACTACCCCAAAATATTCTTGTGCACCGCCAAGCCCGAGTCTGAATCCGGTTATAATTTCATCAAATATTAAAAGGATGCCATTTTCTTTTGTTATCTTCCTCAAGCCCTTAAGATATCCTTCCTTTGGCATAAGGCAGGAACAGTCAGCATTAATAGGCTCCATAATTATTGCAGCAATCTCATCCCTGTTTTTTCTAACCGTCTTTTCAACAAGTTCAAGGTCATTCCATGGCAGGATTATAATATCTTTTAGAATGCTTTCTGATTGTCCAAGTGACCCTAATATCTTTTTGGGACTCGTCCTGGGTCCAAGTTCATCTCCTGGTTTTGGGGCATAACTGACGTATATATTATCAATCCACCCATGATAGTGTCCTTCAAATTTAATTATTTTATTTTTACCAGTATATGCCTTCGCTGTCCTTATAGCGGCATGGACAGCTTCAGAACCTGAAAGATTAATCTTTACTAGGTCTGCACAGGGAACGTGTTGGACAAGTTTCTTTGACAGTTCCAACTCCAGCCTGTGCGGCGACCCAAAAGTAGAACCCCGCGTAAGCTGGTCTATCACAGCATCTATTACCGACTTTGGCCGGTGGCCTAATATAAGAGGGCCATAAGCAGACAAATAATCTATATATTCGTTGCCGTCAATATCATAAATGCGGCTGCCATTGCCTTTTTCCATGAAAATCGGGTGTGGCTTGACCATACACCGGACGTTGCTTGACACACCGCCAGCCATGTAGCGGCATAATTCTTTAAACATTTTTTTAGAACTATTTGTTGCACGCATATTATTTTTTCTCCTTATCTAAAATGCCTTCCTGTAAAGTTGTTCTACATCGTTTCTTGTTGGCATCACGGGATTGGTCTGAAGGTCATCCTTTTGGTGAGTCATAGTATCTTCAATCATCTCTGGTATAGTATCTTCCTTAACACCAATCTCCCTCATTCTGATAGGTATTCCTATTTCTGATAGCAATAGACCGAGCATATCAGGTAATTTATCGCAATTTTTGCCAATTGAGTGATTTTCTCTTCCTAATATCTCTGCTATACAGGCATATTTTTCTATCCTGTGCGGTAAATTATATTCCACTACATGGGGCAAAAGTAGTCCTACTGTCACGCCATGATTAGTATTAAAGAATCCGCCTATCGTCATACCCATGGCATGGGCAGTCCCTACCCCGGCATGGGTCAGAGCCATTCCACCAAAGGTGCTTGATAAAGCCATGCCAGAGATTGCTTCCATATCTTTTCTATCTTTCACAGCTCTGATTAAATACCTGCAAGCAAGTCCAATAGATTGAAGAGCCAAATGCTCATCCATGAAATTGGTAATGCTTGAGGTATACGCCTCAATCGCATGAGTTAAAGCATCCATACCACTACTGGCAACTAATTCTTTTGGCATAAGTGCCATTAACGTCGGGTCTATTATCGCCACCCTGGGAATAGTATCTACACTGCCAATACCTGCCTTCCATCTAAGGTCATTATTGGTAAAGACTGACCAGGGTGTGACTTCACTGCCAGTGCCGGCAGTTGTAGGTATGGCTATCAGTGGTAATGCCTCACCCGGAATATTCTTCCCAACATAATCCCATACTTTACTGCCATATTTAGCAACTACTGCTATTGCCTTCGCAGTATCAATAGCACTTCCACCCCCTAATGCTACAATGACATCACAGTGTTTACTCCTGGCTATACCAGTACCACAGTCAATAGTATCAGTTGAAGGGTTTGATTCTACTGCATCGTAAAGTACTACCTCTATCCCTTCTTTACCAATAATTTTAAGAACCTGGTCCGTGACACCTGATTTCTTCATGGAAGCCTTGCCTGTTACTAAAAAAGCTTTTTTACCAAACCTTTTAGTCTCTATACCTACCTTTTCTAATTGGTTTTCACCGAAAATAATTTTTGTAGGCAAACAATACTCCCATATTCCAAAATCACGCATTTTCTTCCTCTCTTATAATCTTTGGTATTTCTTCTTCAGCCCTGAGGACTACTTCATCAATTCTATTTGCCTTTTCTTCCTCAAGGACAAAAGGTTCATACCTTTCCATTACTCTTCTTATCTTTTCGTGTGCTTTCGCATAGAGTTCGTCACCTGCTGGCTGTCCTGCAGAATCATACCCCCTGGCAAAAAGTTCCGGCTGCCACAGTTCATCTTTAAAATGAGCCAATGTGTGGTCTGAATCAAGGAAATTGCCTCCTATACCAGCCTTCTTTATCAGGCCCACACCTAATGTATCCTTATTTACTTCTATACCCCTGGAAAATCTCTCCATCCACTTAGCCACCTCAATGTCTATTATAAGTTGTTCCATAGAATATACCTGCCCCTGGGACAAGTAACCTCCACCCATATAATTGGCACGCCCACAGATTAGATTTCTGAAATTCAGGATACCGCGTTCAAAACATACCTGGCCGCCTGGAAGGCTTCCATCAGTTTCAAAATGGACTAAATGCCTCTCTTCAAGACCGTACAGGTCGTTGTATAACTGCCACAGACCCAGGTCCTGTAATACTACTTCAGGTGAGGCAACAGATATAGAACCTGTTTTTATATCAAGTGCACAGCTGACAAAAGCCTCACCCTTATAAGGTGCATCAGGGTTAATTGCCTTACATGCAGTCACCGCACCCAATATCTCAGCATTACCCAGGGTAACATTAGAGGCACAAGTCACAGGAGAACTAATTCCTGTTATAGGCATGTTGCCCATAAAAATAGGGAATCCCTTCCTGGTATTGGTAAGTAGTATCTTCGCGGCTGGATTACCTAACGTCAGGGGAGATATTAAATAACAGACAGTTTGAATCATAGGTTTTTCTTTTGACGGCTCTTTAGTCCCATTAAGAATACATTCAATTTCAAGTAGATATTCAATCTGAGAGTGGTGAGTCATTTCAAAGACACTTATCTTGGATGTATTCTTGGCAAGGAGTGCTGCAATCTTAACTGCCCATAGTTCCTTGTGAAAACTTTTACCTGATAAATCAATAGAATAAAAAAGGATTGAAGACATCTTCTTTATTTCCTCCAGAGCATCCGCCAGCCTTATTATCTGGAGGGCGTCTCTTTCAGTCCCTTCTCGTATCTCACCCTTATCATAGTCATGAATCTTTACTGCTGGCAGTCCTGGAATGGTATACCGAAATTCCAATTCACCCTGGGCAGTCATAGCTGGCCTCTTTTCCATGTCTTTTCTCATCAGGCGGAGCGTCTCTTCTATGACAGAACGTGGGAATCTGGCCTTCATACTCTTATAATCTACATTACAGCCTTTCTTCTCCAAAGCTACCAGGAACTCTTTCTCTACGAACTTCATGCCTAAATCAGCAAGAAGTTCAAGGCTGGCATTGTGAATTAATTCCAATTCTTCCTTACTAAATATTTTTATACTCCCTTTTACACGTCCCATATTACTTTTTCTCCTATAATGAGCCTATTCTATAATGGCGATAGTTTCTGTCACAGTAACCTCAACCTCTTCAGGAAAGAATATCTTGCTCAATCTCCCTGAAGCAGGAGCATCTAATTTATAGGTTACCTTATCAGTCAATATCTCTACCAATGGTTCACCTTCGGTTATTTCTTCGCCCTCTTTTTTATACCATTTGACTATAGTCCCTTTTTCCATGGTCAAACCCAATTTGGGCATGACTACGCTGATAGCCATCTTAACTCCTTTTACTTAAATTTGTACCCTAAAGTTTCCCTTACCCCTTTGATAACCTTTTCTTCGTCAGGCAGGACAAACGATTCTAATTTCGGATTGAAAGGAATAGGTACATCAAGGGTATTGATTCTTTTAACTGGTGCATCCAAAAATTCAAATGCCTCTTCAGATATCGTAGCAGATACCTCAGATGTAACTGCACAATTTTTATGTTCCTCGCTAACAACAATTAACCTTCTGGTTTTCTTAACTGAATTAATTATGGTGTCTTTATCTAATGGAGCCAGTGTCCTCGGGTCAATTATCTCTACCTCTATCTTTTCTTTTGATAACCGCTCTGCCGCAGAAAGTACTACCTGCACCATGTAGCCGGTAGCCACGATTGTCACATCTTTACCTTTTCTCTTTATGTCTGCTACACCTAAGGGAACCGTATATTCATTTTCAGGGACTTCCCCCTTCTTATCGTAGAGATACTTGTGCTCAAAAAACAAGACTACGTTATCATCATGAATGGCACTCTTTAGTAACCCCTTAGCATCATAAGGGGTTGAGGGCATCACTACCTTAAGGCCGGGTATATGTGCAAACCATGCCTCCAAACTCTGGGAATGCTGAGCCGCTGCTGATAGCCTGGCACCGAAAGTCGTCCTGATTACCAGGGGCACTTTTATCTTTCCCCCGAACATATACCGCATCTTTGCAGCCTGATTAATGATAGGGTCCATGCATACGGTAAAGAAGTCACAGAACATCACCTCTGCCACTGGCCTCAAACCTGCTATCGCTGCCCCTACAGCCGTTCCTACAATTGCTGATTCAGTAAGCGGCGTATCCTTTACTCTTTTTTCTCCAAACTCTTTTAACAGACCCTGAGTTACAGAAAATGCACCGCCATGGACCCCAATATCCTCGCCTAACAGGTATATATCCTTATCTTTTCGCATCTCTTCACGAAGTGCCTCGCGTATCGCCTCTCTAAATGTAAGTGTTCTCATATATCTTTTTTCTCCTGCAAGTCATGCAAATACATCCGTTAATGCTTCAGAAAGTTCTGTATCCGGACTCTCTTTAGCAAACCTTACTGCATCTTCAATCTCTTTATGCACTTTGTTATCAATTTCATCCAAAATTTTATTGGCAATATCTATCTCCTTCAACAAGTATGACCTGAACAAAACCATGGGGTCTTTCTTCTTCCATTGATTGACCTCATCCTGAGACCTGTATAACTCCGGGTCACCTTCATAATGTCCATGCCATCTATAAGTCTTACATTCAATAAGTGTAGGGCCATTGCCTTCCCTTGCCCTTTTAACTGCTTCTTCTGCCTCTTTAAACACTGAAAGGACATTATTCCCATCCACTATCACTCCAGGGATATCATAAGCCTTGCTTTTTGTAGCAACATCATTTACATTCATCTGTTTGATTAAGGGGACTGTATTTGCGTAGAGATTATTTTCACAAACATAAATAACAGGCAATTTCCATACCGCAGATATATTTAATGATTCATGAAAAGAACCCTGGCTGCTTGCACCATCTCCAAAAAAACATACAGTAACCCTATCAGTACCCTTTTCCCTTGCCGCAAACGCAATACCCGGAGCAATCGGTATGCCGCCTCCTACTATTCCATTCGCTCCCATGATACCTATATCTGTGTCTGCAATATGCATAGAGCCGCCTTTGCCCTTACAATAACCAGTTGCCTTGCCAAACAATTCTGCCATCATATACTTTACGTCTGCACCTTTAGCAATACAGTGCCCATGTCCTCTATGGGTGCTGGTTATATAATCATCCTTTCTTAAGGCAGAGCAAATACCTACTGCTGTTGCCTCCTGCCCAAGGCATACATGGACAAATCCAGGGATAAAACCTTTGGAAAATAAATCACTCACTTTTTCTTCAAACCTTCGTATCGTAACCATCTTTTTATACATCTCTAACAATCTTTCTTTCTCAGACATAACTCTCATATCTCCTTTTTACCATTTATTGGACCAAAGAATTCAATTTGTTTTCTATTGCCTGTAACATCTCTTCTACTGATAACTGCCCAATGATAAATTTTTCAAAATAAAGGCTTAAAATTTCTTCCTGTTCCAGATATGAAACTTTTGCTTTTGGGTTAACCATCATCCAGTAAAGACTCTTAGAAAATCCCAGGCTTTCAAGCATTGCCTTACGTGCCTGAGGTGGTCGTAAAGGGTCTTGCAAGTAAAGGTCCATATCAACCCCCTGACGATGTAGGGGCAGAGAATCTCCTAATTCTACATAAGCCTTTGTTGTCTCATGTATAGTCAAAAATTTCAACAATTCATAAGCCTCTCTTGGATGCTTGCTCTTTGACCATACTCCCAGGGAATTATAATATCTGAGAGACAGCCTATCCTGTCCCTTCTTGGAGATAGGGCCTAATGTTGCGTCCCAGTTGAACCTATCCCTCTTTAATACCTTGAAGTTGCTTACCTCATAACTTCCCTCAAAGTACATTGCCCCTCTTCCCATGAAGAATATATCTGCAGAGCCAAGATTACCGCCGGCAACACCTCCAATATTCTGAATATCAGACTGGGTTGGGGCTACGCGTTCCTTGATGCATAGATTCCGCCAGAATTCTAATGCCTCTCTGGATTCTGCACTATTTATAATGCATCTTGACCTATCTTCATTCCAAATCTTCCCGCCATTTTGAAAGATATATAACAACAACTGTTTATAATGGAGTGGTGTCACTACCCCATATTGTAATGCCCTACCCTGTTCATTTCTTTTAGTCAACTTCTTCGCAGATTCAAGGACATCCTGCCAGGTCCAGTTTTCATCAGGATAGGTCAAACCCTCTCTGTCAAAGAGGTCTTTATTGTAAAATAAAACACTTACAGTTATATTTTGAGGGAGCCCATATATCCTGCCATCCCAGGTATGGTCTTCCAAAAGTTGAGGATAAGAAACACCCTGAAAGTAATCTTTATCTTCATTCACCCAATCTGTTATATCATACAATGTCCCTTTACTTACCAGAGTACCTAAATTCCATGCAACGACGAACACATCGGGTGCAGTTCCACTTGCCAGCTGGGAGAGTATCTTAGGCTGATACTCCTGATGTACAGGTTCATATTTAACCTTTATCCCCGGGTGCAACTCTTCAAATCGTTTGGATATTCCCATACGCACTTCATCGTATCCGGCAGCACCATAGGCAGACCAACGGAGTGATATCCCTTCTTTTGTCTCTTTCCTGCTGGAACATCCCACCATCAATGTAAGTAATAAAAGTAATATTGCTATTTTGTTGACCATACCTTTATCCAATCTGCGCTGCACTCCACTTCCCCGCCGCTTACAGAAAACGTATCCAGTATGACAGGCAATCGCTTCTGAGGAATGTATTGCGGGTCTTCTGTATAAGCCAGGGATTTGTCATTCACAAAGAGCTCAGTGCGTTTTGCTCCCCAGACTATTTTTACAGTATACCACACATAAGGCTCCAGGTCATCCTTAGCCGCCTTCCTGAACATCGGAGAATCATTATCTTTTTGGACAATAAAAAACACCGCATTTCCCTGAATCATTATATAAGCAGAACTTTTGCCCCAGGATTCCCTGTCAAAAAAACCTGTGTAATAGAATCTGTTATCGTTTGCGGGCTTTGTGAACTTTATCCTGATCTCTATAGTCCCATAAAGAAAAGTATCCACTGATGTAACCTGGACATTGCTGTCACTGGTGTTAAGAATCAGATTGCCTTCTTCAGCCATAGCGTATTGATTTTTGACCTGCCACTTTTGCTCATCTAATAAATTAAATTCATCTGTAAACAGGTATTGCTGTTGGGTTGCTTTTTCCTGGATGTTTTCTTCTGGTGCCGCAAGGACAATATAGTAACGACCCAACATAATCATACTAAACAATACTAACGGTATGCTTATCCGCATTATTATCTTAAACATTTTTGCCTCCTTTTTATCTTTCACTTTCTACAAGAATCAAATGCTTAGTCTTAATATCTAAATTATTCAAGACAATATTATTATCCTGCTCCTCAAGTGATAACTTCCTTTTTTGCCCGGCAATTCCTGCTGAATCTATGGGTGTTATATCAAAGATTTTAGCACCCTTGTAGCCATATCTCTGGACTATCTTTTTATCTATCTTTACACTAACTATTGTATCACTATCTGCATCATTGTAAAGAGCTAACATTAAAACTTTATCATCAGCCCAGATACTTCCTGTTATTCTCTCTGATAAGGGAGATGTTTCTATCGCATCAGACTCAAATATTAAAGGAATAGACGCAGCCCTGGCACTAAACTCAAGCATAGTCTTCCATTTATTTATATATTCTCCGTCTTTCCCCAATAATATCCAGTGGCCCGTCCCGTAATGTATCCCATGGCTGATGTTGCGCATCACCAACCTGGTCCATCCGGACTGATTGTATCCTGCCCCTGCCTCACTGTGGCTGTGATAGGTCATACTCATCAGAACACTACCTAATGCCCTGGCTGCCTCATAGTCTATATCTGAAAATATCTGTGGGTTCTCAACCAAAAGTATATCTGAATAAAGTTGGGACAGGCTGCCCAAAGGTCCGTTAGTTGCTATAAACTTATCCGGATGTTTATCTTTAAGCCAGGTATAAACTTCATACTGCATCCTTAAATAGCCATTGGAAATATTGGTATCAGGATTGGCATCTGAATAATTTATCTCGTCTCCTATAAGACCCGCTCCAAAGTCCCATGCGATTCCAGCCGGGTCGTAGTATTCTATAACGGCCTTGGCACTATCCACGAACCATTTCCTGAATTCATCGTTTCCGAAATCAGCATAACAAAATGTTATTGTCTCTGTTCCTAACCTCTTTGCTACTTCAGGGGTAAACCAGTCCGAACCCCGGCCAGTTCCACCTTTACCTAATTCATATTTATCGTATATAGTCAGGTTTCCATCCTTCTTCCTTCCCAGCCAGCCCGGGTACGGAGGAGCAGACTCACTTGTGCCCTCTTTAGCCACAAACTGGTCAAAATACATAAAAGGCTTGAATCCCTTTTCCTTAAGCCGTTGAATTTCCTGCTTTAGCCCCTCAGCTGTAATAGGCTGCCCGGGAAAACTATACCAGTTCCCCTCTACCGGGTAACTGCCGTTCCATTTATGCCAGGTGCCAAACCAAAGGTTATTCAGGTTAAGTTTCAGGAACATTTTTTCCATATCTTCATCCAGTCCCCTTTTATTTTCATCCAGCCTGGTAGTCCTCAGGTCGTGTATGGCTATATTTCCGCCGTGAGGGATTGTCTTTATTTTTATCTGATTTACCGGAAATAAATCCTTTGTCAGGGGGTCGGTGCTGGTAATGTTCAGCACATACCAGCGCAATATATCCCTGTAGCGATATTGTGTTTTGGGAAACATCTTCAGCGTAAAATCAAACGTATAATTCTGTCCTTTTTCAATACTGCGCGGCGTAACGAGCAAAGAGATTAAATTACCTCTGTTATTAGGCGACAGGACTACAAATCTCCCTATGTCAGTGCATCCCCAGAACAGGTAACTATCCTTGTTTTCCAGAATCCCGTAAGGGTACAGCAGGGTGTTCATGCCGGGCTGCTTCGGATATAGAGGGGTCGTAGCATCCTGAGCCGATACTCCGTAAGGAATCCGCGCAACAGAAGCATCCCCCGCACTCAAAATGTAATGCGGCAGTCTGGGATAAAAATGCCTGTCCCATTGGTCTCTTTTTACCGGCAGGCAAATCCCCATTTCATATCTTGCCTGATTACTTATGCTGTACTCTACAGCCGTCTTTATTTTCAAACTGTCTGCGGATAGAAGGTAAGTTACGCTTGCCCGAGCAATCTCCTCTTTTCCTGCGTCCTCCATGCCTATAACGCAGTCAAGTTTTTTGCCATTTTGTCCGGAGCCTGATATTTCAGTCAGCCGACTTTCTATCAACCTGCTAAAAAATCTTTCCTTACCCTCGGATTTTTTAAGTAAATATATTTCCATAGGCGCGGCTAAAAGTTCTTTATCATCGGGTCCGGTTCCCTTGATACCGGTTATAAGCCCGCTTTCCCCGGAAACGGCAATCTTTATACCAGCGGACTCCAGCACCCATCCCTTCTCCTGTGCCGCAAGGGACAAAGTAGAAAATAGGGCAAAAATTACAAATATGAAACAGCTAAAACACCTCGCCATCCTTGTTCTCCGTTTCAACAGCATTGTCTGACTATATCCAGCCATTTCAATATCCTGTCCAGATTTCCGTCCATTATTGCATCACACTTTATTTCAAGCAGTCTCCCGTAAGCGATAGAGATTATGTCCGTCACGCTCTTTTTTATGTCTGCGGGAGAGGCTTCAAAAGTATCTCTGTTCGGCAATATGGTCTTTTCCAGAATGACATGAGCGGGCAGTTTCTGAACGGCTGTCTTCAAATCGGTCCATGGACTGATTTCAACTTTATATAAATTGGGAAGAGTGCCGATGAGCCCCAACACAGGCGTAAGATTCCCGCAACTGTGATAATAACACCTTAAATATGTCTCTGCTTCCATCCGGTCATAAGGAAAAACAAATTCTTCGTAATCCCGGGGCGAAATCAGGTTACAATCAACCTCATCTTCGCCAAGACCATAATCCATCCAGAAGACATTTCGTTCTTCCTCCGCCATGATTTTATTTCTTTCCTTCATATATTCTACTTTTGCCATGGTAACCTTTTGCATCAGCTCTTGAATAAATTTAGGCTCATCTTTCAAATCTGTTAAAAAATTATGCATACCATATACGCCCATCGCGCTGCTTAATGGTCCGAACCAGCCTTCTTCTACAGGGTCAACATAGTTGACCATGATTTCGCCCTCTAAGATGTCATTGAATCTGTTCAATGTTTCCTTTTTTCTAAGACTATACCCATCACTATTAAAGTGGGGTAAAGGTATCTTACCGAGGTCGCTCCTTTCACTCACAACAGGCAATACATGCCATCCTCCGGTATTAAAATGATATTCATATCGGCCTCCAAAAGGGTCAGTTATAGGAATACCCGTAGGTCTCGTACTTATTTCGGGCTTAATTATGGTATCATCCGGTATATACCTATGATGAAATATCTTCTGCTTCAATTGAAATTCTATAAGTGTCTCTGGAGAATTTCCCATAACCAGTTCTTTATAATCAAACCCCAAATGCCCCGCCAGCCATAGCGGGTCAAATTCAATTATTACGGGAACCCTTTTAACCTGTTCCTGATTGTGAAATCTTTCCCAGAAAACTGAAAGGTCACGGTATCTTCCACCGGAACAGATTCTCCTAACCTCTTCTGCCATGTCTTTAATTTTTTTTATTCTTTCAGTATCCATGGTAATTACGCTCATTTTTGATTTAATACAATCTCGTCTCTTAAGTATCCCTTTTCAAACAGTTTTATAATAAGTTTCCCGTGCCCGGCATTCTGCAGATTCACCGTCGCCCTGTTGTCTTTAATCACGGCATCAAGGCATTTGCTCTTCCAACCGTCGCTGTTTATATATGCCTTTATTACCGGAGTCTTGACCTTTTTATCAATGTCTATTTCCAAAACATCTTCCTTTCTTCTGACATTCATCAAAGAAGGAAATTGTGCAACGCAGACAACATCCCATGGTCTAATTGAGAAGGAAAGGAGCGCATTACTATCTGCCGTATCTACAGCCGGTTCTTCGTCATACAGCAGTTCTACATAGTGCCATCCGGGTTTGTGTTCCACTGCAATTATCTCCCCATTGATAACTTCAGCATTTTTGTTATAAAGGGTATAAAGAGCCTTGCTGTCTATAGGAAATCTGTTTGCATACACCCTTTCCTGCAAAGTATCTACTAAAGGTTCCGGATTTAAAGACGCGATAGCATCGCCATTTTCTCTAAGCACCTGCCCAGTCTTTGCCAGATATGCAACCTGGTTTTCAAAGTCCGGCAAGTCGCCCCTCAGATAACCCACGCCGCTAAAGAAGGCACGACTTGCCCCATCCTCAAAAGTAGAACCCCATTCCGTATATTTTATCTCTGGAAAGTAAAATCTAAGGAAATGGACACTGTAAAGGTCAAATTGCCTGCCAAATGTATCTCCGCCTTCAAATGTCTTTATCCATGTCTCATCAATATACTGCATCAGATAATCCGAACAGACATCTTCTACTCTGACAACTGCTTCAGGATTGGCGCCTTTGACTGCAGAGGAAACCTTCTTCATAAGTTTTTCTGCTCCCCTGGCAGGAGATTCTTCATGCTGGTGGCTGGTGCTGTAACAGAATTTTGCATCATTCATACTGTCAACGTAAACCCCGTCAACTCCAGTATCTCTGACTACCCTGCCGGAGACTTCCGCAAGGAAATCCTGCCACCCCTCTGCCTGAGGGCAGAAATTCCACAGCGACCTCCTCCCCGGAACGCTCCATTCATCCACAGGATTGCCGTCGGGTCCTATTTCACGCCATTCCGGATGTTCTTTAGCGACTTCCGAAAGTTTCCATATAATACGGGATGAATTTTCAAAGATTACCCTTGCGCCTTTTTCTTTAATTCTTTTCACCTCATCTCTTATTCCTGCTAACCCGCCCCAATCTTCTTCGTAGTCATAATTTCCAAATGTGTCGGGAAACCACGCGTAAGGCTTAGGATTCTGGCCGAAGGCATCTGTCTTTGAATGTTTCCACCAATACCCTGTCTCAAACAGATGTTCATACGGCTGTATTTTTTGGCTCCAAACAAATTTCTTAAATTTACCATTTTCAGTCTCAATAAAACCCTTTAGGTACCCGGAGTTCCCAATAGTATCCATTATAACTACATAGTGAAAACAGTCCTTAAGCCAGGCAGGAACGTTCTGTGGTTTAAACCAGGTGTGAGCCCACTGGGAATAAGATTTCAACGCCACTTTCATATCACCAGGATGGATTCCTAATACAACATCGGGTAAAGCCATCGTCTCTCCTGGCTTGAGATTATACGGATATGAATAAAAACTCATCTCAATACCTGGCTTCAGCCGTGAAATATCTTCTTTCAATCGCATCTCAGGTTCAAGTTGAGAAGATACAGGTATATGCTTGCCTTCTTTTTCTCTCTTTTTCAGAATGATTGTTTTCATCCTACCTGTCTTATCCTTTATCCACGTATATACTCCTCCGCCCAATTCAGGATTATAGAGAGAAAGAACTTGCATAGACCCTGTATGTTGTCCGTAGGCAATCCTTATTTCGTACGGTTTATTTCCGCATATTCCTCCTTTATAAGGAGCAAAATAATAATTGTCTCTTAACTCTTTGCCAACTAAGAGATTCTCTAAATATGGGAATAAAATCCTGACTTTCCTGGTCTCATTAGACTCATTCTTAAGAGAAAGTGAAAAAATTATCTCTGGCGAATCCTCTATTGAAATACCTAATTCCCCTCTTAGTCCTGAGGCACCATGGGAAATCTCAAGCGTAGCCCTCTTGTCCTGTCTTTCTATTTTTACATCTTCCACAAGGAATTCCTGAGATTCTATTATTTTGTCGTCTGACCAGACGATAAAAATTCTGGATGATTCTCCACCACTTAAACACTCGGATGCTATGTGTTTATTGTATATTCTTGTTAATCCTAAGGACGGACTCATAGACAATTCCACAATAAAATGTGAATTCTCCAGCACCAATTTATTTTTTTCTTCATTTATCTCAACTGGAACATGCGTTATCCTACCCTGCGGTTTTTTGGTAACAGGAGGAATTTTGAGGACAGGAGAAGGTGCGCCGGGCACCATTAAATCCGTCTCGCTTTTATCTGATGTAGAGCCTGCCATCGGGTCAAAATCATTGCGTATAATCGCCGAATATTTCCTCCATTCTATATGGCCGTCAAGGAAAGCCATGTTATATCCATCCTCATGCACTACGCCCGCATCAGGAGGCAGGCCGTTATAATCGGCAAAACCCATTAACCCCCATGGTTTATCTTTTGGCTGGTCCATGACTATAATAAGTGACGAAGGCTCAGCCGGAATCGTTGATTTCCGAAAGGTTGGCGGAGTAGTAAATAATTCGTTATTATATACATACCGGGTCTCAATCCCACCCTGGGACATACCGCCCCCTCCCGGCGCTCTTTTAGCAGGACAAAGAAACACGTCTTTATTCTTTACATAAGGAGCGATTAAATCTGTAATACCTTCCACTCCTGCCGGATCCGGATTCCTGGCTGGAGGCATCCAGCCGTTATTTTCATTGAGATACATTTGAAGTGCAGTTACTATATGTTTCAGGTTACTTGCGCATATTGAACGGTCATCTTCCTGCGAGGCTACCTGTTCCGCCCAAGTCCTGTATATAAATACTCCATGGATAGTAAAATTAATAATCCAAAGCATCAAACTCAAAAATAATATCCATTTTCTCATAATCTCTCCTTCTATAGATATAGGGACTGTTCTATTTACGGAGCGAAGCTCGTAGAATCGGGACTGTCCCTTTAAGCATACACAAAGGTTACGGATTAGGATTAAACAGGTTACTCGTAATCTCTCCGAACTTAATCCACTTGACATGTAAATCCAGAAAACAAAAGTTATATCCCCCGTTATGCACAATGCCATTTACACCTGCGGTTGTTACAATATCGCTATAAGTAGCCAGCCCCCACGGTTTATTTTTTGGCTGGTCCATAATCACCGTAAGGTTTGCTGTATCCTGCTTTACCGTAGAATCACGATAACTTGGAGGAGTGGTAAATACATTATCGTTATATACATACCAGGTATCTATACTACCTTGCGTCACTCCGCCTCCACCTGGCCCCCTGGAAACAGGACATAGGAATACGTTGCTGTTTCTTGCATAGGTAGTCAGGAAATCAGTAACAGAACCTACCCCACCTGGGTCCGGATTCCTACCTGGTGGAAACCACCCGTCATAATCATCCAGATACATCCGCAATGCATACCCTATCTGCTTCAAATTGCTGAGGCATTTCACCTGCTTTGCCTTTTCTCTCGCCCCAGTTATTGCCGGAAGCAGCATCGCGGCAAGTATACTGATGATGGCAACTACGACCAGCAACTCTATCAACGTAAAACCGCTTTTTGTTCTCACAGGTATCCCTGTTCCTTTTAATCTCATATGCAAATTACCCGTCACCGGAACAAATGCCAGTCAAATGTCCTGCTGTTTCCGGTTCCCGGTGCAGTTTCTAACGTCACCGTGAATCCAGTTGTAGTCTTACTGACAGATTTAATACGGTTGGAACCTGCTACTAATGAAGTACCTGTATAGGTTGTGGGCGTTACCGTGAGATAGTACGATGTATCTGACTCGGCTGTCCCAAAAGTAACTGTCCCGGTAGTATTACTATTGGATATGGTAAAAGAATCGCGAAGATTCTTGGCCGCTGTCTGTCCTGATGAAAGTCCAACTAATCCTTTTACAGTTAATCCGGGAGTTGTTGTATCCTCTTTATTACCGCTTAACACCGTTCGCGCCGCAAGATTGTAAATTTGGGCATTAGTGTTGTCCAGAACGATATTATCGCTGACAATCGTATCCGTATCAGTAAGACCCACACGAATACCCTGGTAATTACTTCTAACAATATTGGATTGAACTATTGTATTTACTGCTAAGACGTAAATCCCTTCTGTGGTAGCGCTGCTATTCAGGACAAGATTACCGGTAACAATGGTATCATACGCTCGAGCACCATATAGTGACTCAAAAATACAAATACCTATATCTCCACAACCTGAAATCTGGTTATTGGCGATGATGGTTCTATTAATGGTGGTCGTACCTTGTTCACTGCCAATACTTATACCGCGCAATCGTGAGCTGGTAATAATATTATCCGCAATTATATTTCCATACGCTGCAGCCCCTTGTGAAGTCATCCAGATACCATGGTCGCCGCTGTTATGTATCCGGTTACCAATAATCCTGTTATGGCTGGCGCCGAAGTCAATTTCTATTGCGCAGCCAAGTCCTAACTGCGACATTCCGCTGACATCAACGATGAGATTCCCTTTGACCACGCTATTATGGCTTTGAAAAAGAGAGATGCCGCCGTAATACGTATCATGAATATAGACATTTTCTATTCGTGCGTCAGTCATCCCATTAAATAGAATGCCTAAAAACAGGCTATCGTCATAGGGATCCGTCGGAGATTGGTTAGATTTATTACCGTCTATCTGTAAATTGGCAACAACGACATTCTTTGCAGGGACGAATTCATACCCCGGTCCTATTCCCGAACCTATAACATTTGCATTGGTGTTATTTGCCAGCTTGAGAATGCTTGACCAGCCGGCCCCCACTAAGGCTATGTTATCCTTTAACACGATACCAGTATTTATTGTATATGTCCCGGGAGGAACATAAACCAGTCCACCGCCGTCTGAAGAATACACATCGTCAATCGCCGCCTGGATACTGGAAAACTCTGCCGCGTTGCGAATAGCCATTATACCCTTGACATTCAACAGGGAATATTGGTTTATATCCATGTCATCTGCCAGTTGAGTAGACGTTGTTGCCGGGTTGGTTACAGCCATACCAATACCCTTGAATACAAGAATTGAAATTACGGAGATGCTTATCAATAATACTGATTTAAAGGTTTTCATCATCCACCTCACTTTCTTTTTATTTAGGAGTATTTCATCAACGAATCAAATGCCAGTCAAATGTTCTGCTGTTTCCAGTGCCAGGGGCAGCTTCTAACGTAACCGTGAAACCAGCTGTAGTTTTACTGACAGATTTAATACGGTTGGAAGCTGCTGCTGGGGTACCTGTATAGGTTGTGGGCGTTACCGTGAGATAGTACGATGTGTCTGATTCGGCTGTCCCAAAAGTGACTGTCCCGGTAGTATTACCATTGGATATAGTAAAAGAACCACGAAGATTCTTGGCTGCTGTCTGACCTGATGAAAGTCCGGTTAAACCCTTCACAGTCAGGCCTGGGGTAGTGGTATCTTCTTTATTGGCACTGAGAACCGTATTGGTCCCAGCATCGCTAATCTGGGCGTTAGCATTATCAAGGACTATGTTATTATTGACCAGAGTGTCAGTCCCTGTTATACGGATTCCACGAGTTCCGCTGTTGCTACTCCTGACAATATTAGCCTGTATTAGCGTTTTCTTTACGTTGCTGCCACCTGCGAAAATCCCATCCCCCGTATAGTTTAAAACAAGGTTACCACTGACAACTGTATTCTCTACCGGGGCAGTTCCCTCATATATATACACCCCATCCTGTCCGCCGATAACCTGGTTATTGGCAATTGTTGTCCGTGTTACAGCCGCAGTGGACGTATCGCTTCCCGCACTGATACCACGTCGGGTGGCAGTACGGATGATATTGTCTGAAATAATGTTATCCAGAATTTCAATACCCTCCGCGGCTATAGTAATGCCATGGTCACTGAGATTTTCTATTTGATTTCCAATAATCCTGTTGCGGGAAGAAGCATATCTGATTTCAATCCCATTTTCCTCTCTTGAAGGATTCTGAAGTCCGCCTGTATTTTCTATATGGCAGGCTACAATAGTATTGTTATTGCTCTGGTTGTAAAGTGTAATGCCGCTATAAACCGTATCATGGATGTAAACATTCTCAATACGGGATTGGGTTACCTGGACAAGGCATATACCGGATTGATAACCAGTCCCCGCAGTTTGGTTTGCTTTATTGCCATCTATCTGCAGATTGGCAATGAGGACATTGTTTACCGCAGAGGCAGGACTTCCTTCCCCGATAGCATTGGCTTGAACGCTGTTTCCAACTTTGAGAATCGTTGACCAGCCGGCTCCGACTAATGCCAGGTTGTTCTTAAGTTTAAGGGAAGCATTAAGAGTATATGTCCCAGCCGGGATAAAAACCATACCGCCTGTAGAAGGCAAATCGTCTATCGCCGCCTGGATGCTTGAGAACTCAGCGGCATTGCGAACATCCATTGCCTTCTTTACATTTAACAACGAATACTGGTTTATGTCAAGGTCATCTGTAAGCTGGCTCGCAGTAGTTGCCGGATTGGTTACTGCCATGCATTTGCACGAAACCATTGCAACAAATGCAACAGATATTACTACTAACAATATTGATTTTAAACTCTTCATCACACACCTTCCTTTCTTAAAAACCCAGACTTCTATGGGGTCGTATTTAATAGCTCCAGGTTCCTGATAACCTTGCTTTTATTCTCTAATTCATTTTCCAGTTTTTCCACTATATCCTTTACTTTTCCGGCAAGCAACTTTTCTCTTATCTTTTCCTTTACCTCTGTAAAATTCATCACCCCTGATAGTTTCTTATCTTCAAGCACTGGTACTGTATAATCAGCTTTATGTTCGTCATAATATTTTTTAAGGTCGTCATCTGTGATTTTTTGTTTTTCCAGTTCATCTCTTATTAATTCTTTTGTTAGTAAGTCTTTTTTGAACTCTTCCACTCGTTTCTGAATGTCTTCTTTCCTGTCAATGCCGCGTCTCTTTGCCTCCTGGGAAAAAAGCTGTGTCCGAATCCATTTTTTCACTACCTCTTCTTTAACCTTATCTGTCACCTGTACCCTGATTTCTTCAGGTAGCGCCTCAATCTCAGAATTAAAATCTTTCAGGGTCAAGATTTCATCGCCTACCTGGGCTAAAATCTGCTTTTCAGATGCAGTTGATTCTGCGGCCTCACCAAAATAGAGCAATGCCGCATATACCAATACTCCATAGGAGATTATTTTAATGCTTTTATTATTTAACATATCATCACTCTTAACGTCTTGATTACATTATAAATAGGAGAAGGGAAAACCCTTCTCCTATTATAATGCGACTTCGGTCAAATTGACCATCATGTCATTTACTGATTCCAACCAGACCTGCGGCCTTGCGGGGTCTTAAGCAGTTCTATGACCTCGTCAACGCTTGCCTGCAAATTTGCAACATCTTGCTGAAGACTGTCAACATCTGCTTGTAGATCTCGCAATTCTGTTATGGTCTGCCGAGTCATCCAACCAACAGTGCGACCACCAAAGCCAGTGCCTGGGTCGACCAAATCTATGTTCCGGATGTCAGACGTAAGGTTGAAAGCCTGCCGGACCATGTCACCAATTGTTCTACCGCCATTTGGATCCGCTATCTGGCCCTCGACGCCTCTCAATTCATCAAGGGTGGTTCTAGCAATTCCAGCAACTGTACTTACGTTGGCAGGGTCTGTCCCTAATGCTGCCTGAATAGCTAACTCTACAGCATCATCGGCACTTACCACTGGCATGGTTGCCAGTGAAAATACTACCAATAACGGCATTACAAATAACAACTTTTTCATTTTCCTCCCTCCTTTCTTTTTAGCGTTCTTTCACTCCTATCCTAACCTTTCGGATAAGGAACTTTATGCCAAAGGTAAACCTGATTCAATTCCACCTCCTTTCCAGGTTTGATTTACCCTGTAACTGCCTGTTTATAAAAACCCCATGATGTTTTCGCGAAGTTCGTGCAGGACGTATGCGCCGGCACCCATGGCACAGCCACTGTCCCCTAATTCCCCTTTTACAATCTTTACATTATTTGATATGAGGTTAAATACGTCCTTCTGTATTGCCTCTTTAAGCATATTGAAAGAGAAATCATCTGCCTTGAGAAAGATACCGCCTATAACTACAACCGAAGTATCTAATGTGTTAATAACGTCTGCTATAGTCTTTGCCATGGCCCTTATAGGTGTATCAAGGACCTCACGGGCTACCCTGTCACCATTTCGGGCTGCATCCATTACCCTCTCTATTGTAACCCCTGTTACACCGAGAATCGTGCCAATCCCTTCTGAAGTCCTCGCTTTGACCTCTCTCTCAAGGACTTCTGGATATATCAATGATTCCAGACAACCTTTGTTTCCACATTTGCATAAAGGACCATTCTCAATGACAACAGTGTGTCCTATCTCCCCTGCACTTCCGTGAACCCCGCGGTAAATCTTTCCATCAAGCACAATCCCGGCACCTATACCATCTTCTACAGCCTCTATATAGACTGCACTGTTAGCACCCTTTGCAGCACCAAACCTCATCTCCCCCAGTGCATGGAATCTCTCAACATTATCCACTTTTACAGGGACCTTCAGGTGCTCTTCCAAAACGTATTTGTAACGGACATCCTTCCAATTGAATGGAGGCGAGAAGACGAGTATCCCTTTCTCAACATCTACTAATCCGGGTAAGCCAACTCCAACCATCAACAATCTTCCATTACCATTTGCCTGGCTTATTAACTTTTTGGTCATATCAATAACTATTGAGAGTGCCCTTGTTGCATCAACACTCCTGTCTACTTCTATAGTCTCAACCTCCGTTACTGTGCCATCTAAATTCATCCTTACTGCAGTAAATCCGTGCGTCTCAACCTCAATGCCAATAACATAGCGGGCTTCAGGATTATGTCTTAGACCCTTTGGCCTTCGCCCCACTATTGAAGAACGGTGGCCTGTTTCTACAACGAGATTATCCCCTATCAAATCCTCTACCATAGTAGATACTGTAGTTGGACTCAACTTAATCTCTCTTGCAATTTCACACCTGGAAATACCTGTCTTTTGTCTGATAATATCCCAGACCAAATTCCTGTTTAAACTTTTAATTAACGAAGAAGAACCTTTTATTACTTTTTTCTCTGAACCATACATTTGTCCACCTATTGGAATAATTATAAGCCTTATTTGTCCAATTGTTGGAATAACATTCCCAAAATTTAAATCTTGAAACCTTTTACATCAACAATCATCTTAATATATAGCAAGAATCGTGCCACGATTAAAAAAATTTTCTAATTCTTACTGATATTTTTTCATAACTCTTTTATTTTACAGTAGAAAAAAATTTAAAAATTTTTCAAAATCAATTTTTTCCATTCATTTTTCATACACTCATCTACCAGCATTGTGACAATTCATTGACAGTTAGAAGTTATATCTTATTGAAAATATTAGAGTTATGCAAGTGACAACTTCTCCGTCAGGTTTCATTATTGTAACTTCTTTTATTTCAATATATTACGTCTTTTACATGACAAGATGTTGCCTTTTTGCCTATTCAGAATAGCCATCCTGAAGCCTTGGCCTGACCATGTAGCCTTTTACTTCTACAGTCATAATCTTTCCTTCTACTGAGGCGAGGTGAATCGTGGAGGACTCGCCTGAGCCTTTTGGTAGGAACTCGGTATAAGTGATGCCTGTATTTGCCATCTTCCCCCGTGGAGTAGTAACATCCATGAATATTACACCTTCTGGCAGATTAGACTTCTTTTCTACGATACTCTCACTTGACTCTTCATCCTCTTGAGGAACTTCTTTTATCCAATATGAGCCATCCTCTAAGTTATAATAGACCCTGTGGCGTTTGCCTTTAGTCACAGCAAGATGCTGGGTGTAAATTATGGCACCAGACAGCCTCCTTGCACCGCTCTCTAAGTGGGTAGAGAAGAATTGGTTTATGACCTTAGGGAATGTAATGGATAAGATGATACTTACAATTATTAGAACGACTATCAACTCTATTAATGTATAGCCATCTTTACCTCGTCTTTTCTTCTTTCCAGTTTTCAATATCCTGAGCATCCTTTTCTCCGCCATCTTCCCCATCTGCGCCAAATGACTCTATATCTACAAAATCCTTATTGTGAATACCGGGTGAGACGTATACAAAAGGGTTTCCCCAGGGGTCAAGAGGAACCTGACCCTTTTCTAAATAACCTCCCTCTTTCCATTTCTTAGGGATAGGTGAAGTAGTAGGTATTACTACAAGTGCCTCAAGCCCTTGGTCTGTAGTCGGATAGAATGCATTATCTAATTTAAATATTCTAATTGCATTCTCAAAATTTGAAATCTGAGCCTCTGCAGCTACCCTGCGTGCCTGCTCTACCCTTTCAAATATCTTAGGCCCTACAAGTGCTATTAAAAGGCTTATAATCACTATAACCACGAGCATCTCAGCCAACGTAAAACCATACCGATTTTTTAGTAGAGTTGACATTTTTTATACACCTCCTTTAAAATTAGATTCTTCCCCTTCGTTACCCTCAGGGTCAGAATGACAATATGGACATTTTTATCTTACCATTTGATTCATCTCAAATATAGGCAACAAGATAGCCAGAACAATAAACCCAACTACACATCCCATGCCTACAATCATAACAGGCTCAAGCAGGGAAGTAATCCCTTTAACAGCAGATTCTACCTCATTATCAAAACTATCTGCCACTTTGAGCAGCATTTCTTCCAAATTCCCGCTCTGTTCCCCTATGGCTATCATATGGATAGCGATAGGTGGGAATACGCCGCTCCTCTTCAAAGAATTTGCGGTATTTTCTCCCTCTTCTATATTCTTCGCTGCCTTTTCTATCGCACGGGACAGGACCATATTATCTGCAACATTCTTTACTATATCTAATGCTGTCACTATTGATATCCCGCCGTCTAAGAGTGTAGCCAGGGTCCTCGCAAATCTTGCTACTGCAAGTTTTCTTATAAGTTTTCCTGCTAAGGGTAGTTTTAACTGGACGCCATCAAAGAATAATCTGCCATTCTTTGTATTTCTTGAAGCCTTGTAGAAAGTAACACAAAAGAAGATAGCCGCCAATATTACCCACCAAAATCTCCTCATGAAATCCCCTACATTGATAAGTATTATCGTAACAAGAGGCAGCCTCTGGCCCAACTGGTCAAATATCTTGGTCACAGTAGGGACGATATAGGTGAGTAGGAATATCAGGACACATGTACCTATGATTACCATAAAGAGAGGATATGCAAGGCTTGCGCTCACCCTGTTCCTGAGATTTATCTGATTCTCAGTAAAATCTGCTAACCTGGACAGGACAATATCCAATGCCCCGCTTGACTCACCTGCACGAACCATACTGACATAAACTTCAGCAAAATATTTGGGATGCTTGTATAACGCATTAGATAATGTGTTGCCCTCTGTTACATCCTTATAGATATTGGTAATTATCTTTTTTAATTGCCTATTCTCAAGTTGCTCTATTGTTGCAAGTAGCGATTGAGAAACCGGAAGTCCTGCACCTAAGAGTGTGGCAAGCTGCCTGGTAAATATTGCGATATCTTTAAGCCCTGCCCTTTTAAATATATGGAACTCTTCTGGTTTTTCTCTAAGGCTTATGGGATGAATACCCTTGCTTCTTAAAGTAGCGCGTGCTGTTTTAGGCTCATCAGATTCTATTACACCGGTTAAAACCTTGCCAGAACTGTCTAATGCCTTATAGACATATAGTGGCATATTTTTTCACTTCCACAATCATATCTTTTAACTTTCTTTTAGAATGGGATTCTAAATATATCCTGACAATCGGCTCTGTCCCTGATGGCCTGAATAAGACCCAATCCCCATCTGCTAATATTAATTTAAAGCCGTCAATTCTATTTATCCTGGATACTGCCACCCCGGTAATCTTCTTTGGTGGTTTGGTTTCTAACATATCTAAAAGAGACTCTTTTGCCTTCTGTGTTAAATGGAGGTCTAACCGCTCTGCATAGAATCTCCCAACTTCTTTAGACAATCTCTCTAATATATCCCTGATAGGGCGTCCCTCCATTGCAACCATCTCTGCTGCCAATAGACATGCCAGGATTCCATCTTTCTCAGGAAGGTGCCCCCCTATGGACAGTCCCCCTGATTCTTCCCCGCCTATTATACAATCTCCTTCTGATATGATTGGACCTATAAACTTGAAGCCTACAGGTGTCTCTATTACCTCTATTCCATGGCGCTTCGCTATCGCATCAACCATGCTGGTAGTCGCTATACTCCTTGCAACCTTCCGCCCAGGCGGACGTTCCGCTCTTCTTTTATGCCTTCCGCCCAGGCGGACGTTCCGCGTCTTAATCAGATAATCAAATAACAGGCAGATCAACTGATTTGCTGTAATATAAGTCCCGTCTCTATCAATAATCCCAAACCTGTCACCATCGCCGTCAGTTGCCAATCCAATGTTCGCACCCCACCTGACTACCTCACTTTTAAGCCCTTTGATATTTTCACGAGCAGGCTCTGGCCTATGTCCGCCAAATAAAGGGTCTAAATTATCATTAAGGACTTTTACTGAACACCCGCATTCTTCTAATATCTTATCAAGATAACCCCTTGAAGTCCCATGCATACAATCAATAACGACCTTTAATCTTGCCTTTCGCAATATGTCCATTCTAATGAGTGTCTTTATATGAGTAATGTATTCAGGTATCGGGTCAAATACCCTGTTAGACCCTCCGCCTGAGGCGGATGAGGAAGGTCTATCCTTTTTAGGATTAGATATAACTTCTTGTATGGGCCATAGATTCTCACCAACATTTTTATCCCCTGGCGGGGAGGGTTCCCACTTATATCCTATCTTTGTCAATTTTTCAATTTCTCTCTCTATTCTAAGTGTAACCTCTGGCTCTGCAGGCCCACCGTGAGATGGAGAAAACTTGAGCCCATTATATTCTGCAGGGTTATGGCTTGCAGTAAAGTTGATACCGCCGCCTGCCTTTTTCTTTATTATATGATAGGATATAACAGGGGTTGGGGCGTCTCTATTAGTCAGCCACACAGGGATATGATTTTGAGATAGGACATGAGAAGAGGTAATGGCAAATTCCCGAGACAGGAACCTCGTGTCATAGCCAATGACAACTCCCCTGCCTTCTATACCTTCACTACGTAAATAATTAACTATAGATTGTGTAACGAGCCGCACATTATAAAAAGTAAATTCATCACTGATAATACCCCGCCATCCTGAAGTGCCAAACTTAATCGCCGCCATCTCAGGTTACCCCCTCACCCTTACCCTCCCCCGACGTTACGTCGGGGGAGGGTATACTATTTAATTATTACCTTTCTACCTACTATCTTAAGCCTTCCCTCTACAACCAATCTTATTGCCTCTGGATATATTATATGCTCCTGCCTGTGAATCCTCTTAGATAATGACTCCTCTGTATCGTCATCCCTCACCCGAACTTGAGCCTGTAATATGATTGGCCCCGCATCCATGTCTTCATCCACAAAATGGACTGTAGGTCCTGTAATCTTAACCCCATAATCTAAAGCGTCCTTTATGCCAGAGAGCCCTTTGAATGAAGGAAGGAGTGCAGGATGTATATTCAGGATTCTGTTCCTATAGTGCTTAACAAAGTCAGGGCTCAACATCCGCATAAACCCTGCCAGGACTATAAGGTCTATATGGCGCTTCTTTAAATTTTTTATTATCTCTTTTTCAAATCCTGCCCTTGTGAGGAATCTTCTGGGGTCTATGAACAATGCCACTATACCTGCCCCCGAAGATGCTCTTACCATACCAAGTGAGTCTCTTCTGTCACTTATCACCAAAGAGATGTTGACCTTAAGTTTTCCTTTCTTTACCGCATTAATAATCGCCTGAAGGTTAGTCCCTTTTCCAGAACAGAATACAGCTATATTCTTAAGTTTCATCTAACCCTTTCCTATCACAATAACAAATTCTCCTCGCGGTTTATGCTCAGTAAAGAACTTCAGGATTTCACTTACTTTGCCCCTCTTTACCTCTTCAAATTTTTTAGTCACTTCTCTGGCAACTGCTATAACCCTATCGCCCATTACCTCCTCTATGTCTGCAAGGCACTTTATGAGCCTGTGAGGAGATTCATAGAGTATTATGGTTTTATCTTCACCAGATAATTCTTTTAACCTGTTTTTCCTTGATGTGCTTTTTGGCGGTAGAAACCCTTCAAATGCGAAACGGTGGGCAGGCATTCCTGAGAGTACCAGACCAGCGGTAAATGCAGTGGGACCAGGGATAACTGTTACAGGGATATTATTTTTCATCGCAAGATTGATTATGTGAAACCCAGGGTCAGATATGCCAGGCATCCCTGAATCAGATACGAGGGCTATATCCTTACCTTCTTCTAACAGGCGAATCAGATAATCGCCACGGGTGAGTTTATTGTATTCATAATAACTTATAATCGGGGTTTTGATATTGTAATGTGTAGTTAAATTCCTTGTCCTCCTTGTATCTTCAGCAGCTATGAGACTGACTTGCCCTAACGTATCTATAGCCCTCAGTGTAATGTCCTTCAGGTTGCCTATCGGAGTCCCAACTATATACAGCGTCCCTATGCCCATGTCCTTACTTTGACATCATGTTCTGTAATGACCTTTGAGGGATAAAGGTCTACGATAATCTCATCGGGTTTAAACCAGAGTTTTATCTCCCTCTCTGCCTCTTCCTCATTAGTGGATGTATGTATTACATTTTCATATAGGCCCTTTGTAGTTATCCTGCCATACTGTCCGCGTATAGATACAGAGTCAGCCTCCTCTGGATTTGTGGCACCTGTCAATTGCCTGATCTTCTGTATGGCATCCTCACCCCAGTAGACCATAGCCATGACCTTTCTCCTGTCATGAAGCTCTCCCTGGATATACTTGATAAGTTCTTCAAAGAATGGTTTATCCTTCATATGTTTATAATGTTCTACAGCCAGTTCCCTGCTTACGCGGGCTATCTTCGCTGCCACTATCTCAAGTTTTGGCTCAGAAAGCCTGGTCAATATATTCCCTGTAAGTGATTTCTTCAGCCCATCAGGTTTTATTAGAACGAGTGTCTGTTGTGTCATACCAATCCTTTCATTATATACTCTTCAAGACCAATGTTGCGTTGTGGCCTCCGAAACCAAGGGAATTTGTCATGGCAACGGGCACTTTCATCTGGCGGGCGTGATTTGGAACATAATCCAGGTCACATTCAGGGTCCGGGTTTTCATAATTGATTGTGGGTGGGATTATACCCTTCTTTATAGCAAGGGCACATACTACACATTCTACGCCGCCTGCCGCACCTAACATATGTCCTGTCATAGACTTGGTAGAACTCACTGCAAGTTTTTTAGCATAAGGACCAAATACATCCTTTATAGCCAGCGTCTCTACCTTGTCATTTAAAATTGTGGACGTCCCATGTGCATTTATATAAGTAACATCCTGAGGGGCTAACTCGGCATCCTCTAAAGATGCCCTCATACACCTCTTCGCACCATCACCATCAATAGATGGGGCAGTCATGTGGTAGGCATCTCCTGTCATACCATAACCTACCACTTCTGCATATATTTCTGCAGAACGCTTCCTGGCATGTTCAAGGCTCTCAAGTATTACCATCCCCGCGCCTTCCCCCATTACAAATCCGTCTCTATCCCTGTCAAATGGGCGGCTGGCGCGCTCAGGCTCATCATTCCGCAGAGACAGTGCCTTCATAGCACAGAATCCCCCAAACCCCAAAGGTGTAATACAACTCTCTGCGCCACCTGTTATCATTACATCAGCCTCACCACGCTGTATTATCCTGAATGAATCTCCGATAGCATGGGTCCCTGATGCACAGGCGGTTGCCACACAGGAATTAGGCCCCTTTATGCCAAATGTGATGGATATCTGGCCAGGTGCCATATTGATTATCAGCATAGGTATAAGAAAAGGGGATACCCTTGAAGGCCCTTTCTCCAGCAAAGTCTTATACTGTTCCTCTATTGTATGAAGGCCTCCTATACCTGAGCCAACTACAGTCCCTATCTTAGTCAGGTCCTCTTTTCCCAGGTCAAGTCCTGCATCGTCTAATGCCATCTTGCTGACACTCACAGCATACTGGACGAACTTGTCCATCCTTTTTAACTCTTTTGGGGTTATAAACTTTGACGGGTCAAAACCCTTGACCTCGGCAGCGATATGGGAAGAGAACCCATTTGGGTCAAATGCCTTTATTCGGGCTACGCCGCTTTTGCCATTTATAAGCGAGTCCCAGAACTCGTCCTTTGTATTGCCTACTGGTGAGATTACACCTAATCCTGTAATTACTACCCTTCTCTTTTCATCCATAATTTTAATTGTACTATTTCTTAGCCTTTTCTTCTATGTATTTGATAGACTCTCCTACAGTCCTCATCTTCTCTGCATCTTCATCTGGTATCTCTATACCAAACTTTTCCTCCAATGCCATCACGAGTTCCACAGTATCAAGTGAATCAGCACCCAAATCATCAATGAATGATGCTGTAGGAGTCACCTCCTCTGCCTTCACCCCTAACTGCTCTACAATTATCGCCTTGACATCATCTGCTACTGCCATTTATCATTTCTCCTTTCATTCACTATAGTACCCTATTCATTCACATTACCATACCGCCATCTACAGTAATTACCTGTCCTGTTATATAATCAGAAAGATCTGATGCAAGAAATAACGCTGCTTTTGCCACGTCTATTGGCTGTCCAAATCGCCCTTTTGGTATCTGTGTCAACATCTTCTGCCTGACATCTTCTGGAAGTTTAGCAGTCATCTCCGTATCAATAAAGCCAGGTGCAATGGCATTTACGTTTATATTTCTTCCAGCCAATTCCTTTGCAGCAGACTTGGTAAGCCCGATTATACCTGCCTTTGAAGCAGCGTAATTTGCCTGGCCGGCATTCCCTATCAAGCCTATTATTGATGCTATATTTATAATCCTGCCAGAATGCTGCTTTATCATAACCTTAGAGACTGCCTTGGTAAAATTAAACGTGCCTTTCAGATTGACTGCAAGAACCATATCCCAGTCTTCCTCTTTCATCCTGAGTAAAAGGCCGTCTCTTGTTATGCCTGCATTGTTAATAAGTATATCTATTTTTTGAAATTTGTCAAGGGTTTTATTCACCACCTCTTCCGCATGGCTAAAGTTGGTCACATCAGTCAATATGCTCAAGGAACGCCTGCCTATAGACTCTATCTCCTTTTGTGTTGCAGAAGATAATTCCATATTTATATCACATATAACTATATCTGCGCCTTCCTTTGCAAATGCAAGACTTATCTCACGCCCTATACCTCTTGCACCACCTGTAACTATAGCAACCTTGCCTTCTAACAGCATATTCTGACCTCCTCATAAAGTACTGTCATTCTGAGGCGAAGGCGAAGAATCTCATAGACCCTTCGCTTTGCTCAGGGTGACATCTGTGAAATCTGTAATATGTCCTCTGGAGTTCCTACATTATAAACCTGAACATCCGGGGCTATACGCCGGATTAAACCTTTCAGGACTTTGCCCGGGCCTATTTCAAAGAATGTCTTTATCCCGTCCCTTACCATAAGCCTGACAGACTCCTCCCACCGGACAGGGTGGCTGACCTGCCGAACCAATGCCTCCCTTATATCAGAAGGTCCTTTAACATAATCTGCAGTTACGTTACTTACTACAGGAACATGAGGAGACAAGATGCTTATCTTATCCAATTCTGAGCCCAACTTAATTCCTGCCCCTTTCATAAATGATGTATGGAATGGCCCGCTTACATCCAATAAGATGGCTTTTTTTGCACCCTTAAGCCTGGCAAGTTCTACGGCCTTGTGGACAGACTCTATCGTGCCTGACACTACTATCTGCCCCGGGCAATTCAGGTTGGCAAGTTCTGAGCCTGACTCAAGGCATATCTTCTTTACTTCAGGTTCTGTAAGGCCGATAATAGAGGCCATCTTGCCTGGATTGAGATTTGAGGCCTCTTCCATATACTCTCCTCTCAATCTCACGATTTTAATAGCATCCTCAAAAGATATTGCCTTTGCACAAACCAATGCTGAATATTCCCCGAGGCTTAAGCCCGCCAATGCCTTAGGTTGAAAATGCGTTCTATCCTGCAAAACCGATTCCAATGCGAGTTTTGAAGCGATACTTACGAGTAGGATAGCTGGCTGGCTATTCTCTGTCTGGACAAGCTCTTCCACTGGCCCTTCAAAACAGACTCTTTTTAAGTCAAACCCGAGGAGGTCTTCTGCCTTTTGAAATAGCCATCTTGTCCCAGGAAATTTTTCATATATGTCCTTACCCATGCCTACGTATTGCGCGCCCTGACCCGGGAATATATACCCTACCATTTCAATACCGTTGCACCCCATGTAAGACCACTTCCAAAGGCGACTAACACGACTATATCACCTTTCTTTATCTTGCCATTTTTGACTGCCTCTGCCAGGGCAATTGGCGTAGAGGCACTTGACATATTACCGTATCTCTCTAAGTTTACATATACCTTCTCATCACATAAATTGATCCGCTTTGCCACAGAGTTAATGATTCTGATATTTGCCTGGTGGGGTATAAGGCAATCCACGTCTTCACATGTCAGGTTAGATTGCAATAGAACCTTTTTTACTGCATCTGACATAATCCTTACTGCCATCTTGAATACCTCATTCCCGCTCATCTTTAAGAAGTGGAGTTTACCATTGATAGTCTCATGTGTGGACGGAAACCTGCTGCCGCCAGCAGGGACACTGAGCAGTTCACTCTCCCTGCCGTCTGAACCTAAATAACTTGAGATTATGCCGTTACTTTTGGATGGCACCATAACAGCTGCACCTGCACCATCGCCAAATAATATACAGGTATTTCTATCTGACCAATCTACTATGGTAGAGAGCAACTCTGTACCTATAACCAAAGCATTCTTATATGCCCCATTGGATAGAAATTCCCTGGCAACACTCATTCCGTATATGAATCCGGAACATGCTGCACTTATATCAAAACAGACTGCATTATATGCACCTAATTTTTTCTGGACCAGACACGATGTAGAGGGAAATTGCATATCAGGGGTTATAGTTGCTACTACGATAAGTTCTATATCCTTAGGTTTAAGCCCTGCATTCTTTATAGCGTCTTTAGCAGCCATATACCCAAGGTCACTTGTAGTAACACCTTTTTCTGCAATGTGCCTCTCCCTTATCCCTGTCCTTGTTACTATCCACTCATCAGAGGTATCTACCATCTTTTCCAGGTCAGAATTGGTCAGGACCTTCTCCGGGAGATATGTCCCCAAACCCACTATCTTTGCTGTCCTTTTATACATATACTACCTTCCGTTAATCGCATCCATTATGTGTTTATTGACATGGTGCACTACAAATTGTCCTGCTACCCTTATTGCATTCTTTATCGCCTTGGCAGTTGAAGAGCCATGGCCTATTATACATATACCATCTATACCAAGGAGTGGCGCACCGCCATACTCAGAATAATCTGTCTCTTTTTTCAGGTTTCTAAACGCGGGTTTACTCAAGAATGCCCCTAACTTAGTAAGGATTCCTTTATTCAATTCACGCCTTAGCATCTGACCAATCGTCTCAGCCATGCTCTCTGATACCTTCAGGACTATATTGCCTATAAATCCATCGCATACTGTAACGTCACACTTACCTGTAAATATGTCCTTCCCTTCTGCATTGCCTATGAAATTAAGATTACTCTGTTCTAAGAGTTTAAACGTCTCTTTTACAAACTCAGTCCCCTTAGATTCCTCCTCCCCTATATTCAATAACCCTATCCTCGGGCTTTTCTTGCCCAATATATACTTAGAGTAGACATGTCCCATAATGGCATACTGGAGGAGGTGCTTTGGCTTCGCATCTATATTTGCCCCTACATCTATAAGCAATGTCTCACCCTTAAATGTAGGTATAACGACTGCTATCCCGGGCCGCTCTACACCCTCAATGGGCCTCAAACCTAATGTAGCAGCACATACCACTGCCCCTGTATTTCCCGCTGAGACTATAGCATCTACCTGCTTTTCCTTTGCGAGATTGACCATCACATTGATAGAAGAATCCTTCTTCTTCCTTATGGAGACTGCAGGAGATTCGTGCATCTCTACAACCTCTGAAGCATGATGGACTGTTATGTTCGTCGGATAAGGGCGATGGCGTGACAGTTCCTTCTCTATTAAATCTCTCACCCCCACAAGGACTATCTCAAAGCCATTCTCTTTGGCAGCCTCAACTGCCCCATCAACAATCACCTTTGGGGCATTATCGCCACCCATTCCGTCTAAGGCAATTCTCATTTCTTCTTCTTTTCCTCTTTAACTTTTATCTCAATAACCTTCCTGCCCTTATAATACCCGCAATAAGGACAGACCCTGTGAGTAAGTTTCTCCTGGCCGCATTGTGAACATGCTGCAAGTGACGGATTATCTAACTTTTGATGAGTCCTGCTCTTATCCCTCCTTGTCTTAGAATGTCTTCTCTTTGGTAAAGCCATCTTCTCCCCTCCTTATAATTTTATCAACTTTGCATCGGATATGTTGGGCAACCTTTTTATCTGGTCTAATACGCGTTGAGATACTGGACCATCAACATTTAAGGCAGTAATTGCCTGCCCGCCAGATTCCTCCCTGCCAAATGTCATCCCTGCTATGTTTATATTATTCTCACCGAGTATAGTGCCAATCCCGCCTATGATGCCAGGCTTATCCATGTTAAAGGTTATAATCATATACCCCTCTGGCACTGCATGGACATAGAAATTGTCTATCTTGACAATCCTCGGGGTATTCTTGGTAAACAGGGTCCCACTGACTGAATTCTTCATCTTCTCTGTCTTTACCTCTACAGAGATGAGGTTGGCAAAATCCTCTACATCAGTCGTCTTGGTCTCTATCACCTCTATCTTCCGCTCTTTTGCAATAAATGAGGCATTGACATAATTCACTGTCTCACCCAGGGCTGGGGTGAGCAACCCCTTAATAAGGGCGATGGTTATAGGGGCTAACTCATGATTTGTTACCTCTCCACCATATATCACCTTTACCCGGTTTATGCGTCCATAGACCATCTGGGACTGGAGTGAGCCAATCTTCTCTGCAAGTTTCACATAAGGCTCTATCACTTTAAATACCTCTGATGTAACTGATGGTATATTTACTGCATTCCTTATGCCCCTGCCCTTAAGCGCATCCCTGACTTGTTTTGCTATGTCTATCGCTACATTAACCTGTGCCTCTTCAGTAGATGCACCTAAGTGAGGCGTTGTGACTACACAATCCAATTCTATAAGGCGGCTATCTTGAGGCGGCTCTATCTCAAATACATCAATCGCTGCCCCGGCCACCTTCTTTGATTTTATAGCTTCAAACAAGGCATCCTCATCTATAATGCCGCCTCTTGCACAATTGATAATCCGCACCCCATTCTTCATGAAATTAAACTCATCCTTGGATATTAAATGCCTCGTTTCATCAGTCAATGGCGTATGGACACTGATATAATCTGACCTTGACAGAAGTTCCTTTAAATCTGCCAATTCAACCTCTAATTTCTCTGCCTTTTCTATAGATAAGAAAGGGTCGTATGCAATCACCGTCATTCCAAAGGATATTGCCCTCTTAGCCACCTCTCCCCCAACCCTTCCAAGTCCAATTATACCGAGTGTCTTATGAAATACCTCCACCCCCATGAAGTTTTTCCTATCCCATTTATGAGCCTTTACAGAGAAATTTGCCTGTGGTATACTTCTGCTCAATGCGAGTAGCATGCTAAAGGTATGTTCTGCAGTGGATATGGTATTACCTTCAGGCGTATTCATAACTATTATGCCGCGCTTGCTTGCAGAATCTACATCTACATTATCCAATCCCACGCCTGCACGGCCTATAACCTTTAGTTTTTCTGAATTGTCTATAATCTCTTTCGTTACTTTTGTAGCACTACGGACAATAAGTGCATCATAGTTATTGATTATTCTCTTCAATTCATCCGGGGTAATCTTGTCCCTGACATCTAACTCTATATCCTTCTCTTCCCTCAATATATCAAGACCTTCTTTAGACAGGTTATCTGTTATCAGGATTTTTAACATTTTAAAAATGCCTCCTGTGCCGCTGCGAGACCTGTGCAGGGTGAAAACTTGTACCCTAATTCCTTGAACGCCATCTCAAGCGCTGCGATTGCTACTATCACATCAAACTCATTCATGTATCCCAGATGGGCAATCCTGAACATCTTGCCCTTGAGTTCACCCTGCCCACCTGCAATCGTAACACCGTATTTATCCCGCATAAGTTTGATTAGATTCTTTCCATCTATCCCCTGGGGCATATAGACACTAGTGACTGCATTAGATGGACTTTTAGTAAATAGTTCCAATCCAAGCGCACCTATAGCCTTCCTTGTAGCCTCTGCAAGCCTCCTGTGCCTTAAGAATATATTAGATAAACTTTCCTTTCTTATAATCTTCAGAGATTCCCCTAAGGCAATAACAAGGGAAATGGCAGGCGTCCATGGCGTATCATTATTATCATAAGCCTTCTTGGTTAATTTCAGGTCAAAATAAAACCTGGGGCATCTTGATTTATTAACATGTTCCCATGCCTTTGGGCTGACACTTAAGAACGCCAACCCTGGCGGAATCATAAGGCCCTTTTGTGAGCCACTCACTACAACATCTATCTTCCAGTCATCGGTCTTGAGGTCATCAGCACCCAATCCACTAATAGCATCTACCACGAGGATTGTCTCATCATATGTTGATACTATCTTCCCTATGGATTCTATGTCATTCAGGACGCCAGTTGATGTCTCGCAAAGTGTAGTAAATACCGCTTTTACCCCTCTATTTTTAATAAGTGACTGTTTTATCAATTCAGGGTCTACTGGATGACCCCATTGGACATCTATTGGAAGGACTTCTATGCCATAAGATTCACATATCTCTCCAAACCTTTCCCCAAACTTCCCGCCTCTGACTACCAATGCCTTATCCTGTGGAGATAAGAAGTTTACAACAGATGCTTCCATCGCACCTGTCCCCGAAGATGCAAATGTCAGGACGTCATTATTCGTCTGGAATATGTATTTAAGCCCGACATTGACTTCTTTAAAAATCTCCTGATACTGGGGTGTCCTATGGTGAAATATAGGGCGTGCCATTGAAAGAAGAACTTCCGGAGGAACAGGAGTTGGTCCAGGAGCCATCAGATATTCTTTTTTCATCTCTTATTCCCCTCCAACGCAATCTTTAATACCTCATCCATATTACTGACCAATTTTATATCAAGTTCATTCCTGACATTCTTTGGTATATCCTCTAAATCCTTTTCATTCTCTTTCGGTATCAGGACGGTCTTCATGTGTGCCCTATGGGCTGCCAATATCTTGGACTTTAGCCCACCTACAGGCAGGACATTACCCCGCAAGGTAATCTCACCGGTCATAGCCACATCCTTCCTAACAGTCCGTTTGGTGAGGCTTGAGACGAGTGCACATGCCATGGTAATACCTGCCGATGGTCCATCCTTTGGTATAGCCCCTTCAGGGACATGTATATGTACATCTACCTTACGATAAAAATCCTCAGGTATCTTTAACTTGCGTGACCTTGAGCGGATATAGGTTAAGGCTGCATGGGCAGATTCCTTCATCACATCGCCTAATTTACCTGTCAATGTAAGGTTACCTTTACCTTTTACTACAGAACTTTCTACAGACATTATATCCCCACCCACCTCTGTCCATGCAAGTCCTGTAGCCACGCCTACCTCATTCTTCTTTTCTACCCTGTCCTCAGGATATTGTGGAGGGCCTAAGAACTTGTGGAGTTTGTCCGGGGTAATAGTTACCCTGTAGGTTTCACCCTTGGTCACTACCTCACGGGCAACCTTTCGGCATATCCTCGCAATCTCTCTTTCCATGCTTCTCACTCCAGCCTCTCTCGTATACTTTTTGATAATGTCCATTACTGCGCTTTCTGAGAAATAGAGGTTATGCTCCTTCAATCCATTTGCCTTAAGTTGTTTCTTGATTAAAAATTGGACGGCTATCTTTACTTTTTCATACTCCGTGTATCCGGGCAACTTGATCATCTCCATCCTGTCCTGGAGCGGCTCAGGGATATTCTCCTGGACATTACTTGTAGTAATGAACATCACGTCAGAAAGGTCAAACTCCACTTCTAAATAATGGTCACTGAAGGTATGATTCTGCTCAGGATCCAGAACTTCTAACAATGCACTTGATGGGTCACCTCTGAAATCCATTGACATCTTATCAACCTCATCAAGTAAAAAGACGGGATTCTTTGTCTTTGCCTTTGACATGGACTGTATAATCCTGCCAGGCAATGCCCCTATATATGTCCGTCTGTGCCCCCTTATCTCTGCCTCATCCCTCACGCCGCCTAAAGAAAGCCGCACAAAGTTCCTGCCCAATGCCCTTGCTATAGACCTTGCGAGCGACGTCTTGCCAACGCCAGGTGGGCCAACGAAACATAGTATCTCGCCCTTCATCTTCTTTGCTAACTTCTGGACAGCTAAATATTCAAGTATCCTCTCTTTGGGTTTCTCAAGCCCATAGTGGTCTTCGTTAAGTATCTTCTCTGCCTCTTTGATATTCAGTTTATCCTTGCTCTTTTGTGACCATGGAAGGCTGATGAGCCAGTCTATGTAATTACGGGTTACAGTTGCCTCAGGTGACATAGGGTAGGTCCTTGCAAGTTTGTCTAACTCCCTCAATGCGACCTCTTCAGCCTCCTTCGCCATCTTTACTTTAAGAATCTTATTTTTCAGTTCCTTGAGCTCGCCCCCATATTCATCCTTTTTGCCAAGTTCTTTCTCTATCGCCTTAATCTGCTCCTGTAGATATATCTCTTTCTGGGTCTTCTCCATCTGCCTGCGGACATTGCCCATTATCTTCTTTTCAATCTGCAGTATTTCTATCTCGGAATTGAGCAGCCTGGTAAGCCGGCTCAGCCTCTCATCAGGTGATACAGTCTCAAGAAGTGACTGCTTATCCTGGAGTTTCACTGTAAGGTGTGATGCGATAATGTCAGCCAATTGGCCCATATCTTCCACACCCTGAATAGATGAGATGACCTCAGAAGGTAGTTTCGGATTCAGTTTTACATATTGCTCAAATTGAGAGATGACAGACCTGGACAACGCCTCTATCTCTTTCGTCTTTTCTACAGTTTTGGACAAGGGTTCTACGCTGACCTTAAAATAGTCTTTATTAAATAAAAATTCCTTGACCCTTGCCCTGACCTTGCCTTCTATCAGGACACGGACAGAGCCATCCGGCAGTTTAAATAACTGGAGTATCCTGGATATAGTGCCTAAAGAATAGAGGTCCTTCTCACCAGGTTCCTCAACTCCTAAATTCTTCTGGGTAGAAGTGAGGATAAACTGTCCCTTTTGCATAGCATCATCCAATGCCTTGATTGAACGGGACCTACCGACCAATAGAGGGACTATCATGTAAGGGAAGATAACTATATCTCTAAGAGGCAAGAGTGGCAATGCCCCTTTTGAAAACGGCTCCTTTAGATTATTTCTTGCGTTCTGATTTTTTACTTTTAATGACTTCATCAACTATACCGTATTCCTTAGCCTCATCTGCTGACATGAAGAAATCCCTGTCAGTATCCTTCTCTATCTTATCAAGCGACTGGTTTGTATGGAAAGAGAGTATATCATTTATACGGTCCCTGATTCTTAGTATCTCCCTGGCCTGGATACTTATATCTGCTGCAGCACCCTGGACGCCTCCCCATGGCTGGTGTATCATTATCCTTGCATCCGGGAGTGCATATCTTTTCCCTTTGGTTCCAGCACAAAGCAAGAGTGCCCCCATACTCGTCGCCTGACCTACACAATAGGTATTTACGTCACATTTGACAAACTGCATCGTATCATAGATTGCCAACCCGGAGGTTACTGCACCGCCGGGGCTATTGATATAGATATTGATATCCTTCTCAGGGTCTTCCATCTGTAAGAATAACATCTGGGCAATAACTAAGTTTGCAATCATGTCATCTATAACAGTGCCTATGAATAATATCCTGTCTTTCAATAACCTTGAATAGATATCGTATGCCCTCTCACCCCTGCCTGTCTGCTCTATTACTATAGGGACCAATGTGCTCATACATCAACCTCCTCTATATTGGAATTATTTAGCAAGAATTCCATTACCTTCTTACTCAAAAGGTTAAATTCTAAATCATCCATAAGGCCCTTTTCTTCTAAATGTGTCCTCATCTTCTCTACACTCCTCCTTGACTCTCTGGCACGGAATTCAATCTCTTTATTTACATCCTCTTCAGAAAGTGTAATGCCTTCATTTTGCGCAACTTTTTCTAATAGAAAAAATGTCCTTATCTCTTTAACTGCCCTTTCTTTCAGTCTTTCTTTTAGAATATCCTCTTTTGAATTAATATCCTCTTTTGGCACGCCTCTTAACGCCATAGTATTCCGAGTCTGTTTCACCAATTCATCTAAGTGTTTATTAACCAATGATGGGGGGACATCAAAAGAAGAATTTGAAATAAGGTCGTTTATTATCTGTTCCCTCATGTCCCCTTGTATATTTGACTCATTATAAGATTCTATATTATCTCTGATAGCAGATTTGAGTTCTTCTGAATTCTTATAATCCCCTATAGATGCTGCAAACTCATCATCAGGTTTAGGCAACCTCTTCTCCCTTACTCCTTTCACTGATACCTTAAAACAGCTCATCGTTACACCTTCTGATTTGGCATCACCTGGGGTGAGAGCAAGGCTAAATTCCTTCTTATCGCCAGGTTTAGACCCTATAAGTTGTTCAGAAAAACCAGGGGTCTCTCTACTATCTCCTAATAAGAGCCGGACGTCATTCCTTTTTATTACCTCGCTATCCTTAGACCCTCCGCCTGAAGCGGATGGGGAAGGGTCTACTTGTCCTCTCTGCTTTGTTTTCGAAGAAAACAAGAGGGGATCCTTTTTAGGATTAGTATATTCTATATCGCAGTCAATATAGTCCCCCGTGCGCGCGGGTCTATCTTCTATAGATACAAACTCTGCTTCTCTTTCCTGAAGAGAGGCAAGGGCATCTTCTACATCCTTATCAGCCACCTTTATCTTCCTCTTTTTAATCTTAACTCCTTTATACCTCTTTAAATTTACCTCAGGCTCTACTTCCACCTCAGCATGGAATGTCAATATATTATCTTCTTTTAACTCTATGTTTGATATGGCCGGCTCATTCACAGGCAAGAGTTCCTTTTCTTTAATAGCCTCAATACAGGTTGCAGGGACTAACCTTTTCAGCGCCTCTTTTTTAGCCTCTTCTTTATAATTGACCTTTAAAAGGTCCAGAGGAGCCTTGCCTACTCTAAAACCATGGACATTGGCTACCTTGCGTATATCTTTATACACCTCGTCAAACTCTTTCAACACAACATCCTGAGACACCTCAATCTTAAGCAATCTCTTACAAGGCTCTATATGCTCTACTTCTATCTTCATCCTTTTCTTTTCCTCTAAATGCTTATATTTATGTAATTTTGGAGCGGGAAACGGGATTCGAACCCGCGACCCCAACCTTGGCAAGGTTGTGCTCTACCAACTGAGCTATTCCCGCATGAAAAACTGGAGACCTGAAAGTCTCCGTATCCTGGTGCGAGAGGCGGGAGTCGAACCCGCAATCCATAAGGAAGTAGCTTCTAAGGCTACCGCGTATACCTATTCCGCCACCCTCGCTTGCATGGTACGCCGTGATGGAATCGAACCATCAACCAACGGATTAAGAGTCCGCTGCTCTACCTGATTGAGCTAACGGCGCCCATATTATATGCTAATCTTTCGGCTCAGGCAATGGTTCCCGGGGCGTCACGGGACCCAACTTCATAGAGCCACACTGAGGACATTTAGGCATATCCATCATAGGCATAGGCGGCCCGCCTGCGCCCGGACCTTTAGGCGGTACTTGAGGCTTCATTGTAAATACAAATCCACAGTCAGTGCATCTAAGTGCCCTGTAGGCTGCTGCCTTGTCACACTTTGGGCATTTCAAAGGGAGTTTCTGCCCGCCGTATATCTTTGCATTAAATACATTCTCGCACTGTTCGCACTTAAAGTCAGTTGTGTAATAATATTTCTTGGGTTTCATTTTCTGATAGGTCATACCAACAAATATCGCTATTACCACTACCAGTATAACTCCTATCTTTGGGTTCTTTTTCCAGTTTGCCACTCTTTATATCACCACCTTTCTATAAAAATGATTACATAGAAATGTCATTCTGAGTCCCGAAACCTCGGGACGAAGAATCTCTTGAGACCCTTCCTCTTCGTTTTACTCAGTGTCAGGGTGACATCTGTGTAATCCCATCTTTAATAACCGCAATCATTATATAATAAAAGCCCATACTCGTCAAGAAGGAAATTTCAGGACCCTTTAATTCTGCGCGCCCGGCAGGACTTGAACCTGCAGCCATTGGATTCGAAGTCCATTACTCTATCCCTTGAGCTACGGGCGCAAGCAACTTTGAAAATACTCTATACTTCACTATGCTTAAAGGAATCCCTGATTGTATTTGTCTTTACAAGTACCATCAACAGTATCAATGCGATTGCAGAGGCTATCTCAATATAATGAGGGATTATCTCCCCTGCCTTTCCAATTACTGCCTGAGGATTTATGCCTAAAAAGGGATATAAGTGGTCAAGGACAAATCCCATGAGAAGTGCGCATACAGAAATGGATAATAGATATATAATGGCGGATTTTTTGCCTAGGAATTTAGTAACCATAATAATAGTGGCTGTATTCGTAGCAGGCCCTGCCATGAGGAAGACCAATGCTGCCCCTGGACTGACGCCCTTGGCTATAAGTGCTGCGGCTATTGGTGTAGAGGCTGAGGCGCATATGTATAATGGTATACCTATAATAAGCATCATAAACATCGCCTTCCAGCCACCTCCGAAATAGTCACTTATAAACGCCTCTGGTATAAAATATGTAATAGCCCCGGCAGCCACTATGCCAATCACAAGCCATGTGGCTATGTCATCTGTAATACCTACAAAGGCATATTTCATACCATACCTTATCCTCGCAAGAAACCCATGCCCGACACTTTCAGGGACACCTACTTCCTCTTCATGGACCTCCAATTTCTCAAGAGGCAGTATATTTTCCTCTTTTGTCAAAAATATATTCTCCATAATCCCAGCTACGGTAGCAGTAATAAAAGCGGTAATAGGACGAAAGAAGGTCATTATCGGGTCCATTAAGGCATAGGTAACAGATATAGAATCAACCCCTGTCTCTGGCGTAGAGATTAAAAATGCCATTGTAGCCCCTTTACTTGCCCCCTGTTTTCTCAAAGAGATGGCTGTAGGTACTACAGCGCAAGAGCACAGAGGTAACGGAATTCCAAAGAGTGTTGCATAGAAGACCGATTTGAACTTATTAGGGCCAAGGTGTTTGGCTATCCTCTCTTTGCTTATAAAGGCCTCTATTATCCCTGAGACAAATAGCCCAAAGAGTATATAAGGACTTGCCTCTAACATAATGCGCCAGGATTCTCTTAAGATGCTGCTCAAAGGCACTCCTATCTTTAATAAGAGTTCTCCATGAGGAATGAACAAGAAGGCAATACCAAGGATTATAACGACTGAGCCTGAGATTAATTTCTCATGCTTTTCAGATATTGAAAATCTCACTTTCTCTAACCTGACCATAGCCAGATATGTCATGGTGAGCATACCGGCAAATGTAGAAATTGCAAATATAATAGAGAGTATTATTATCAGATTCCAGCCTATGGGGCTTGAGGCAAAAAATACGGGCAATATAGCCTCGCAAGGTGATAGGGTTAGCATCAATATCAAGCCATATACAGCGACCTTGCCACGCGATTCCTCTATCTTACGGTGCTCATGCCTACTTCTCAAAAATGAGAATAGAATATACAGGATACCAAAGGTTATAAGGACCCATCCTGCTAATGACTCAGCAAAACTCTCTACCCTTTTAAAAACCTCATGGCCTAACCATACAACTAACATAGCTAATAAAATAGTTACTGCTACATGCCCTAAACTTGCTATGGCACATATAGAGAGTGTCTTCTTTTTGGTCCACTTCTCAGCCTTCCACATCATTGCAAAAGGCAGCCAATGGTTTGGCATTACAGTATGCAGGAGTGATATGGAAAGCACGGCTATCAATAAACTCATGAATTTTAGTTGCATATTTTAGGAATCTGGCTTAAAATCCAGATGGTCTCTGTGTCCGTTTTTATCTTCTGGGGAATGCGGGATGGGTTTGCCTTGCCGCTTAAAATAGTCATCAATAGCTGACCGCAGTGCCTCTTCAGCTAAAAGGGAACAATGCATCTTTATCGGCGGGAGTCCACCCAATGCCTCAGCTACAGCCTTATTAGATATCTTTAAAGCCTCTTCCACAGTCTTGCCTTTGACTAATTCTGTCACCATGCTTGAGGTAGCAATGGCTGCGCCACAGCCAAAGGTCTTGAATTTAGCATCAACAATCCTTTCACTCTCTACCTTAATGTATAACCTCATTATATCCCCGCAAACAGGGTTGCCTACGTTTCCAACCCCGCTCGGATTTTCAATCTCGCCAACATTGCGCGGGTTAGTAAAATGGTCCATTACCTTGGCACTATATGATGATGTTCCGTTCATTTTGTCTTCCTTTCAAATTTAGTCAAGAGTCTTGAGACTCATTAGACTCTTGACTCTCAAGACTCTATAGACTCATTACTATCTGAGCGTATATCCTGGCAGTCTCAACTAAGCTATCCACATATACAAATTCATCGTCTCCATGCCAGCATTCACCGCCATATGCCGAATATCCTATTGACTCTATGCCCTTTTCTGCAAAGAATCTAAGGTCTGTCATACCTGCCATGATAGCAAGTTTAGCCGGTTTTCTTCTTATCCTTTTGACAGACTCTAAAGCCACCTTACACAGTTTCTTTCCTTTATCTACCACTACAGGTTCACAACTCGCAAACTCTTTAATGCGGAGCCTTATATCCTTGTCTTCTTTCTCTATCCTACGCATTACCTCCAGAATCTCTTTTCTTGCAGATTCTATTGATTCTTCAGGTATGAGCCTTCTGTCAATAGAAAATGTGGCTCTATCAGGCACAATATTTATCTTATTGCCCCCTCTAATAACACCTCCCAGGACAAGGGTAGGACTTTTATCCTTAAGGTATCTTGTATCATACTTGGTCCACCTTTTTTCTATCCTTAATTTCAACTTCTCTAACCCATTCGCTACCTTTAACATCTTCTCAAAAGAGTTTATACCCTTATCAGGTCTTGAGGCATGGGAAGACTTGCCGATAATTGTAACTTCAAGCCATAGGACACCTTTATTGCCATGGGATACAAAATTCTTTGAATGTCCCTCACCCAGGGCATAATCTCCCTTGACCAGTCCTTTCTCTACAAGATAGCCTAGTCCTGACTCACCGCCTATCTCTTCATCCGGTGTAAATGAAATCTGGATATTTACAGGGGGATTGATATTACACTCCTTGAGTGCCTTTATACTGAAAATCATCGCAGCAATGTCACCCTTCATATCCTCTGAACCACGCCCATAGAGTTTTCCATCCTGTAGTACAGGTTTAAACGGGTCAAACGTCCAGTTAGAAGTAGCAGGCACTACATCATAATGGCCATTCATGTGAAAGGTCTTTTTAGAGCCAGTATCCCAATCAGCCACCAAACTCACCCTCTCTGAGCCATCCTCTATACCCAGCGACTTTAGTCTCGCTTTCGGTGTTACATGCCTTTTTGTATCAATATTCAACTCCCTGCATTTATCTTCAAGTATACCAACTATCTTCTCATAATTATCCCCTGGAGGATTTACTGTTGGAATACGAATCAGTTCCTTAGTAAATTCAATAAGATTATCCTTCTCAGAATCTAAATATGAAAGCACCTTCTCCATAAGTCAATATACTAACAAAAATCCCTTCCAAAAGCAAGGGATTTTTTATTTTTCCTGAGAAAATTTTTATTCTTTTTAATTTTTGAGAGCAAGTTGTACAAGATGAGATGAACTTCTTATAAGGATGCAGAATTGGTATAAGTAGAACCTATGATTTGGATGGGTAACAGAAACTACGAATCTCTAACCCTGAAAGTTATCCTGTGAATAGGGGATGGGCCGTATTTCTTGATGGCTTTAATGTGTTCTTTCGTGGGATAGCCTTTATGTCGTCCGAGTCCATATTCAGGATATGTTTTATCATATTCCATCATGATATTATCTCTTGTTACCTTGGCTACTATAGAGGCGCATGCTATAGAGAGACTCTTTGAATCCCCTTTTATAATGGAAAGATATGGATAATTCATCTTAGGCCTCATATTCCCGTCTATCAATATATATTCCGGGGAAACTTTAAGGCGAGAGACGGCCTCTTCCATAGCCATGAGTGTAGCATTATATATATTGACTTCGTCTATGATTTTATTGCTGATTATCCCTATCCCTATAATTGCCTTGCTTAGAATTTCATTATAAGCCACGAGAAGCTGATTGGGAGATAATACTTTGGAATCGTCTATTCTCTCTATAAAATCAGTGTGTTTTAAGATTACGGCACCGGCTACTACAGGCCCTGCCAATGGGCCCCTGCCTGCCTCATCTACCCCTGCTATAACTTTAAATCCTTTCTCCTTTGCCTGGACTTCATACTGCAGCAGGTGTTGTTTCACTCTCGGATTTATTCTCAATCGGGATGGTTTCAAATTCTCGCTTCTCTTCCACCTTTGAATCTTTACCAATCTTACCCCTCAGATAATAAAGTTTTGCCCTCCTCACCTTTCCTTCCTTTATCCTGACAATACTATCTATAGAAGGTGAATGGAGATGAAAAATACGTTCTACGCCCTCACCATAAGAGATCCGTCTAACTGTAAAAGTCTCTCTTAAGCCAGACCCCCTTTTACCTATAACTATCCCTTCAAATGCTTGACTACGTGTCTTGTCTGCCTCAATTATCTTTACATAGACCCTGACAGTATCTCCTGCATTGAATTGAGGTATATCCTTTTTGAGTTGCAAACTCTCACAAGTTTCTATCCTCTTGTCAACCATATATTATCCTCCTCACTTTTTCAATAGATCCGGACGGGTCCTCTTCGTCCTCTCAATAGATTGTTCACTCTTCCATTTTTCAATAGCCTTATGGTCACCTGAAAGTAATATATCCGGAACCTTCATACCCTTATAATCCGGTGGCCGCGTATAATGAGGATATTCAAGCAGGTCATCTGTAAAAGACTCAAAGTTGATTGAATCCTCATCTCCCAGGACACCTGGCAGGAGCCTTATAATAGAATCCATCAGAAGCATAGATGGGAGTTCCCCACAGGTAAGAACATAATCACCTATAGAGATTACTTCAGTAGATAAATATTCCCTTACGCGTTCGTCTATGCCCTCATAATGCCCACAGATTAATATTAGATGTTTAGATTCCGATAACCTCTTTGCAAAATTCTGGTCATATTTAGACCCTTGTGGGGTTAACAGGATAATAGAGGTATCATATCCCTTACCTTTTACCTCTTCCTTGATAGACTCTACCGCCTCAAATATCGGCTCGGGTTTCAGCACCATCCCTGGCCCTCCGCCATATGGCCTATCGTCAACCGTCCCCCGCCTATCTTTTGCCCATTTACGGAGGTTATGGATATGGACTTCAACTATCCCTTTCTCCTGTGCCCTTTTCAAAATAGATTCACCTAAGATGCAGTCAAACATCTTTGGGAAAAGGGTTAACACATCTATTCTCATGCTACTTACTACTTAATGGACTCTTTCTTAAACATACTACGAATAGTATCTGTAGGTTGAGCCCCCTTGCCGAGCCAATATAATGCCCTATCCTTATCTACCTTGACTAAGGCAGGCTCTTTAAGTGGGTCATAAAGGCCTATCTCTTCCAGGACCCTCCCATTTCTTGGAGTCCTTGTATCACATACTACAATCCTGAAGAAAGGTTTCTTATTCGTCCCCATTTTCTTGAGTCTTATCTTAACTGCCACTCTTGGCACCTCCTTATTCTTTCTCACGGTGGATATTTCCACCTAACCTTAAAATCTTCTCCTCTATCTTATCATATCCCCTGTCTAAGTGGTACACCCTTGATATTTCTGTCTTACCCTTTGCCACAAGCCCTGCCAGTACCAGGGCTGCACTTGCCCTCAAATCTGATGCCATTACAGGAGCTCCACTCAGATGCCCAACACCTCGGACAATGGCACTTGGGCCCTCTTTTATAATCTGTGCACCCATTCTGTTCAATTCACTGATATGCATAAACCTATCCGGATATATCTTTTCTGTCATAACGCATATACCATCTGTAATTGCCATAAGGGCCATTATCTGTGCCTGCATATCTGTAGGAAATCCAGGATAGGGGAGTGTAGTTACATTTATGGGTTTAAGTGAATGTCTGCATCTTATTTTTATATTCTGGCCTTCGTTAGTAACATCCACACCTGCCTCTCTCAACTTATCCACTACTGCACCTAAATGGTCAAATCTGGCACCTTTTATTGTAATGTCCCCTCGAGTCATAGCGCCTGCTACCATATATGTACCTGCCTCAATCCTGTCAGGAATAATGGTATGTGTCGCTCCACCTAATTTCTTTACGCCTTCAATCTCCACAAGAGGGGTCCCTGCACCCTTTATTCTGGCACCCATCTTTTTAAGAAACTCTGAGAGGTCGTCTAATTCAGGTTCACATGCAGCGTTTTCAATAATGGTCCTGCCGCGGGCTCGCGTTGCTGCCATCATCACATTGGCAGTCGCTAATACTGAAGAACCAAACGGCCCGCCTAAATATATATTATTCCCTGTTAAATGTTTTGCACGGGCTTTAACATACCCATGCTCTATCTTCACATCTACCCCAAGCGCCTTTATACCTTTAAGGTGCAGGTCTATGGGCCTTGGCCCTATGATACAGCCTCCTGGCATGGATACATGTGCATATCCCTTCTTCGCCACTAAGGGCCCAAGTACACATATGGATGCCCTCATCGTGCTAACCAATTTATAAGGGGCAGTGTGCTCCTTATAATGGGCGGGCTTAACCTCTATCACATTATCTGTTATCTGAACCTTTACCCCAAGGGCACGCAGTATCTTTATCATCGTAAGGACATCCCTCAACTGGGGGACATTCTTAATTATGCATTTTTCATCAGTAAGGAGCGTTGCAGCAAGTATAGGTAAAGCGGCATTTTTAGAACCGCTTATACTTACTTCTCCACTCAATCTCCCCCCACCCTTAACAACTAATTTATCCACACATGCACCCTATAACTGTTAACTGTAAACTATTTCCACGTCTTCCTCGCTATGATAATCCTCATCTTCCCATTGTAATCTCTGACAATTTCCTCTACGCTAAATCTTTTGGATGCTTGAAATATCCCTATTATGGAATCAGATTGATTCTCACCAATCTCCATCAAGAGCCAGCCTCCCTCACGTAAATATGGCATGCATTCCGATATAATACGTTTATGAAAAGTGAGCCCATCATCACCGCCATCTATAGCGATACGTGGTTCTAACTTCACCTCTGGAGATAAATTGTCAAGAAGTTTTGTTGGTATATATGGAGGATTGGATATTATCATATCAAGCGTATTTAACCTATCATCATTCAAGGCACTGAACATATCTCCCTCGTGAAATTCTATCCTTTCCCCTACACCATGGCACCTTGCATTCTCCTGTGCAACTCTTATTGTCTCACGGGATATATCAGCTGCTAACATTCTACAATTAGAAATGGATTTTGTCAAGGATATAGATATATTTCCACAGCCACTGCAGAGGTCAAGTATGGTCCATCTCGTCTCAGGATTAAGATTTAATATCTTTAACGCCTCCTCTACCAATAGTTCTGTCTCAGGGCGTGGTATAAATACACCAGGCTTCACTCTAAAATCAAACCCCATGAAATTGGCATTTCCAAGGATGTACTGTAACGGAATCCTCTCAGCCCTCTTTTCCACAATGGATTCAAACTCAAACCTTTTTGCTATTTCTATAGTTCTTCTCTCCAGATATAGATCAAGACGCGAAGTCTTAACGATAGAAGACAATATTATCTCACTATCATATCTGGCAGATAAAATGCCTGCTGAACCTAAACAACCAGTAGCCCAATCTAATAATTCTACAGTATCCATAACATTATTTCTTGTCTGCAGTGATGAGTGCCGTTATCAATTCATCCAGTTCCCCTTCCAATACCCTGTCCAATTTATGAAGGGTGAACCCAATCCTGTGGTCTGTAACCCTGCGGTCAGGAAAGTTATATGTCCTGATTCTGCCTGACCTGTCACCACTCCCCATTTGAAGTTTCCTCTCCCGGGATATCCTGGCACGCTGTTCCTCTTTTAGTCTATCTAATAATCTTGCACGGAGTATTTTCAATGCCTTTGCCTTATTCTTGAGTTGTGACCTCTCATCCTGGCAGGTGACTACCATACCTGTAGGCAGGTGTGTAATGCGCACTGCTGAGTCTGTAGTATTTACACTCTGCCCCCCGGGACCTGATGACCTGTATACGTCTATCTTCAAATCCTTTTGGTCTATCTTTAACTCAACTTCTTGAACCTCTGGCAGGACAGCAACAGTAGCAGCAGAGGTATGGATTCTTCCTTGAGCCTCTGTAACAGGGACCCTCTGAACCCTGTGTATCCCACTCTCATATCTCATCTTTTTAAATACATCTTTCCCCTCCAAAGAGAATATGATTTCTTTGAATCCACCAATACCTGTAGGGTGAGAGTTCATCACGTCTATCTTCCAGCCCTGTTTCTGGGCATATTTGCTATACATCCTGAACAGGTCACCTGTAAATAGCGATGCTTCTTCTCCGCCTGTGCCTGGCCTGACCTCAACTATTACATTCTTGCCCTCATCAGGTTCTTTTTCTGTAAGGAGTTCTTCAAGTTGGCGTTCAAGATTCTTCTCCTTATCCTTGAACTCCCTTATCTCATCACGAACGAGAGTTATAAAATCTCTATCCTGAGATTCTTTCTCTAAGAGTTCTTCAAGTTTCTGGAGTTCTTCTTTTGTCTTTTTATAATCCCTGTAATTTTTGACGACCTCAAGGTATCCGGCTCTTTCTTTTGCATATTCTCTATATCTTGCAGTATCACTTATTACCTTTGGGTCTGTAAGCAGTTTCTCTAACTCTTCATATCTTGAATTAATAGGCTCTAACTTCTCAAACACCTTTATGCACCAGCCCCGAACTTTTTCCTGAAGCGCTCTACCCGCCCGGCAGAATCTATAAACTTCTGTTTACCTGTATAGAAAGGGTGGCATTTAGAGCATATCTCTACCCTTATATTCTGCTTTGTAGACCTGGTATGTATAACCTCTCCACATGCACATGTAATCGTCGTTTCTTTATACTCTGGGTGTATCTTCTCTTTCATCTATACTCTCCCTCCTTTTCATTCTTACGGATTCATTGATGCCAGAAATTCGGTATTAGACTTTGTCTTTGACAACCTATCTATCAACAGTTCCATTGATTCAGCACTATTCATCTCGTTCAATACCTTTCTCAATATCCATATCTTCTTCAATTCCTCAGGCTTTAATAATAACTCCTCCTTTCTCGTATTTGAACGTTTTATATCAATGGCAGGGTATATCCTCCTCTGGAAAAGGTTTCTATCTAACTGTAATTCCATATTACCAGTCCCCTTAAACTCTTCAAATATAACCTCATCCATACGGCTGCCTGTATCTACCAATGCTGTAGCAATGATGGTGAGGCTTCCTCCTTCTTCAATGTCTCTGGCAGCCCCAAAGAACCTCTTTGGCTTATGAAGTGCACTTGAATCCACGCCGCCGGATAGTATCTTCCCACTGTGAGGGACTACAGTATTATATGCCCTTGCAAGGCGGGTGATGCTATCTAACAATATAACCACGTCTTTCTTATGTTCCACCAGCCGCTTTGCCCTCTCTAATACCATCTCAGACACCTGCACATGCCGTTCTGCAGGCTCATCAAACGTAGAACTTATAACATCACCCTTCACTGACCTCTGCATATCAGTAACTTCCTCTGGTCTCTCATCTATTAAAAGGACGATAAGTGCTACATCTTCATAGTTAGTTGTAATGCTATTTGCTATCTTCTGTAAGAGGACTGTCTTCCCGCTGTAAGGAGGAGCTACTATCAGTCCGCGCTGGCCCTTACCTATAGGTGTCAATAGGTCCATAATCCTCGTGGATACCTCTTTTGTGTCTATTTCAAGTTTAAATCGCTCATGTGGATAGAGTGGGGTGAGGTCATCAAATACTGTCTTCTCTGCTGCCTCATCCGGATTCTCAAAATTCACAGCCTCTACCTTTAACATCGCAAAGTATCTCTCGCCTTCCTTTGGAGGGCGTATCTGGCCGCTCACAGTGTCACCTGTGCGGAGATTAAACTTTCTTATCTGGGATGGTGATATGTAGATGTCATCCGGGCACGGGAGATAGTTATAGTTAGGTGACCTCAAGAAACCGAACCCGTCCTGTAATATCTCTAATACCCCTTCTCCAAACATAAGCCCTTCTTTCTCAGCCTGTGCCTGTAATATCTTGAATATCAGGTCCTGTTTCTTAAACCCGCTTACTCCGTTGATCTTTAATTCCCGGGTCAATTTATTCAACTCGGAAATTTTCATCTTTTTCAAATTTGCTATCTCCATATCACCCTCCTTTGACTTCCAACCATATCTTCTCCGCCTGCCTTTTCGTCTCTCTTAAACTCCCATTATTATCAATGACATAATCGGCTAACTTGACCTTACTCGAAAGCGTCATCTGGCTTGATATGCGCCTGGCAATATCTTTGCCTGTCATGCCATTTCTGCTGATGCATCTTTTAAACTGTTCTTTTCTTGACGCCTTTACCACTATGAGTCTATCCACATCTTTCAGTAATCCTGCCTCTATAAGTAATGGTGCATCAAGGACGACAATTGCACAAGGATTTTCTTTCTTGATTCTATTTATCTCACCCTTTATCCCGAGTTTCACCTGTGGATGAATTAACCTGCACAGTTTATCCAGAGCATTTCTATCACTGAATACGAGATTACCTAATCTTCTCCTGTCTATCGTCCCATCGTCCTTAAGGATTTCCTCTCCAAATAGAGAGACTATCCTTTTATAGGCTCCTTTTCCGGCCTCCATAGTCTGGTGGGTTAGTTTATCAGCATCAATAACCTTTGCACCAAATCCTGCAAAGATACCTGCAACAGTGCTCTTCCCTGTTCCAAAACTTCCTGTAATGCCGATTATAAACATTCAAATCTCTTCCCAGTTCTTGCCAAGTTTTACCTCTACCTTTATAGGCACATTTAATCTGGCAACATTTTCCATCTTTTCCTTAACCATTTCTTTGACAATGCCGATTTCTTTCTCAGGCACCTCAAATACAAGTTCGTCATGAACCTGGAGGACCATCTTTGTATACAGATTCTCTTCCCTTATATATCTATCTATCTCAATCATAGCCAGCTTGAACAGGTCAGCACTTGAGCCCTGTATAGGTGTATTTATAGATACTCTTTCGGCAGATTGCCTTGAATCTTTAGATTCGCTATTTATCTCCGGGATGAACCTCCGCCTGTCTAATATCGTAGTTACATATCCGCAGGATTTAGCCTTCTCTATCTGGCTTTCCATATACCGCTTAACACCCGGGTATCTCTGGAAATAGGAATTTATAAACTCTCCTGCCTGAGCCACGTCTATCCCCATATCCTTAGATAAACCATATGGGCTCATTCCATATACTATGCCAAAATTCACCCTCTTTGCCATATCCCTCATCGCGTTAGGGACGTCTTCCTCCTTTATATTGAATATGAGAGAGGCTGTATGCCTGTGTATGTCTAAGCCATTCTTAAAGGCATTGATTAGATTCTCATCGCCTGAGATGTGCGCCAGGACCCTCAAATCTATCTGTGAATAGTCACTTGAGACAAGCCACCATCCCTTATCTTGAGGGATAAATGCCCTCCTTATCTTTCTGCCAATGTCTGTTTTTATGGGTATATTCTGTAAATTTGGCTTGCTTGAACTTATCCGCCCGGTAGATGTCCCTACCTGGTTGAATGTGGTATGAACCCTCTTCGTCCGGGGGTTAACGAGTAATGGGAGGACGTCTACATAGGTTGACTTCAATTTTGTAAGTTCCCTGTATTCTAAAAGTAATGCAGGCAATGCATGTTGATAAGAAAGCCTCATCAGTACCTCAACATCTGTAGAAGGTCCTGTCTTTAACCTCTTTATCACAGGGAGTTTCAATTTTTCAAACAAGACCCTGGAAAGTTGCTTCGTAGAGTTGATATTAAATTTCTCACCTGCTATCTCATATATATCCTGCGTGATGGAATTTAACTTATTACCCAATTCTACTGACATCTCATCTAAAAATGGTATATCAAGTGCTACCCCGTTCTTCTCCATCCTGGCAAGGACACCGATAAGCGGAAGTTCTACATTACGGAATAATTCGGCAAGACCTTTCTCTTTCAGTTCCTTATATAGCCGCTCCTTAAGCAACAAGGCTAAATTACTCCTCGCGCCTCCGTTCTGAGCCTCTACAAAAGGAATGCAGGCAAATTGGTCCATATATTCCAATGCAATATCACTCAAGGAGTAACTGCCATAGGAAGGATTTAGTAGATACCCAGCCACCATCGTATCAGAGTCTATACCTTTAAGTTCTATTCCTTCATTGGACAATATCAGCATGTCGCGCTTTATATCATGGCCTGACTTTTTTATAAGTTCGTCTTCAAATATAATCTTCATCTTTTCCAATATATAATTAGATTTCAATGCCGGATTAACTGCAATATAATATGCAAAGGTCTTATCATAGCAAATCCCAATCCCTGTAATCTCACTTGAGTGGGAACCCTCCCCGCCAGGGGAAAAGAATTCATCCTGCGCCTCGCGTGCCGTATCTATGGATAATGCAAACTCTCTTCTTTCAGACAAATTCTTTATCAGTTCTTCTAATTCATCCTTTGTAGATAGTGTCTTAAGATTTATTATCGAATGCATGGTCTCCGAAGGAGTCAGAGTCAATTCTTTCAGTAGGTTCTTGAATTCAAGTTCCTTAAATAGATTGTATAGTTTTTTATTGTCAGGGGCTTTAAGTTTGAGTTCATCCCAATCTATCTTTATAGGTACATCTAAACTTATAGATACCAATTCCTTATTTTGCTTTATCCTATCTTTGTATCTGGCTATATTCTCCCTGATACCTCTCTTAGAGACATCGTCAATATGGAGCAATAGATTTTCTACACTGCCAAATTCTTTGACTAACGCTATCGCAGTCTTCTCGCCTATGCCAGGGACACCCGGTATGTTATCTGAAACATCCCCCATCAATGCGATAATATCAATTATCCTCTCAGGCCTCACGCCGAATTTCTCCTCTAATGCATTCTCATCATATACCATTTCACGAGATGTATAAACCTTTATAGATGGACTGACAATCTGGAAGAGGTCTTTATCCTGCGTCACAATATATACATCCATATTCTTCTGAGATGCCGCCTTTCCTGCCACTGTGGCAAGGATATCATCTGCCTCAAATCCCTCCAATTCAAATATCGGGATATTATAGCCTGAGATAGCCTCCTTTATAAGAGGAAGTTGAGAGACTAATCCATCAGGCATGGGTTTGCGCTGCATCTTGTATTCCTCAAATTTCTTGTGCCTGAACGTAGGCCCTTTCAGGTCAAAGCAGGCACCTATATAATCAGGTTTCTCATCCTTGATAAGTTTGAGAAGCATCCGAATCACACCATAGACAGCATTGGTAGGCTGGCCCTTGGAATTGCTTAGTTCTTTGATTGCATAATATGCTTTGTAGCAGTAGGAATTGGCGTCTATTAAAAAAAGTTTCATTGTGCAGTGAGGCTCACTTCATCTATAGATATATTCCCTTTACCTTCTAATGTGAAACGTAAGGCGCAGTTGGCATCTTGCCCCTTATTCTCGCCAGGTATATCTATTATCCTCATATGTTCATTCCACTGAGAACTCACCTGGGCTATTCCACTAACGCTCCTGTATGGTAATGAGGGTTTGCCCTCTACTGTGATTCTTTCCCAGTGATGTAATTCCCATGTCAGGCTCATCTGACTGCCTTTTGTCCAAAAGGTGAGTTTATATCTTCCACCTATCTTGAGGGCATTGCCAATACCTGTCTCTATTATAATCTTACCGGGATATTGAAATAGATTGGTAACCTTCAGGGCATGGGGCCCTTTGTAACCATCTTTATCTGCACTGACCAGATAACTGCCTTCGTAGTACCTACCACCATCTGGCTTCCAGTGATGGAGCATGTATTGATTCCAGCCTATAGGTACTTCAAAGTCCTTCATACCATCTATTCCTGTGATATAAACCGGAGCCCCAAAATCCTCTTTTTCTGGCGTCCCGTTATTGATAGACAATTTGATAAAGCCTGATTCCATACCAAATATCATGTCCATATCACCATCATTGTCCCAATCTGCCATATACGGTGTACAGTATCCGCCAAAGGATTCACTCCCGCCTGCCTTCAACCTCCCTTTATACTCAAGGGTTGGTATTTCAACATCATCACGGAACGTTTTAATCTTCTTTTCTCTTTTAGGGCTGATATATATGTTTATATGCCCTTCCTTATCTCCGACAATGAGGTCTTTGGTGCCATCCCTATCCCAGTCTATAGCATATGGGATAAGATGCTCCCGTCCATCGCCATATGCCAAATATCTCCTGCTCCCTTCTTTAAAAATTGGCAGGTTGTCACTGCCACTATTAAGATACAGGTGAATGCTATTCGCCGAATATGTCCCCTCACCCAATAAAAGGTCCTTCTTTCCATCTCCATCCCAGTCAGTAACAAAGGGGGAGGTGAAACTGCCTATGTCTAAAGGTGCGTTTCCCTCTTTTATAGGCTCAATCCTTGACATGCCAGGCTGTGATACAAAACGCGGCGAACTTACGCTCCCGACGTTCTGCACATAATTTATCTTACCACCTGCATGTCCTATGAGCATATCCAATTTGCCATCGCCATTCCAGTCTATAAGGTTTGGTTTGGCATTCAATCCGAAATAGTTAGGAATTAATTCGCCATTAGTAAACTTGGGCTCTTTCTTTGTCCCGGAATTTTTGTAATACCAGAGCCACCCCTGCTCATCCCCGCAGATTATGTCTGGCAACCCATCACCATTCATATCAGCCACATTCGGATAGGACCATCTGAATACCTTGAGCCGGCCCTGTCCATCTACGCCATCCCAGAGATTCTCTGAATGGGATACAGATTCAAACCCGTCATTAGTAACAAGGTTAGTCTCAGCCTCCACTCTTATAGACATAAGAAGCAAAAACACCAAACTGCAAATAAGTCTAATCATAATTAATACTTTCCAATCCCTGATAACAGATATACTAATATATTTATCCCTAACTGATACCCTGCCTCAACACTCTCCTGAGTAATGTTCTCATATTCTAACCCATCCCAGTGTGAGCCATGGGCATAAGTATAGTCCTCTCTCCATCCATGGTCTACCTTACCTGTCACATCTAACCTTGCCTCCCAGAAGAAACTGTAGCCATTTAAGGTGTATATCACTGCAGGCTTATCATCTATCATTATTGCCTCAATAGGGTCATCTCTATAATTAAGTCCCTTTGGCACCTCATAGAATTGGTAAAATATATTGTAGACAGGGTGGCTCATAGGGAGGACCTCAAATTCCCTGTCAGGGAGCACCCGCTTCATCTCTCTCCTGAAAGCAATGTCAAATCCAGACCTCTTTCCTGGAAGGCAGTTATCTGCAAAGATTGTCCCACCTTCCATGAGATACTTTCGTAAATTCGCCGCCTCTTCATCAGAAAATCTGAAATCACCCCGCCCTGCCATATAGACGTATGGACATTTACTCAATGCCCCGTAATCCCTGACTGATGCAACAATAGGATTTGGATTAGCCTTGACATTGCTTCGTTTATCTATCTCGCTCATGAGATTGGGCATGGCATACTTGTCAACACCTGACTCCATACCTGAGGCAGTAGCCTCATACAAAATAAGAGTCTCTTGTGTGCTTATAGCCCTGCCCCTTCCAGATATCTTGAACTGTTTTGCATATTGTTTCCATGTCTCGCGCCTCTGGGCCCTTTCACGGAATAAGACCTCTTTGGCAGGCTCTGCCTGTTTCTTCACAGGAGGTTCAATCTTTACAGGCTCTGTAACCTTAGGAGGCCGGACAAAGGCTGGGGTTTTAAGTTCTCTTTTTACTACAAGCCTTTCCTTCATCTCTGGAGAAGGTTTTATTATATGTGCAGGAATTTCAGTTATTACCTTCTTCTCCAATGGCTTTTTCTCTTCAACTTTCTTCTCTTTTACCTGTGGTGATTCTTTCTTGAATGACCCTTTGAATAGTATCTCTGTAGTATATCCAGGAAAAATCTGCGTGGAGCCCCATATAAGGAATACGAGCACATGTATACCCAATGCTATGGCTATATAATTTACGGGCTTAAGTTTCTTTAACCTGTCTATTATTCCACTCATAATCACCCTGTCGCATAAAATGAAATGTCAGTTATGCCTGCGCCTGCACATGCATTCAGCACCTCAACGACCCTGCCGTGCCTTACACCCTTTTCAGGCTGAATAATCACCCCCTGGTCAGGAAATGCAGCGTGTAACTTAGATAACATATCCACAATCTGAGGTAACTCCCTTGAATCCTTTGAATCATATTCTTTGTTATTGACCATTAGACTGCCACTCTTCGCAATGTATATTGTAACGTCATCTAACCCTTTTGCAGATACAACCCCAGAAGGAGTAGTAGGTAAATTTACCTTGAGTTCATTCTCGGTAGGATTAAAAGTTGAGGCACATAGGAAGAAAATTATCAACTGGAATATTATATCTATCATGGGCCCCATCTGTAATTCTATTTTATCTTCAGCATCAGTTGGCAACCTCATACAAGAAAATTCCTCATTTCGCTTTGCTCAATTCGTCGTTTCTTTCCGCTCCTGATAGGCAGCGAAATTGACATCCCATACACCTGCGTTGGCACATGCACTCATTATCTTCAGGATTCTATCAAACTCAACCTCTTCATCACCCCTGATATATACCTTAAGGTCTCCATCTCCTCGGACAGAATTTATATAACCAGGCAGTTCTTCCAACTTGTATCTGTTTGGCGTTATGAATATCGTCCCGTCTTTATAGACATTTACAACTATCTCATTTGCACCCTTCTTCTCCACGGCATGGTCTGCAACAGGGAGTTTAACACCCTCTGCTACCTCTAATTTATTCAACTGTGTAGCACACATAAAGAATATTATCAGCTGGAATACCACGTCTATCATCGGCGCCATCTGGAACCCTATCTCTTCTTCTGCTGTTGCCTTGCCGAACCTCATTTCTTCTCACCCCCGCTTAATAGGTCAACAAAATCAGTTGCAAAGGTTTCTATAGCAACAGTGATACTCTGCACCTTATTCTTAAATATAAAATGGAGTACCATAGCAGGTATTCCTATAATAAGCCCTGCAGCAGTCGTTATCAATGCTTCAGATACACCCTTTGCTAAAAGTGCAGGCTTCCCAGCACCACCTGCTGCAATTACGTTAAATGCAGTTATCATACCTGTAACAGTCCCTAATAGCCCGAGCATCGGCTCAATCACAGCGATTATAGAAAGCCAGCTAATCTTTCTTTGCATGCCCAGAACCTCTCTTGAGCCAATATCAGCAACTGTCTCAGAGATAACCTCTCTGCCATGCCCTGCCTTCTCAAGCCCGCCCCTTACTATCTTTGCTATCGGATTCTGCCGTCCTTCCACAAGATTCTTCACATCCTCTAATCTATTCTCTTTCAAATGCTGATGAATGTCACTGATGAGTTTTTGAGGTGCAACCTTCTTAATCTGGAGGGTTACAATATGTTCTATAGTCAATGCTAACATCGCCACTGAGCCAAGCATTATAGGCCACATACATATACCACCTGCCACCATCGTGCCCCAGAATGTCATCCCTTTAACCTCTGGCTGAGGTGTCTCTTGCTGGGCATAAGAAGGACCTATGCCCCTAAGAACAAACCCTATTAATAAAATCAGTGCCATATAACATATAACCCGATATTTTACCTTGTTCATACTCACTCTCCTTTTTTGCCCTCACCTTAATCCTCTCCCCTTGTGGGAGAGGGAAGGGTGAGGGGTTTTAGTTTCTCCTTTGCCTCCCTGGCATGGGCACTATCAGGCTCCTTTTTGAGCACCTCTTCATAATAGTAGGTCGCTCTTTTAGTATCTCCCAAATATGTGAAACAGTCTCCACTCTTCAACATCGCCTTTGCCACCCATTCAGGAAATTCATAATCCAGGACCACGATTTTTAAATACCCCTGCTCTAATGCCTCTTCAAATCTCTTTTGTGCAAGGTTTGCCTCGCCTATTCCATAATGCACCTGGGCAGCCATTTCACCCTTAGCCATATTCAGCATTGATTCATAAATCTTTAATGCCTCACTATGCATACCCTGCATAAGTAAGCTATTAGCCAGACCCATCTGACACTTAAGATAAAACTCGCTCTTTGGGTAATTTTTCAGGAAATTCTCATAAGACTCCTTTGAATTTTTCCAATCCTTTAATCTTTCATAACATTCACCCATATGAAAGAGCGCCGATTCAGCCCATTTATACTTAGAATATCCCTCTATCACCTCCTGATATGCCTTTATAGCCTCAATATACTTTTTACTATCCTGGAACCTTCTGGCATTGCTATATATTTTAGGCTCTTCTATAGAGACACTTGCTACCTGGTCCTTTGAGAATACTTGAGACAACTTCACCTCACCCTCACCCCCTTGGGTGACCTCTATAACAATACCTGCCTCATCATCCTTGACGATTTTCCCCCTTATCACCTGACCGTTCTTAAGCGTAACTTCATCATATCCAAACGCAAAAGATGCAAATATTAAAGATAGCAGAATTAACCATAAAAAGGAGACATGTTTACCTTGAAGGGCATCTTTCATTTCAATTCCCCTAATTTCTTCTTCGCATCTTCCATATGGGCACTCTTTGGAAACTGGCTCACTAAATCCTGATACATCTTCCTTGCCTCATCCTTATTCCCTAACCGTTCTTGTACCTGCCCACTCTTAAAGACGGCAGAAGATGCCCATTTATCATAATATGAATATAGCAGTCCCACCCTCAAGAAGAAGGTATTTGCCTTCTCATACTCATTTCTAACAAAATAGAGTTCTCCCAATCTGAACAATGCCTCAGCAACCACCTCGCCTTTAAAACCTGATACTACTTTTTGATAAGCCTCTTCAGCCTCATTTATCTCACCTGTCCCTTCTAATGAGCGTGCGATACCCAATTTTGCCTCTCCCTCAAAATCTGTCCCGGGATATTCTGAGAGTAATTTTTCAAAATATGTCTTTGCCACTTTCCAATCCTTAAGTGCAAGTTCACACTTGCCAAGCCCTGCCCATGCACTCTCTTTTATACCTTCACCTGTTCCATCCTTAAATGTTCCATCAATTATCTTCTTATAGGATTCCAATGCCTTTTTATATTCCCCTACATGGAATAACGTCCCACCAATTAAGAGAGATACCTTAGGGGGAAGCCACCTTGAGGGAAGAGTCTCTCCCATTTCATCAAATACCTTCTTTGCCCCTGCATAATCTTCCCGCTTGTACAAAAATTCTGCCCAACCTGCATAAACTAAAGACTTCAGAGCAGGGGTAGCCCCCTCAAATCTCTTTATTAGTTTAGTATAATATTCATTCCCCTCTTCATACATGGATTCCCTAAGATAGATATTGCCAATGCCTGACAATGCATCTATTACAAATGAACTGTCCCCATATAGTTCCAATACCTTCTCATACTCTACCTTTGCCTCATTAAGCCTCTCAGCTTTTGTAAGGGATTCTCCTATCAGAAACTGGGCATTTGCTGCAACAGGGGTCTCTTTGAACTTCTCTATTATCTTTTTAAACTCATCTATAGCCTGGTCATGGGCACCTATAGACCCATAATAAATCCCAATCTGGTATGTGGTATCAGGGATGAGTTTACTTTCTGGATACTTCTCTATGAGTTCCTTATAAGCCGCCAACATATTATCAACCTCATTCTGATAATAGTAGGACATCCCAATCTGATAATACGCATAATCCGCTAAATTGCCCCTGGGGAATAACTCCTTCACCTTTGAATAGTTTATAATAGCATCCTTGAACTTCTCTAAGGAATAGTAATTATCCCCGAGTTTAAATATAGCCTCCTCTTTAAGTGCAGTATCTGGAAATTCCTTCAACATGGATTCAAGTGTCTCTATGGAATTTGCATAATCTTCTAACTGATAGTAACACAGAGCGGTATAATAAAGTATGCTGTCCATATCTTCAACCTTCGGGTATTCATTTTTAATTTCCTGATAAATTTTAAGCGAGTCTTTGAAGGACTTAAGGGAATAGTAGGAGTAGGCAAGCCTGAACTGGACATCCCGGACATATTGAGACTTATTAAAATCTTTTATAAATCTTTCGTAAGATTTGGCAGATTTTTCAAATTCTTCTAATGAAAACAGACAATTGGCAGCCTGATAGGAAGAGAACTCCCGCATTCTGCCATTTGGAAATTCCTGCGCGCCTCTTTCATACTCGTCTAAAGCCTCTTTATACCTCTTATCCTCAAATAAGACATTGCCAATGAGAGAGCGGACATTATCTGCAATATTATCCTTGCCAAATTCCTGGATGAACTTTTCGTAAGACTTCCTGGTTTCATTCAACTTCTTCTGCTGCCAGTAAGTCAATATGACCCCATGGCTTGATTTCTTGGCATCTTCTGTCTTAGGATAGCGCTGGATTATTTCCCTGTATATTATCCTCGCCTCATAGAACCTGTCTAAAGAGTAATAACAACTCCCGATCTGGTAGATGCTTAAAGTGGCCAGGTCTTCCTCTCCTTCTACCTTTTTATAGAGTTCCTTTAGACGCGACTCTACTCTCAGTACCTCTGAAAGATTCTTCCCTGAGGTAAGGATGTCCTTCTTTTCCCGGGCAAGTACCTCTAATCTTGCACTGATATCCTTCAGCACCTTCTCCCTGGAACGGACCTTGCGATAGAATTCAATCGCACTCTCATAACTACCTCTCTCTAAAAGCGCCTCCCCTATATTGAAGTGTGCCCTGTTGGCGATGAGGCTATCCTTATCCTTTACTATCTCTTCTAATATCTTTATCTCTTCTTCGTGCTTGCCAATTTTGCCCATTATTGTAGCCAATAGGTACCGCACATCTTGAATCAATGAACTCTCGGGATAGGTCTGTAAAAACCTCTTAAGTATACCTGAAGCACTTTCATAACCTTTCCCACCTTCTGGCTTTACCTCTTCTTTTGAATAATATGCCCATCCAATGCTGTATAACGCATCATCCACAAATTCACTCTTTGGATACTCTTTGACAAGATTTGAATATGCCTCTATAGCCTTATCATATTCCTTCATCTGGCTATAAGATTCCCCTATATTCAATTGGGCATCTTCTACATACGAACTCTGGGGAAAGTCTTTCACAATCTTATCAAAATTATCCGCAGATTTTTTAAACTCGCCCATATAGTAATACCCCCATGCCAGATTGTATAGGCCATTGACAGATAATTCATGGGTAGGGTACTTTTCAGTAAATTCTTCAAATAACCTGGCTGAGTCAGCGTATCTTCCCTGTTCAAACAATACCTCTGCCTTCTCATAGAGCGTCTCAGCAGGACTCACTGCATAGGAATAGTTAGCAGAGAGAATAGTCAAAACAATCAGACTACATAGACAAGAAAATCGCCTTCGGCTCGCTATTGCAGGACTTAGAAAAATAGTTTCACCCTTTCTTCTTCGTATGCCTTTGCTATATCTTCATCATATATAAATAATAGGTCTTGATGTGCTTTATTCCAGTATTTCCTGTCCAGAACGAAAGAGCCGGTAATGACTACCTTAGAATCAATGATTATCATCGTTCCGTATATACTATATGTCCTATCATTCTCGCCTACATTAAGCCCTTCTTTTAACATCCTGTTGTAATCAATCCGCCGCTCATTCTTCCTCTCAAATACGCCTTTCACCATTACACCTGCCCTGTGTAGATTGATAATGGCATTGCAGATATCCTTATCCTCAAAATATGCTGTATAAAAATACAAACTCTCACGAGCCGCCTTTATCCTTTCCAATAACTTGGCTTTTGCATCTTCCCCCGGGGTAAAATAAGACTCTACCATACTCTGGCCTATGACAAAATCCTCACCCCTTCTTTCATCGTTACCTGGGGTCCCATTGTATAATCTTTCAAATAACCGTAGGTACCTCTGGACCAAAGGCGTATGGGTTATCTTTATGCTATTGTTCTTCCCTAATATGACACTCGCCTGCCCCACGCCATACGGGCTAATCCACAGACACTTACCATCTATGATAAAAAAGAGGCTTGAGAGCCTTCCCTCAAAGTCCAATTCCTTAACCTTTGCACCGATAGATTTAATCTGCAATATATTAGATTCAATGTGTCTCTTATCAGCTACTATCCTCACATCTATACCTCTTAAGACAGCCGCTACAAGTGAATTGAATACCTGTAAATTGTCTAACCTGACTAAAAAGCAATCTATCCTGTTTTGGGCAGAATTGAGCAGTTTTAAGATATCTTCAGCCTTATCCAATGACATGGACTCTGACCCGATAGGCACTGGTATCTTTCCCAGTATATCGCCCATCTTGTCATTGGCACGGGATAGCAGTTCATGGGCCTCTTCTTCTACTCTAATGGTTTGAGGCTTTGACGAAAGAAGCGTCTCAATTATCCGAACCACCTCTACGTAATCACCCATCTCTAACAGGTACTTAGCCCTGTTAAGGTTCTCCATCGCCTCTATATACTCTAATCTTGCCTCTACCTCCTCCTTGTAATCAGGGTCAATCTCCACTACCCTTTTGAATTCATTTCTTGCATATCCATATAACCTGTTTTCTACACAGAAATTCCCAAGTTCAAGATGTGCCTCCGGGCTGGCTTCATTTAACTCACGCTTCTTCTTCTCATAAAGCTCCGGTGGGGTGAGAAAATCCCCATTTTTCTCTATACTTCGGACATCTGTCCTGTTCAAGGTCAATTCACCGACATTTTCTACCCTCACCTTGACATAGTCATTTGATTCCTCTATTACATCCCCCTTAAGATCCCCGCCATTCTTTAGCACTATTATCTCTCCACATAGATTTACATTAAAGATGGCAAGAAAGATACCACCTGCCATAAATATTTGAAAAAGCCACATAAAGAGATTTTTTTTCAACCTATTTAACCAATGGATTTCACACATAAGATTCTGATCCGTAGGCATGACCACGGCAGGAATAAACAGGATAGCACAATGACCTTATGTTTAAAAGTTTATCATACAGGCACATACTTGTCAAGAAATATTTTAAAAATATTTTAAAAATTTATATCCAACCCTATTCTGAATTCACCATCTGCCAATATAGACCATGAACCCAGGTCACTGTAGTTCCATTCTTCTCCATTCTTGAAAAAAGCAGACCTGTTATAGTCATAGTAATCATCTATTACTATATGCAGCCCCTTATCATCCTCTCCCTTGATAATGATTTCATTCTCACCCTTAATAAGATAGGACGGATGGATATATACCTGTAACGTAGACCCATATGGGAATTTATCTACCGCTTTAAACACGTCCTTTATATAGACAGGATTGCCATTGATAGATACCGAAATGTCCATATCCTCTAATGCGATACAGTCTATCAAAAGTTTCGCTGACCTTATCCTGAAGGGTTCCTCTCTTAGAATTAATTTCTTGAGGATACGTTCGCTCCTTGAAGAAAGGAGTGTGGTATACTTAGTATTGGGTATACCCCCGGGGTCATCCCTTATCATCAACCTATCCCCTTTATGAAAATAAGTTCCATGCGGGTGGACTATCGGATAAAGGAATCTGTGTATTGATGTAAAGTTGAAGAGAACCATGGCAAAAAATATCAAGATTAAATTGATTCTAACAAACCTGAAATCTCTCTCTTTTAATTTATTATATAGCAAAGTAATGCAATACCCTGAAAAGATGATAAATATAGGCTCTACAGGAAGCCTGTATCTTGCCACTACGTTAAACCCTAAATGGCCCAGGAAATAACTTATAATAAATAGGTATAACAAGAACACCTTCTTCCACTCATATCTTGCCATAACCATGCCCCATAACCCAAATGGCAGAACTATCCCAAAAGATAGAAATGCCAATGAAAGAATCGGGACAGTCTTCCTGTAATACCTTGTAGGGAAATTGTCATACATCCTCTCTGCCGGGTCCCAGAAGAATATGGACTTACGAATTAAAAGCCCTATATATCCTATAGGGTCCTCCTTTATAAAGTTGATACCCTCTCTATAAAGCCCTTTATAATAGCCGGATGAGTCTTTATCTGGATGGGCCATTTGCGTAGTCTTCTCAAATGCTGCAAGCGACCTCTCATCATACCCGCCTGTTGCAGAGGGTGAGTTACTCAAGAAAAACATTACAGGATTATTCACGACAATATCCTTTATCGCCTGGACAGGATTTACAAATATAGAGGCGACGATGAAGAGGATGCAAAGGCTTTTAAGTTTATCCCGGCATCTGAGTTTTGAATTTGCTAAAAAAGCCAATGGTAAAATCAAGACAAAGGCAAAGAACCTTATCCTCGTCAATAGCAAAAGCCCTAAAAATATCCCTGAAAGGACAGCGTTCCATAAAGAACCAGAATTAATGGTGCGTAACATCATATACATAGCAGCAAGAAATAGAAATAACCCTAATGTCTCACCCAACAAAACCCCGCCATATATAATGAAGGTAGAATAAATCACTGAAATTAAACCAGATAATATGCCACTAAGTTCGCCAAACAATTCCTTGCCTATAAGATATATTAAAATACATGTTACAGAACCTAACAATCCCTGGACGATACTGACTGCTATTATATTAGGCCCAAAGATAAAGTATATGATAGGCAGAAAACTATTAGGATATAGAGGTACACATAAGGAAATCCTGTCTCTACCTTCTATAATGTTCACTGCCATATTATGGAATGTGAGCATATCAGTTCCCTGATGGGGTTCGTAGAAGAACGGGTCATTCCTCACCTGAAGGATATAGATAATCCTGAATATCAAGGCAAGTAGAAATATAATAGTAACCGCGACCTTCGGGTCTAAAAATCTGTGTAATCTGCCTTTTATAATCCGTGTAATCATTTTTTTGCCTTCTCTAAACTTATCTTTGCAGCCTCTAAATCAGGGTCAAGTTGTAAAGCCTTCTCCCATTCTGCTATCGCCTTGTCCATCTCGCCCCTGTTTGCATAGGCTGAGCCTAAATTAAAATAACTTTGTGCAAAATCGGGGTTAATGGACAATGCCTTTTTATACTCTGAGATTGCCTCTAAATGCATACCCAATTTACCATATGCAGTCCCTAAGTTATTATGTGCCTTTACATCCCTGGGATTTATCTTAACTACCTCCCTGTATTCTGATAATGCCTCCTCATATCGGCCTAATCTATCATATATAAATCCCAGATTGAAATGCCCGTCCATAGAGTCCCTGTCTATTTTTAATAGTTCATTAAATTCATAAACGGCATTATCATAAATCTCTTTTTTTCTGTATAGTATCCCTAAATTAACATGTGCATCTATGTATTCAGGGTTCGTTTCAATGGATTTCTCATACATCCTGACCGCATCAGAAAATCTGTCCTGTTTATCATATATAAGTGCGACATTGTTATACAGGTCTGCCAATTCCAATTTGGAAATGGAAGGACCAGAATATGGATGAGATACCATTTTATCTGCTTCCTCATTAGAGAAGATGAGTCTCAATTCATCTAATATATATTTTGCCAGATAAGGCCTGAGTCTCAAAGCAGCCTTATAAGCCCTGGCTGCCTCTTCATTCATTCCCTTCTTACTATACATATACCCCATGTTTATATAAGTCATCTCAAAATCAGGATATAGTTCTATAGCCTTCTTATATTCCTTTATCGCCTTGTCATACTCATCCCTCTTGGCATAGGCTACCCCAAGATTAATATAAATCCTTGCTGAATCAGGAGTAAATTTCAGTATGTGATTAAACAGGGAGATTTCATCATTCCACACGAGATTCTGTCTGATAGTCTTTACAGAACAGGATATTAAAATAATGGCAAGTAATATGTATCGTAAGGCTTTAGCCTTCTTTAATGAAGATATGCCTATCGCAACGGCCAGAAAGAACCCTATAGAAGGCATATATAGCCAATGCTCTGCCATCGCTGCATTGATAGGCATAATATTAGACACAGGCAGGAGTGCTATTAAAAACCACCCTAATCCAAAAGATGCCTCTTTAGAATATTTACGAAGCCATATGATAATTAAAATCAGAAGCACGACCAATACTATAGAGAATATGGCTTCAGGTTGAAATAAAGAATTTAAAAACGGGAACCTCCTTTCCATATGGAGATTTTGGGGAAAGAATAACAAACCCATGTATCTGAGAATAACATTAAAGAAGGTAATGACTCTTGGATAAAATGGCGCCATTGGAGGATGGGTTTCACTAATCGCCTTCAATAAGGTTAGTCTCATGATTACATACAATGCCGCCAATAGGAAAAAGGGTAAATAGTATCTTGAGATTAAATTAGGCTGCCTTCGACGGCAACTTGTAGGGGTTTGATTTATCAAACCCTCAACAATGGGCGACATAAGTGAGTATCCACACCATACCAATAGGAAAGGAAATATCAAGGCCGCCTCTTTTGATAATAATGCACATAAGAATGAAATAATTGAACCCAAATAGAATATCCATCTTGTAGGGGTCGGATTTATCCGACCCGCAACAACGGGCGTCATAAATGCCGCCCCTACAATTTTGAAATTCTTTAAAAATAAGATTAAGGATATAAGACAGAAAGATGCAACGATAGGGTCTGCCCTGCCAGATACATACGTAACTGCTTCTACATGGACAGGATGGACTAAAAACAAAGTTGCCGCGACTAAAGATGTCAGTTGATTCTGCAATAACATCCTCGTCAGGAAATATAGGAGTAAGGCATTTAATATGTGGAATAAGAGGTTTGTGACATGATAACCAACAGGATTTAATTTCCAGAACGAATAGTCAAACAAGAAACTTATAGTCTGAAACGGCCTATAGAAATTACCCTGTTTAGGAGAAGGAAGTGACAGGCTTGAGATAAATATCTCAGGCACATTCCTCCATGACCTGATATGGCTATTCCTCTCTATAAGATACTCATCATCCCATACAAATGAGTTATTGAATGTATTTAAATAAAGGGCTAATCCTATGAGGATAAGGACTATTATATGGAAGAGACTATTAAAAAGAAAGGTAGCCTTGAAAATAGAGGCTACCCTTCTTAATGGAACTTTCATTAGAAAAAGCCTTACGGCCAATCATGGCCTGTCCCATCAGTATCGCCAGCAGTCAGCAAAGGACAATCAGCCCTATCAGGCAAGTTACCTGAGGCTATAGTCAATGTATACGTTGTAGAACCACTCTTACCGTATGGCTCTGTAGGCTCAGCTGCTAAATACTGCCATGTTACCAAGTCAGCTGTTCTTCTGCCAGCTAGCCCCCATCCAACACTTGGATTATTCTTGGCAGTCTCATATACAGCCATTGCATTGGCAAGCCCTCTCAGGTTTCCTACACATACCCTGGTATTGGCAGTGGTCCTGACATCCTCAAACCTCGGTAAGAGCAGGGCTATCAATATACCAAGTATTGCTATTACAAGTAATAACTCTATCAAAGTAAAACCCTTTATCTTCTTTATTATCCTCTTCACCTAATTCCTCACCTCCTCTCAAGCAAAATGTATTATAATCCCAATGTTATCCAACTTATCTTTATGGCCAGGTATGGCCTGTCCCATCAGAATCAGCAGCAGCCTCTAAGGGACACCGCGCCCTATCAGGTAAATTACCTGAATTTGTAAGTAGTGCATAAGTTGTAGAACCAGTCTTGCCATATGGCTCTGTAGGCTCAGCAGCCAAATACTGCCAGTTCCTCAAATCAACAGTATTTCTATTACCGGTACCCCATGACACTTGCAAATTCTTTGCAGTCTCATATACAGCCATTGCACTGGCAAGTCCTCTTAAGTTGGCTACGCAAACCCTCGTATTGGCAGTTGTCCTTACATCCTCAAACCTCGGCAGAATTAGTGCTATAAGCACCCCTAATATAGCTATAACAAGGAGTAACTCTATCAACGTAAAACCTTTGATTTTTAACCTCCTAAATTTCCTTACCATTCTATTCTCCTTTCTATTTGTGTAGGGGTTTGATTTATCAACCCCGAGCCCGCGGGCGCCATAAATGTCGCCCCTACAACTTTGAAATTCCTAACCTCAAATTGTTTGACAGTTTACCACACCCCTTCACTTTTGTCAAGCATTTTTTCACTTTTTGTCACTTTTTTCTCGCCTATCTTTCCTCTACATCTTTATATAGCAATTACCATGCCACAGAATAATGAACATTATAAAAATATCTCTAATCTCTCACATCTCCTTTATTTATAACCAGTTAAAATCTCACGTCAGTTTCACCTAACTTTCTGTCTCATTTAAAATATGTGTAACCCCTTACCCATCTATGTAATCCTTTACCCAATTCACTTAATCACCTGAATCATGTTAAACATTGGGAGGAAGAGTGCCAATGCGACTAATCCGACCAACCCGCCGACGAAGAATATCATTACAGGTTCTATTATGGAACTTAAGGACCGGACGGCAAATGCTACCTCTTTATCGTAAAAGTCTGCTATCTTATTAAGCACCTCATCTAATGTCCCTGCCTCCTCACCCACAGCCACCATCTGGCCCACCATAACAGGAAACACCTTGCCCTCCTGCAATGGCCCTGCGATATTCTCACCCCTATTGACACTTTCACATACATTGTCTACAACACTGGCTATCACAGAATTGCCTACTGTAGCCTGGACTATCCTTAATGATTGGAGGATAGGGACACCACTTGCAATCAATGTCCCGAGTGTCCTTGCAAAGCGTGCTATGCACACCTTGCGAATGAGTGAGCCAAATATGGGAATTTTTAGTTTTATAGCGTCTAAATTAAACCGCCCTTCTTTTGTCCTGTTATAAAGATACCCACCGATTACAATGGCTGCTACTACAAGCAATATCATGTACCATTTTGCACGAATGAATCTGCTGATGGTAAGTAAAATTACAGTCGGCATAGGAAGTGGCACCCCTGAGCCGAGGAATATATTCTCAAACTTTGGTAATATGCCAGTGACAAGGAAGGTTATTACCCCTACAGCAACAACGAGTATTAAGACAGGGTATGTCATCGCAGTCTTTACACTTGCCTTTAAGTCCTCTGCCTGCTCTGCGAATGTTGCCAGCCTCCTCAATATTTCTTCTAATGCGCCACCGATCTCGCCTGCATGTATCATGTTTACAAAGAGGCTTGAAAATACCCTCGGATGTTTCTCTAATGCACCTGAAAATGAATTGCCGCCTTCAACATTGTCTCTTACCTTCTCTATGACTCTCTTGAGTTTTTTATTCTCTATCTGCTGGGTGAGGACATTCAGGCTTGATGTAAGGGTGAGACCAGAGCCTATCATCGTGGCTAATTGATTGGTGAATATTACCATGTCCTTTGTTTTAATAGTTATAAATAACTCCCCAATATCCAGGGCAAGGAGTTCACCTGTCGGGGCCTCTTCTTCTATAGAAGCGATAAAATAGTTCTGGGCACGGAGTTTCTCTACGACAGTCCTCTTGTTTGCAGCCTCTAATACCCCGCTTGTCACCCTGCCATCCTTGTCTCTTACCTTATAGGTAAATAAAGGCATTCCTAATCCTCCTTGAAGAGCCCGTATCTTACCATCTTGTTGTGAAGACTCTTACGGCTTATCTTGAGATGCTCTGCTGCCTTAGACCTATTCCAATTGGTGCTGTTCAATGTCTTTATAATGAGCTGTTTCTCAACATCTGCCACTATACCTTTTATAGCATGGGGCAGACTTGTAAAGAACTCTGCCTTGTCCAGGTCCAATTTTATATCCTCACCCCTCATCCTTATAGCCATTGGCAGGTATTCCCTGGTAATCGTATCGCCCTTCTCAAGCACAATGGCACGCTGGAGCACGTTTTCAAGTTCCCTGACATTACCAGGCCAATCGTATTTCATCAAGAGTTCCATCGCATCAAATGCTATATGTTTTATATTCTTATTCAATTCCTTATTAAACTTCTCCATAAAATGTTCAAATAGTAAAGGAATATCCTCCTTCCTCTCTCTAAGAGATGGAAGCATAATATATACTACGTTTAACCTGTAATAAAGGTCCTCCCTGAAACCCCCATTATTTATTGCCTTTTTCATATCCTTATTTGTAGCAGCGATTATTCTGACATCCACCTTAATAGACTCTGTCCCACCAACCCTCTCAAACTCCTTTTCCTGTAAAACACGTAAAAGTTTTGCCTGTGTTAATAGGTTCATATCGCCTATCTCATCTAAGAAGAGTGTCCCTTCGTTTGCCAATTCAAACTTGCCGGGTTTTCTTGAAACAGCACCTGTAAATGCCCCTTTCTCATGGCCGAATAATTCACTCTCTAAAAGTGTCTCTGGTATAGCGACACAATTCATCTTGATAAAAGGCTTATCCTTTCTATGGCTATTATAGTGTATCGCCTTGGCAATGAGTTCCTTCCCTGTCCCTGTCTCGCCATGAAGCAATACCGTGACATTTGTATCTACTACCTTACCCACGAGTTCCAGAACTTCAATCATCCTGCCACTTGAGCCTATTATATTATCAAATCTATACCGTTTCTCTAATTCCCTGCGAAGTTTGTCATTCTCCGTAGCCAGCCTGCGCTTTTCAATAGCGCGCCTGATGACTATCCTCAGATTATCTAAGTCAAACGGCTTGGTAAAATAATCGTATGCACCTTTCTGGATAGCATCAATGGCAATCTTTTCAGACCCGTAGGCAGTTATCATGATTACTACAACCTCAGGCTTGAGCTTTTTTATCTCAAGTAAAGCCTCTAACCCGCTCATTCCGGGCATCTTTATATCCATAGTAATGAGGTCAAACTCTGTCTCACTTGCACGCCTGACAGCCTCTTTCCCGTCACCAACAGAGACCACAGCATAGCCTTCTTTCTTTAAGGTCTCCTCTAAAAAGAAGCGCATGCTCTCTTCATCGTCCACAACTAATATGTGTCCGCTTTTATTCATTCTACCTTTCTAATACACTTACCCAGCTTTTCAGGTTATCTAAAAGCTGCTTCACTGATGTATCATCCGGGTTCAATCTCAAGGAGGTTTCTAATTCAAGTTTTGCCTCTTCATACTTGTCCTGGGTTAAATATTCTAATGCCCTCTCAAACGATTCCTTTGCCTTATCTTTGTTAAACGCCTCTATCTGCTCTTCAACTTCTTCTTTTATCTCTTCTTTAGACCGCTGGGTCATTTCTTCTCTGGGTTCTTCTTTGACTTCAGGTTCTTTATGCTCTACCTTAATCTCTTCCGTTACAAGTTCTTTCGGTATTTCTTGTTCTTGCACTATAACTTCCTCTGTCGCTATAGGCTTGTCAGACTGCACTAGAGGTGTTATAATTTCCTCTTTTTTTATCTCTTCTCTTACCTCTTCTTTTGCTTCTCCAGCCTCTGATATCTTTATCTCTTCATATCTATCTTTTAATATACTTGGGGTGAGAAATATTATCAGGTCTTTTTTTACATCTAATTTACTCACCCTGTTAAAAAGCAGCCCTAAGATTGGTATGTCACCCAATATTGGTATCTTTGATACCTTCTTCTCTTTTGTATCCCTGATAAGTCCTCCTATCACTATAGTATCGCCGCTCTTTACCACAGCCTGGGTAATCATTGCCTTCTTGCTCAGGATGGGTTTTGAGCCGATAGATGTCTGGTTCTCAGTTGCGGTAGGGCTGACTACCTCACCTACTTTATCACTCACTTCAGGAAATATCCTCATTGTAATATACCCTCCTTCACTCACACGGGGTATTACCTCTAAGGTAATACCATATACAACATCCACCCCCCATGCGGGTAGGGCTTGAGTTGACGAAACACCTGTAGCACCTGTGACTGTCTGGCTCACAGTCGTGATGGTAGGCTCGATAGTTGTCACTACAATCTTTGCAGGCTGATTATCAAGCGTTACTATCCTCGGGGATGATAGAAGGTTGGTCTTATTATTCTCCTGAAGGGCGTTTATAACTATATTATAATCGTCCTGACTCAATGTCCCAATAGAAAACTCAATACCTTCGCTTATGGTAGATTTGAGGATTTCTTTTATATCTAACGTATGGTGCTTGTCGCTCTTATACTCTGTGCCTATACCAAATTCAGTCCCTTTCTCAAGTATGACTTCCATAATCTTGGATTCTATCATAATCTGGGGTGGCAGGACATCAATTGTCTTTATAATCTCTTCTATCTTTTCAATAACTGATGGTATATCTGTGACCATAAGGATATTTGACCTTACCAGTCCCTCTGTGCCAACTGTCACTTGTGTGCCTCCATATTGTGTCCCTGTATATCCTGTTGTCCCTGTTGTAGTAGTTTGTCCTCCAGTAACACCCGTTGCGCCTGTAACACCACCGCTATACCCGGATGCCCCTGTAATTCTACCACTGTATGTCTTTAAAAGGACCTTAGTCTTGCCAAGAGGCGACAAGAGTTCTTTTATCAAATCTTCTACATCTCCAGCATCTAAATATTTTAGTGTAATGATACGTGTAACCAGATATGCCTTATCCACTTTATCAGAAGGCATCACCCTGAATACATCCTTCTCCTTTATAAACACATAATCCCCGGCAGTCTTCAGGACAGCCTTTAACGTCCCTTCCAACGTCCCTGTAAAATGGCCGCTTACTTTGCCCTGTATCTCTTCTCCTGCAACTATATTTACGTTACATTCTTTGGAGATGAGGCGTAGTATATCAAGAACATTCGCAGAACTAAAATCAAATGTATAAATCTTCTCCTCGGCGGCTGGACCTTTTTGTGAAAAGGCAGGGTTCAAAAATATAGAAGGGATTATAAAAAGCGACAGACTGATTATTACAAACATGCAAGATTTCTTGAGACGCACGGTCATTCTCCTTTCAACTCAAGTAATACCTTATCCCCCTTTTCATCTATTAATACTACCCCGTTACTCTTTATCTCTACTATTCTACATCCTGCTATTTCATCTCCTACATGGCATGCCTGTCCATTTATAATACAGGCATAGACTTCACCACTTACTATAGCAGTCAATTCAAGACCTTTCGTTAATGATAAAGGTATCTCCCCTTGGGCTCTTTTCTCTGTATACAAGAAAGGGCTTGTCTCAAGACGCGGGTATTCTTTTAAAGGCAGTTCATTCAAAACGACCTCGCGCGTGAATCCCTCACCTTTGTTTATAAAAAATACTGCTAACAATGTTACCTTTATGAGCTTAGACTCTGCTGTAGAATTGCTATCCAGGTTATCCACTTTCATCAAGCCTGGCAGTTGCTCTATCTTAAAAATGTATTTTAAGAAATTCGGATACGAAGACTCAAACTCCAATTTGACAGGCATCGCCATATAAAATCCTGCGTCTTTAACAATCTGTGGACTGATATTAATAAATTCTATCCCGCATTCATCTGCTATTTTACTAAGTATATTTAAAAACTCTGGCGTTTCATTTGAATTTAACAATCTGTCCTTATATTCATTGGTTTTGGATTCAGATTCAGAGAGTTCTATCTTTAGCCTGGCAAGTTCATTTGCCTTGTCCTTGGCAGTTACGAATTCCACATTGGAGAACCTGAGGTCGTTCTTCAGTTTTGACATCTCCTTTATCTGGCGCAAGGTCCCGCTCTGAAATATTATACCTGACACTATAAATGGCACAAGTGTAGCCAGCCACATCTTCAAATCACCAAAATTTAGTTTCATCTCTTTAAATACCCTGTAATCCTGAACCTTATAGCCTTCCTGTCACCCAATGTTTCAATCTGCGTATAATTCAACTCTACCTTATCTATGTAAGGCACCTTGCCCAATCTTAATAACAACTCTGTGGCATCAGATGCAGCAAATGTCAAACCATCAATAATCAATGTCCTTGCCCCGGCTTCTGCACCTGTGAAGGCAATAGAATCCAACCACGATTTAGAAGGCATGAGCCTATTTATGCTCTCCATTATGTCAGACCATCTTATCCTGTTTTCAACAAGATGTTTCAATCCTTCTTCTGCATTTCTCATCTTGTCTTTCTTTGCCTTCGCCTCATTGATATTTCCAACGATAGGGTCCATCTGTGATATGCCCGCCCGGTTCACAGCAATCTCTTCCTTAAGGTTCCGTATCTCAAGAGACCGGACTATTGACCAGATAATTAATGTAAGGGTAATTATAAACCCTGCTATTTGAATGAGTTTTTGAGTTGGTGTAACCTCTTTACGCCGCAACCCAGGTGATAGTAGATTTATACCTTTTTCATAAAGGCCCATGCCCACATTTATATTCAGGTGAGGCAAATAGTCACTCACTTTTGCCAAATCCATATGAGGGTCCATCTTTAGATTGCAAAATGGGTCTGCTATAGTAACTTCCTTATTAATGTGGGATGCTAAGTACTCTTTTAGCCCCGGGATAGTTGCAGTCTTTCCACTCAATACAACCTTATCTGGATTGCTCTTCTCAGGGCGAGTGCGGTAATAATCAAATGATTTTGATATCTCTGCAAGGAGGCAAGGCATTGAGGCTTCTAATGCATCTTTAAATTGGGTGGAATTCATGCCTTCTTCATCCCTTATCCTCACATATTGGGCAGTGTCCATCCCCATCGTCTTCTGTGTTACGTTATTTAATTGCTCATCTCCAAGTGGTATATCCCTGGTAAATTGTAATATCCCATCCTCTAAGATAGATATATTTGTCAGACGCTCGCTAAAGTTTATCACTGCTATGCGGCCCTTATTAAGCCCGCTATAACGTGAGGAATCTAATATAGATAGCGGGACGATGGTAAGGGCAAAGGGTTTGATACCTGCTTTCTTTAATATATTGAGATGTTCTTTTATCTTTTCGCGAGGAATAGAGGCTATCAAGACGTCTATCTTCCTTATATTCCTTTCAACCATCTCGCCTAAGACCATATAATCCCAATTGCAATCTTCTAAAGGCAGAGAGAAACTTGCCTCAGCCTTAATTGCTATGGCAGATTGTAACTCTTTATCAGGCATTACCGGGAATCTTAAGATTACTGTCTCTACAGCAGGGCTATCAATGAGTGAGATGACCCTGTTTTTGGAGAATCTTTTCTCCTTCCACAGACTCCTTAGGAAATCTATTACAAATACATCCCTGTCCTCCTTCACTTCCACAGGGATATCTACGCACTCCACCTTTGTAACAGTAGCAGAGGTTTTTGATTTTTTAATCTCTATAACCTTTATGACATCATTTCTTATCTCAAACCCTACAGTAGTCTTAACAAGGCCAAGATACTCTGCAAAAAGCGTCATTTACACCCTCACTAAAATTTTATCATGGAGACCGCAAATAATATTATAGAAACTATCAGAAAGAATATACCCATGGAAATCCTATAGCCAATCGTCCACTCATCACTGAACAAGGCCCTTTTCCCCCATTCATTTAGTTTCACAACGAGGCTTGCCTTAAAGAAGTATAAGAGACTCACTATCAGAAAGAAGATACCTGCTGCTATAATGCCTGACTTCCACGCCATTCTACCACTCCTTTTAGTTTAATAGTATAGGAATTTCCTTTTTGAGATTCTTCGGCTGCGCCTCAGAATGACAAAAAAGGGATGTCACTCTGAGCGTAGCGAAGAGTCTAATTTATCATCCTCGGTTTTGCGCGCGCCTTTAAAACCACATCCTGAGTCCCGGATGTTTTTGATACCTTTTCCACCTTAAGGTTTATCAATATCAGCCTCACATCTGATTTATTAGTTACGGGGTTAGATATTTTTATGTTGTTCCTATCATAATATTCAAACCCGAAGTCTTTAACGTTTTCTACTAATGGTTTCCCTTTGCCAGAGATGAATCCTCCTGAGAGGTTTGCCCTCATGAGTCTGTAAGTAAGGTTAGGCTCAGGTGTCTTTTCAATAATATAGAACCTGAACCACTCTAATCCTTTGTCTGTCAATAGTTCTACATCAGTAGCGTAGAAGTTATTTATTTCTGCTATATTATATATTGACCGCGCCTGCCTTATCTCTTTCACCATATTCTCTATTGCCCAGCCTGCACTTGCCACTACATCTCTTTGCCTTTCCCCAAAACCAAAGGTATGAAAGGTAACAAAGAGTATGCTGTATAAGAGGCTGAGTATAACAGCGATAACAGCCAGAGATATGATAAGTTCAATAAGACTAAGTCCAGAAAAAGGGGACAGGCTACTTTTCATTCGCTCTTTTTAATAATCCGCCCTGTAAGTTACAATCTTCACATCCCTTTTGTTATTAAACCATTTGACTATCACATCCACCTGATATAAACCCACCTGGACCTGTGTGAATTTAACCTCACGGCTGTAATCTGGGAAATTAGACACTTGAGACTCTATAGTTGATGGTGGAAATTGCAAAAGGTCCGTGTATGGCTCGTTCCTATACATCTCCATAGATTCCCTTGCAAGGTTTGTAGCAACTGCTTTATCCTTTGCATCCTTGTTGATAGAGGTCCCGGCAGAAAGGAAATAGATAAGAGGCGTCAACCCCACACCCAGAACCATCAATACAATGATAACCTCAATCAACGTAAAACCCCTGGGAACGGTTCTATTTTCTCTCTTTTTCACCATTTCTCTGCCTTTCATAGAACCATCCCCTTTTATAAGTTGATATTATACCTGATGCTAATCAAAAAAGCAATGTAAAAAGTAAAAAAGGGGGCGTATAATTACACCCCCTTAAGATGCTCTCTTCATTTCTCAGTCTTCTATCCTAGCCTCTGTGGCAATAATGTCATCAAGTCCTTGAGCCTGTCTTTTTAAAGTTGATGAATCGTTCCATTTAAGGTCAGATGTCTTGCCCGGTCCATAACTATATATGGCAAAGTTGGTAAATTGAGTCGTAAGATTCTGATAACGCGAATATGGATACTTGGGATGGTTAGGATGTTTGTTGCTAGACGGTTCAAATGGGTCATATGGAACCTTACTTATTAACCTGCTCGTTGCGTCACCAACAGTGGTTAAACGGTCTAATGTATCAGGTAGTTGATCATACTTGGATATATAAAGTAGAACCGCTTTTTTCAATGTATCCAAATCACCCTGGGCACGAGCCTTGTTCGCCTCTGTCCTGAAACTACGTACATTCGGTATCAGGATGGCAACAAGAACTGCGATTACTGCAATTACAATCAATAATTCTATCAGTGTAAACCCATTTCTTATTTTGTTACTCTCGTATCTTCTTTGCATCTTATTCACCTCCTCATACTAAATTAAATTATGGTGTCTTAGCATTAGTGACATAGACATCATCATCTGTCGCTGCAGCAGTTAAAACAGTGTCTCCTCCGGATATACCATCAAGATCAGCTTGAATAATATCAGCCGTCTCATCCCTTCCTACACTGAAAATAATATAATAGGCATCAGATGCAATGTCACCATCTGTACCATCGGTCCCCTCTGTCAGAAAGCCATATTTTGCCTTGGTGGGGTGAAATGGGTCAGCAGGTATATCATTTATTGCCCTGTATTCCTTCGGCTCATTGAGTAGAACAGCGAGACTTGGGGTATTAGCAGCACTTGCAGGGAATACACTATTCCTGTTTATATATATAATCACAGCTGTCTGCAGGTTCTTTAAATCACCCCTTGCCTTACTCTCCTTTGCCTCCATCCTCATGCTCTTGAAGTTAGGTACAAGTATCGCTACAAGGACAGCGATTACTGCTATAACTATCAAGAGTTCTATGAGGGTGAAACCACTACTCCTCTTTCTTTTAAACCTTACCATATTTATCCCTCCTTTTCTGGCGACATAAATCTCGCCGCTACAACCTGTAATATAGCAATTTTCATGCCACACTAATAAAAAATTTATCTTTAACAGGGATATTATCCTGAATAACTTATATAACAATATGATTTACAATGTGTTATGATTAATTTAATTTTATTTATTTTATTATATTCTCCTCCTGAGATGCCACTTAGCACTTGCTTAGAGGTGCCAAATTTCTGACAGTTGACACTGAAAACTGACTATTTCTTTTACTTTCGTCTATCCTCCTCCAGCACCTCATCCTCTTCCAATCTTATCTTCTCCGTAGAGGGCTTGAGCTCCATCTTCCGCCGCAGACTCCCTACAATACCCTGGGGCCGGAATATCATTATAAGAATCATAGATAGCCCAAATAATAACATCCTGTATATAGCAAATCCTCTCAAGAGTTCAGGTAATATACTCAATATTATCGCACCGATAATTACCCCTTTGATACTTCCTAAGCCTCCTAATACGACCATTGAAAGGAGCATCACAGAGAGTATAAAGTCAAAACTGTCCGGGGTAATTGTCCCCTGTTTACTTGCGAATACGCACCCTGCAACCCCTGCGATAGCAGACCCTATCACAAATGCCAAAAGTTTAAGTCTAATTGGGTCTATACCCATTGTGGCAGCAGCAACTTCATCCTCCCTTATAGCTATCCACGCCCTGCCCAACCTTGAATTATCTAACCTCATTAGGATAAAGGCTACTACAATAACTATACCCAATACTAAGTAATAATAAGGCGATGACTCAACGCCAAAATTGAAAGTTTCAAAATGGATGCCATTTAATCTTGACGGAAATATCAATGCAGGATGTGCTATGCCCAATAACCCGTTTGGCCCACCAGTGAATTCAAGGTTATTAAACGTGATACGCACTATCTCTCCAAAACCTAAAGTTACTATAGCAAGGTAATCCCCTCTCAGTCGCAATGTAGGGAATCCTAACAAAATCCCAAATAATGCACCTGAAACTGCACTTATAGGTAACCCTGCCCAGAACGGCAATCCTAAATACAAATTCATCAATGCATAGGTATATGCCCCTATTGCAAAAAATGCCGCATAACCTAAGTTTAGTAACCCTGCAAAACCTACCACTACATTGAGCCCCAGGGCAAGCATAACATATATACCGGCTGTCGTCATCACGTCAATATGGTATTGATTGGTATCTATAAATGGTAAGACTATTAGTGCTAACAATAAGAGAATTAAACCTATCCGCCTCCTTAAATTAGCGCATCTTCGGTGCAAACCTGTAGGGGTTTGATTTATCAAACCCGAAAAAACGGGCGTCATAAATGTCGCCCCTACAATTTTGAAATTCCTAAGCATAAACTTATCCTTTAGTTCTAACTCTACCTGCCTCACCAAAAAGCCCTGTTGGTTTAAAAAGGAGGATTAAGACCAATATTATAAATGCAAATACGTTCTTCCATTGTGAAGATATATACCCTGCGCCCAATCCCTCAACCAACCCAATCACCACACCGCCGAACATAGCACCTGGCACATTCCCAATCCCGCCTAACACAGCCGCAGTGAATGCCTTCAAGCCCACTATGTAGCCGTCATGGAAGTTTATCGTGTTATAATACATACCAAACATAACGCCTCCTGCAGCAGCCAGAGTAGAGCCAAGGAGGAAGCATAGAGAGATAATCCTATTCACATCTATACCCATAAGGCTTGCAGTCTTTAAATCCTGTGAAGTAGCCCTCAATGCCTTTCCTAACTTACTCAGTTTGATAAAATAGTGTAGAATGAGCATCAATACTATGGAGATAGCCCAAATTAGAATCTGAAGCCCTGTTACAGATGTCCTGCCGATAGTAAAAGAATAGTGAGGAAATATAGAAGGGAAACTCTTGTCAGAAGCCCCGTAGACCAACATGATTGCATTCTGCAAGAAAAAAGAGAGCCCAATCGCAGTAATAAGCGGGGCAAGGCGTGGGGCATTGCGAAGTGGGCGATATGCCACCCTTTCTATCGCTACACCTAATATGCCACATCCAGCCATTCCAATGATAAATCCTGCCAGAATCAGAAATAGGAGTCCTATGCCTTGTGCCCTACTTGCAAAAGATACAAACAGACCCCATGCCAGGTATGCACCCACCATGAATATCTCGCCATGGGCAAAATTGATGAGATTGATAATACCATAGACCATCGTGTATCCCAATGCCATCAAGGCATAGACCATCCCGAGGGTGAGTCCGTTTATAAGTTGTTGAATTAATATATCATGCCAGAGCATAGGTTAGCTCCCAACAAAAAACCACAGATTGCGTCCTGGATTTGCGCTCATCTGTGGTCTTCGGATTTTTCACAACTGATTTGTATAATTTCTGTACATCCCTATTTTATATTAAAGTCTCCTCACACTCCTTGTCAAAGAAATGTATGTGGTCCATGTCAAATACCAATTGCAGGTCCTGGTTTACTTGTGGCTTGTCATGGGCATCTACCCTCGCAACAAATGAGTGCTTGCCTGTATTCATATATAAAAATATCTCAGAGCCCATTGGCTCTACCACCTCTACCCGCGCACTTACAATCCTGCCTGGCGGGGGATTTGGCACGAATGCCTTATCATGTATATGTTCTGACCTTACTCCAAGGGTAATCTCTTTCCCCTCAAACTTACCTATTTTATCAATCATCCCTTTATCTATTTCAACCTGGAAATTGTCCTCATCAAAATACAACTTCCCGTCCTTTCTTACAATAGTCCCATCCATAAAATTCATTGGAGGGCTGCCTATAAATCCTGCTACAAACTTGTTTACAGGTTTATCATACAGCGTTATTGGGTCTGCTATCTGCTGAATGAACCCATCCTTCATCACCACAATCCTGTCACCCATCGTCATCGCCTCTACCTGGTCATGTGTCACATAGACCATGGTTGACTGTAACCTGGTATGGAGCTTGGCTATCTCAGCTCTCATCTGAACCCTCAGTTTTGCATCTAAGTTAGATAGAGGCTCATCAAATAGAAATCCCTTGGGCTTCCTGCCTATCGCCCTGCCCACTGCCACACGCTGCCTCTGCCCGCCAGATAATGCCCTCGGCTTCCTGTGTAAAAGCTCTTTTATTCCGAGTATCTCAGCGGCTTCACTGACCCTTGTTTGAATCTCACGTTTTGGATACTTCCTTAATTTCAGGCCGAATGCCATATTATCATATACTGTCATATGGGGGTATAAGGCATAATTCTGAAATACCATCGCTATGTCCCTATCTTTAGGTGGTATATCATTCACTAATTTTTTGTCAATATAGACTTCACCGGTTGTAATCTCTTCTAATCCTGCAATCATCCTCAATGTAGTTGACTTACCGCATCCTGAAGGCCCTACCAGCACCATAAACTCTTTATCTTCTACATGGATGTTCGCCTGGCTTACTGCAAGCACATTGCCAGGATAAATCTTGGATACCTCTTTAAGGATTACCTCAGCCATATCTTCACCCCCCTATATTTTCAAATATCCCAATAACTTTACTAATGTCTCCTTCATATTCTTTCTATGAACTATCATATCTAACAGTCCGTGTTTAAGCAGGAATTCAGACCTTTGAAATCCTTCCGGGAGTCTTTCCCTGATAGTACTCTCTATAACACGTGGGCCAGTAAATCCTATCAATGCCCCTGGCTCTGCCATAATAACATCACCCAACGATGCAAAACTTGCCAGGACGCCAGCCATAGTAGGATTGGTAAGAATGGATATATAAGGTAACCCTGAGGAATTATGGATTCCCAAAGAAGCACTCGTCTTAGCCATCTGCATCAAGGAAAACATGCCTTCATACATCCTTGCCCCTCCACCTGAGCCTGATATTATCAAAAGGGGCAGCCTCTCCTTTATGGAGAATTCTATCGCCCTCGTAATCTTCTCACCCACTACAGAGCCCATAGAACCCATAATAAAACGGGAATCAGTAACTGCCAGGATTACATCTATTCCATTAATAGAACCCCTGCCTGAAACTGCAGCCTCTTCAAGCCCTGTGGCTTCTAAGTCCTCTTTCAATTTTTCAGTGTAAGTCTTGGGCCCTTTAAATTCCAGGGGGTCAAGAGACAATAGTCCTTTGTCATGCTCATGGAAAGTTCCTTCATCTAAAAGGAACTTGAGTCTTTCATAGGCGCCTATGGTAAAATGGTAGTCACATTTAGGGCAAACCTTCAGGTTTTCTTCTAATGCCTTGTTATAAATAATCTCCCCACACTTCTCACACTTTGTCCACAGCCCCTCAGGGATGTCTCGTTTCTTCTTAATTTTTACAATAGTGTATTTGGGGGTTCCAAATAACGGCATTATTAAATACTCAGAAGTACCTTGGCTTTATCTACTGCACTGGCTGCGTCCGGGGCATATCCATCTGCACCTATTTCATCTGCATAACTCTGGGTCACTGGTGCACCGCCTATCATCACCTTAACCTTCTTTCTAATGTTGTTTGCCTCCAATGCCTGAATCGTGGTCTTCATGGATGTCATAGTAGTTGTCAAAAGGGCAGATAGACATATTATCTCTACGCCATCTTGAGCCACAGCACCGGCAAATTTTTCAGGCGACACATCAATGCCTAAATCTACAATATGGAACCCGGCACCCTTCAGCATCATCGCTACTAAGTTCTTGCCTATATCATGGAGGTCACCTTTGACAGTACCTATAGCAATCTTTCCAACAGGTTTAATGCCTGCCTTTTCCAGGAGCGGCTCTATGATAGTCATGCCTGCCTTCATGGCACGGGCTGCTATCAGAACCTCTGGCACATAGAATTCATTTGCCTTGAACTTTGTACCTACTACTGCCATCCCTGCAATCAATCCTTTATTCAATATATCCCTAACACTCATTCCCCCGTCCACAGCAGATTGAGTGAGTTCTTTCACCTTATCTGCCTTCCCTGCTATGACATTGTCAGCAATGTCCTTTAAATCAACACCCATATAACCTACCTCCCTTTCTATAATATATAGCCTGTTACGAAACTGTTCCTCTGGATAGGCGGGATATTCCTGTCCCGCAGTCTATCTGAGTTTTGTGACCTCTTATTACCTTTAATACTATCAAATTATTAGGGTTTTGTCAACAATTTTTTAGTAATTTTTTACTAATCGCCATTCCACCAATACCGCACATTGCAAATAATATCCCTGAAGATACCAATATTGACGCCTTACTGATAAATTCTGCCAGGAAAGACGTCAGCAGCATAAATACTAAAAATGCTATATGTATAATTACCTCTAATGAACTGAATATCCTACCCCTTACATGTTTAGGCATTATCTCATGGAGCATCGTATTAGAAGAAACTACTATCGGGCTTGCAACCAGGCCCAATGCAATAGCCAAGACGAGAGCCAGAGACACAGAGCCAGATGCCTTTACAAAGAGAGCGAATAAGACAACTACTATCCCGGCCATTGTAAAACCTGAAAAGATTACTTTGAATCTTGGCAACATATCTCCGAATTTACCATATGCTAAAGAACCTAAAAACAGCCCTGCCCCAAGACCCATTCCCAAAAGTCCCAGGTCCCTCGTCACTGACTTTAGGGATTCTTGAATAAATACTACTAACACTGTGCTCACAGCCCCTGCCCCCGACATAAGTAAAAATGACATCGCTGTGACTATCAACACCTCTTTTGAACCAACGATATACCTCAGGCCTTCCACTACCTCTTTAAATACAGATTTCCTTATTGAGTGCTCAAATGCCTCTTTTGTAATAATAAGGTCTTCTTTAATCTTTACTGTGCCATCCTTCTTGAGCCTCATCATACCTATCATGAACGCTGAGACGAAGAAGGAGACTGCATCTATATAAAATCCACCTTTTGCACCTACCCACCTGACAATAAGCCCTGCTATTGGCAGGCTCAATATTGCTGCTATCATTCTCGTAGTAGAGGTAAGTGAATTTGCTATGAGTAATTTGTCTTGAGATACTATATCAGGCAATATAGCCATCTTGGCAGGAAGAAAGAATCTTGTAATAGAAAAGATTATGAATATAATCACATAGATAGGGGCCATCGTTTTAACGGATACGAGAAAGAAAGGTATGAGCAAGACAAACATGCCCCTTGCGATATCTGAGATAACCATCGTATATTTGCGGTTCCACCTGTCAACATAGACACCTGCCACAGGCCCTATTACAAGGACAGGAATAATCATGGGCAGCATCACCTTAGCCAGCCCGGATGTAGAATACCCTGCCTTCTCATATACCATCCCTATTAACGCCATCTGGTTTAGCCTGTCGCCAAATTGAGAGATAATCTGCCCTGACCAAAGTAGTAAAAAATTACGTTCTCTTAACATATCCCTGAAAGTTGCCATCAGTTAGTTTTTATCCTTATATATTCCATGAGATTACTTCTATCCTCTTCACTCATCTCTAAGAATTCACACCCTATCTCGTAGTCATCCATTGACTTAATCTTACTCACCCACAATACCCTGCCTAACGTCTTTATCGTATCCTTATACCCGGGCAGTGATATATCTATCTCTAAGATAACCCTCTCTGGTATAGAATTCTTTGTAGCAAATTTTATACCTACGCCACTGATGTCTTTGGTAAGGACACATTCAGACACACTCTGGCTCGCAAGGCTCTTATAACATATCTGGATATGCTCTTCCAACCTCTTACATCTTCTCCATTCCTTCCCGCTTATATATGGGGTTCTCTCAAGCCGTTTTAACTCATCTTCTAACTCATGCATACTCTGATATCTATTTATAGGCTCTTTCTCTAACATTTTCATAACAATCTTACTCATTTTATAGGATATGGAAGGGAATACAACATGGGGAGGTTTAGCAGAAAAATTAATATGCTTTGTCATTATGGTATTAAGGTCAGGGCCATCAAAGGGTATAACACCAGTAAGCATCTCATAAGAAGTCACGCCTAAGGAATAGATGTCGCTCCTTGCGTCTATATCCTGCCCTTTTATCTGCTCTGGTGACATATATATAGCTGTGCCTGACCTTGATTCACTAATCTTCTCGGTTGTCTTCAAGATGGCTATGCCGAAGTCTGCCACCTTCACATGGCAATCTTTGATAAGGATATTCTGGGGTTTTATGTCTCTATGGATAATGGAATGGCTGTGGAGATACGATAATGCACTAACGACCTGGAGCAATATTTTGATGGTCTCCTGCTCTGTCAACGTCCTATTTTTAAAGAGGTCTTTGATACTCACCCCTTCCACGTATTCCATGATTAGATAATATTGACCCCTTACCTTACCATTTCCAATACTCCTTATAATGTTTGGGTGGTGCAGGGTCTCTAATAGGCGGCTCTCCCTTAAAAACAATTCTACAATAGTCTTATCCTTAGTGAACTCTGGAGACAATAACTTTATGGCAACAGTATTGCCTTGTTGGTCCTCTGCCTTAAAGACCTTGCCCAAACCACCACTGCCAATCTCCGCTAATATTTTATAACAGCCTATCTTCTTCATCTAAAATCCTACTTAACCCTCACACTTCCTCCTGTCCGTGGGTTCTTTTACCCTGGTGGAGCCCACGGAGGGAGTTGAACCCCCGGCCAGAGCTTTACGAAAGCCCTGCTCTACCACTGAGCTACGTGGGCAAGTGTTTAATTATATCCATTACCTTGCGAGTGAGGTCATCAACTGTAAAGCCAAACTTCTCTGCAAGGACATTATAAGGGGCAGAGGCGCCAAATCTATTTATCCCAAATATATGTTTGGAATTTCCTGTATAGCGCTCCCACCCAAAGGGGCTTGCTGCCTCTATAGATATTCTAAGGGTTAGGTTTTTCGGTAGGATTGACTCTTTATATTCATCAGACTGGCGTTCAAATAATCCCCATGATGCCATATTAATTACACGGGAACTTATGCCTTCTGCAAAAAGCCTATTATACACTCCCAATGCCAGGTGTATTTCAGAGCCAGAGGATAATAATAAGACGTGAGGGTTTTTTACATCTACCCCTGCCAATATATAGGCCCCGCAAGAAATATCAGATGGCCTTGAGCCTAATTTTGTCCTGTCAATTACTGGCAATTTCTGCCTCGTAAGTATCAATGCCACAGGGCCCTCCCTTTGCTCTAAAGCCACCTGCCATGCACAAACTGTCTCCTGTGCATCAGCAGGTCTTATGACTGTAAGATTCGGAATTGCCCTTAAGGTACTCAGGTGTTCTATGGGTTGATGCGTAGGACCATCTTCACCTAAGAATATACTGTCATGTGTAAAGATAAATATAACAGGCTGTTCCATCAATGCTGCTAAACGTAATGCAGGCCGCATGTAATCTGAGAATATCAGGAATGTCCCGCCATAAGGTATAATGCCCTTGTGTAGTGAAATGCCATTGAGGATAGCACCCATGGCATGTTCCCTGACGCCAAAATGTAGATTTCTCCCATTAAAATGGCCCTTACTTATGGAATCAAAACCTGTCAAAAATGTCTTGGTAGAAGGAGCAAGGTCAGCAGAACCACCAAATAGATTGGGTAGGTGTTGTGCTAAAACATTCAGTACCTTTCCTGATGCATCGCGTGTGGCAATCTCTTTACCATGTTCAAAGACAGGTAATTTCTCAACCAGGCCTTTGGGAATCTTTCTTTTCATAAATGAATTCCATAATTCAGCCGCCTCAGGCATTGCCTTACAGAATTCCCCAAATAATCCCTGCCACCCTTTGTATTTAGTTTCAAGTTCTCCTAACCTCTTTTTAAATAGCTCACGGACAGACTCAGGGACAAAGAATGCAGGGCTTGCAGGAAAACCCATATTTTCTTTAGTCGCTATTACTTCTTCTTCACCCAATGGTTCACCATGGGCACTCGCGGAATTTTCTTTATGAGGGCTGCCCCTGGCAATATTTGTATGGCATATAATCAGTGTGGGCAACTCATTCTCTTCTTGAGATGCCCTAATAGCCTCCTCTATGGCATAATGGTCATGGCCATCTATTTCAAGCACATGCCAATGGTATCCTTGAAATCTCATTCCCACATCCTCACTGAAAGCCAATTCAGTTGAACCTTCAATACTTATCCTGTTTGAATCATAGAAACAGATTAGTTTGCCCAATCCCAAATGGCCTGCCAATGACGCTGCTTCATGCGAAATCCCTTCCATCAAATCTCCGTCACTGACCAAACAATAAGTAAAATGGTCTACCAAATTGTAGCCATTCTTATTAAATATCTCAGCCAACAGCCTTTCAGCCAATGCCATGCCAACCCCATTGCCAAATCCCTGGCCCAATGGTCCTGTAGTAGTCTCTACCCCTGGAGTGAGCCCATATTCTGGATGGCCTGGCGTAAGACTCCCCCATTGGCGGAATCGTTTAATCTCATCTAAACTCAGTGTATAACCTGATAGGTGTAAAAGGCTATAGAGCAGCATAGAGCCATGCCCTGCTGACAATATAAATCTATCTCTATCGGGCCAGGTAGGGTCTTGGGGATAGTGTTTGAGGAATTTCATCCAGAGGATATAGGTAAAATCAGCCGCACCCATCGGGAGACCAGGATGGCCTGAATTAGCCTTCTGGACAGCATCCATAGTCAAAGCCTTAATGGTATTTATGGCGAGTCTGTCTAATTCTTTTCCTTTAAGCCCTTTGCCAAAATTCTCTATGTCCATTTAGATATCCTTAAAATAGACTCTTCGCTCCGCTCAGAGTGACATTTCTTTTTGTCATTCTGAGGCGCAAGCCGAAGAATCTCTGTTTTAAAATAAAATGGTGCCGAGACCCAGGATCGAACTGGGGACGCCAGGATTTTCAGTCCTGCGCTCTACCAACTGAGCTATCTCGGCACATTGTGAGATTATAATAACAAAAGAGTTAATCCCTGTCAAGGAAATTCCCGATTTTGATAGGTAATTAATAACCCTCATATCTTAAAAGTTTATACAGTTCCTTGCGTGTAAGCATCTTTTTCAGAAGGTTCTTCTGGGTACCAGACTTTTTCAACTCTGTCATCGCATCCCTTACTGACTTTAACATTACCCTGAACCCGGTCAATGGGAATATTACCATCTTATAGCCCATATCCTCAAATTCATCTACTGTGATATATGGTGTCTTACCAAATTCAGTCATATTTGCCAGAAGCGGCGATTTTATCTCTTTTGCAAACCTTTTAAACTCTGCCCTTGTCTCTAACCCTTCAGGGAAGATGGCATCTGCACCTGTATCTAAATAGGCCTTTGCCCTCTTAATCGCATCGTTCAGCCCTTTAACCCCTCTTGCATCTGTCCTTGCTATAATAAGAAACTCATGTTTACTCCTCGCCTTTATCGCTGCTCTGAGCTTCTCGGTCATCTCTTCAGGACTGATGAGGCTTTTCCCTGGCAGATGGCCGCATCTTTTTGGAAATTCCTGGTCTTCTATATGGACGCCTGCTATGCCTGCCATCTCAAACTCTTTTACTGTCCTCGCTGTATTTTCCGGTCCTCCAAAACCTGTATCTATATCGGCAATGACAGGAATACTCACTGCGCTTGCTATATACCTTGCCTGGTTCAGTACTTCTTTCATAGATAGAAGCCCGGTATCAGGATACCCTGCCATACCATTTGATATTCCTGCACCTGAGATATAGACAGCCTCAAATCCGCATGATTCTATGAGCTTGGCTGTGATGGCATTGAACGCCCCAGGCATGACTATTATGCCTTCTTTAGAAAATGATAGATATTTCATATATTTACTTCAAATAGCAAAATTAATTCTCTTATATCCTTCAGGTTTTCTAAATTCCACATTCTATCAAGAATAGACTCTATCCTATTTTGTGATAATACACCCCGGGACAGTCTCCTGAACTTATCTTCTACTTCTCTATCTGTCATAGGGTTTTTAGGATGTCCTTTAGGATAGGTTACCTTCATAGAATATCTCTTTCCAGCCTTTGTTGTAACACTTATCAGACATGGAAATCCTTTTGGATATTCTGCCGTAAATTTGCTGTCCCTTATCACTTTTATCTTCTGCATCAGATTAAAGAGTCCTGGGTCTTTTAACCTCTCTTCTTCAAATTCTTCCAATCCTACTTTTCCAACTGATAATGCTACTGCTATACAGTATGGTAGGCTGTGGTCTGCTGTCTCACGGGTCTTTGGGTTCCATTTCTCTTTATCGCCTGCTATAATATCCACTGCTGCGTCATATGTATGGACCTCTATAGTATCTATATGTTCTAAATCTCCTATTCTATCTCTCAATTTCAGTGCGGCTTCTATCCCTGCCTGTGAATGGTATTCTGACGGGTAATATTTTATGTAACTATCTAACATCTTGAATCTACTGCCCTTACCTCCAAATTTAGAGAGTCTAAATGGACCTGAGACTTGGTTGATGAACCCCATATTTCCTTCAAATATCTCCCGGGGTCCTGTAATTCCGTATTTAGCCAAAAGGGTTGCGAATAGTCCATTCCTTGCCGCATTGGCTGCTGCACATGCCTTCCACATAGACAATTCCCCTACCCTTGTCTGTCGTAATGCGATATTTGGAGCACCTGCGAGGGCTATTGCCTCAAGTGTCTTTCTCAATGGTAATTTCAAGACCTTTGCTGAAGCCAATGCATTTGAGAATGCCAGGTATGTTACATGGTCCCACCCCCGCTTTCTCAATCCTGCTGCATCACATAACCTGCACTGAACTTCATATCCTATAACAACTGCTGTTATAAATAATCTGCCATCTGTCCCATCTGTCACTGCCCCCAATGCACCTGCTATGTTATCACTGGGATGGGCAGGCTCTTTGGAAAGATAGGTATCGTTATAGTCTAAATAGCGGATGAGACTCCCACATGCAAATGCTGCTAAATCAGGTGTACTCTTATGTGATGTGCCAAGCACAATCGCCCCTTCTTTTGTTTGAAAAGATAATGCGAGTTCACGTGCGAGCCTGCCAGGCTCACTCAAATATGCACCCATGGCACAGCCAAGAGAATCAATGATGTGCCTTTTAGCCTCATGGATTACCTCTTTGGGAAGGTCCTCAAAATCTATATCTTGAGTATACTGTGCCAATTGCTCTGCTATCGTTTTCATAATGTCCTACTATACTTTAACATAATCACTATTGAGTTGTCAACGAATTTCCTTGTCAAATCTAATCGCTCATGATATTATTATCTCATGAAATTACATAAAAGACTATCCTTGAGTACTGTATCCTGGGCGTTATACGATTTTGCGAATACTATGTTTTCTGCAAATATCATATCATTATATTTTGCCTTGTGGGTTACCATAGATAAAAAGGCAGAAGATATTGTATATAGCATCGCATTATCTGTTTCAATGATTTTGGCAGCAGTCTTAGAACCGATACTGGGGACAATTTCTGACATATATAAAAAGAGGATGCCATTTCTGGTTTTGTTTACTGTCCAGTGCTGTATATTCACTGCACTCATGGGAATTACGCAGAATCTATCTACCGGACTTCTCCTATTCTGTTTTGCCAATCTTGGGTTTCAATTAGCAGCGATATTCTATAATGCGCTTCTCTTTAACATATCAAGAAATGAAAATCTTGGAAAAATCTCAGGTTTAGGGGTTGGTTTGGGCTATTTAGGGGCACTCATAGGTGTGATGATGGTAAAACCGTTCGCACTGAGATATGGATATTCAGGTGCGTTCATCCCCACAGCAGTTCTCTTTCTCGTATTTAGCCTCCCGTGTTTCTTATGGGTAAGAGAGGCACAAGGAGAAAAGACAGGACATATGGAATTGGATATTGGCAGAATATTCTTGCGACTTAAAGATACCTTCATAAATTCAAAAAAATACCCAGGGCTTTTATCATTTTTATTTGCATCATTTATCTTCCTGAATGCCATAAATACAGTGATTATATTCATGTCAGTCTATGCCAAAAAGGCAATAGGATTTTCTGATTCAGAGGTTATTAACTTCTTTGCCTTTTCAACAACTGTGGCAATCATCGGCTCATTTTTATCAGGTTTCCTCACAGATAGATTAGGGGCAAGAAGGGTTTTGAATCTTTCTCTCGGTATCTGGGTAATTGGACTGGCTCTGGCTTCTGCATCATTCTCAAAGATAGCCTTTTGGTGTGTAGGTCCTCTGATTGGTATAGCATTGGCTTCAACGTGGACGAGTTCCCGTGCCCTTGCGATAAGATTGTGCCCTCAGGAGAAATTAGGTGAGATATTCGGCCTATTTGGCGTGGTAGGTAAATCGGCAGCAATAATAGGACCGATTGTCTGGGGGGTCTCTCTATTGGTATTTGAACCCTTAGGTATAATCAGATACCGCATCGCTATTTTAATACAGACGTTATTCATACTTTCAGGATGGTGGATATTGAGGCGATTACCCCTCACTCCTTCTCTTCCCACACCTTAATAAAAGGTGAAAGAAAACGACCTGTAGTATAGACCGAAGTTAGGCTCAAACCTGAAACTGATGGTGTGAAGGTTACTCCTTCCCTCTCACTATCTTTAAAAGTGAAAATAGCCTTGCCACCTGAAAGAAGAACCGGTGGAGAAGATACCTGGGTCAGACTCCCGTTAGGATTATCCTCAACCCGCGTTATAATAACCTCACTACCATCTAAAGAATTATCAATAAACTTAAATAAATCCCTTGCCTCTATCTGAACTGTAGCAGTAGAAACAGGGGTAAGCTCTGGCTCTATGGCAATTATATACCTGTTCTGAGTATCATAATTAGTTCCTACAGCCACATCGTCTATATAAAGTCCCAGGTCCCTCGTTGCATTGTTATTATCGGATGTCAATGTAAATCTTACCTGTATACTCCCAGTATAGTTAATGCCAGTGTAAGGTGATAAATTATAAGTCTTTTTTATCCATCCCCCACTACTACTCGGATTAATACTTTCTAAAACATTCCATGTCGGAGACCCGACAGTACGCACTTCAAAAGTTGCATTATCTCCAGCCGCTATGGCATACCAGGTATAAAATGAAAGAAAAGGTTTGGGGGCTGAGACAAAATCTATCTGGGGTGAGGTAAGGATACTAGTTCTATTCTTAGTGTATTGCCCACTAAGATTTGTCCCCCAGCACTTAGTCCTTGAAGGATGGATAAGTGGTAAGGAAGGAGGATAAGGAGAAGGGACACCACTTCCACTGGGTTCCCCACGTTCCCAATCATTAGTATCAGGCGGACCTGGCGGGTCTAGCGGGTCTAAAGTCCAGCCATTATCATCGCTACCCTCCATATCATCTATGAAAGGTGCTGTTATAGCCCAGAGGTTAGTAGTAAAGAATAGACCCAAGAAAAACAAAATAACAACTCTTTTATATCTCATCTTTCTACCGCCACAGTAAGTTCTGGCTTGGCTTTGGCTCCAGCTGTTCCTGATATTTCTCCGGAAGCCTGAATGAGAAAGGCCTTTGAAGTGAAGTAGAATTTGTCCTTGGTACCGCCGTCATAGACATTGCTGCTTATGATATCCTCGTTAATCTTTCCAGTAAAGAAGAAGAAAAATTCTGTAGTATAACAGTAATAACCATAGTTATAGTTACTGCAAGCAGAAGGGTTGGCATTATCTTTAATCGTGCTTTTTTTGGCAGCAGTCAGTCCTGGTCTGGTGTCAATAAAATTCTCAAATCCGCCTATTGAATTAAATGGGGTATCATTAGAATTACCATGTATATTATCCCCTCCAGCACGTTCGTTTATAATAGAACGTGCAATACTATCTGCATCTACCAAAGTAATAACTGCAGGGGGGATGCCAATTGGGGTTACATCCTCATTCCATAAGATAACTTTTAACACAGGCAAAGATGCTGTATTTATATTAACAGGGGCACGAGGGACTGCTGAACGGGTGATGCGAGGCGCCAAGGCATAAGGGACCTTGTAACCAACAGAATTAGGGAAATTAGTAAGACCAGTTTTTTCATTGGCATAAGAGTTGTTTGAATTTGGTATAGAATATACAGTGATATAATCTTTGATATTATTATAATCTGTCTCTGTAATATTAGTTACCTTCTTTAATTCCTCTATATTATCAAAGGGATTATCATCACCATAAGGCTGGCTTGGACGAAATTCATCATTTTCATCTATCCCCTCATTTAGCTCATCAATGGTCCCGTCATCATCATTATCCATCCCATCGTATTCTATTCCTAAAAAATATTCATCTTGGTCATCCCCATTTACCCCATCATCGTCAACACCATTTGGGTAAAAAGAAGCCTGTCTATCACCATCATCATCATAGTTAGCAACTCCAGGTTTTCCATCTGAACCATATCTATAACTTACAATATTGCCAGCCTTGGAGATTGCACTACTCTTGGATAATCCAGCATTTGTCATGCGCAATAAATTTGACAAGGTCAAACTATTAGCATAATTTATGTTTACCTTGCCCTGTTCGTCTGTTAAGTTCTTGAAGGTATCGGGCGGGGCAGCGCCGTCTACGAAACCTTTCAGCACCTGGTATTTGCCGTCGCCTAAGGAGATGCCTTCTAAATCAAAATCATTGAGATTCCCATTAGTATCTCCTATACCTTCAGCCCAGGTTTCATTAAAGGCATCGTAAATATTGGAGGCGCTGTTTATGAGGTCAAGTTTTAACTGGAGGAGTTTTTGCTCTACGCCGGCTTCTGCTAAATATACTGCCTTTTCTCTATTGGTTCTGTAGGTAGTAGACGTGAGGTGGACCCTTATCAGGTCAAGGAAGGCTATGACAATAATCAGGACGACTACAAGAAATATGAGGGTAACTGTTAATACAAAACCCTTTTGCAATACTCCCTCCGGCGGGCTTGATAAATCAAGCCCCTACAATAGACACAGGGGGACAGTCCCCTTTTTGTATGGACTATTTGGCGAGTTTAACTTCATCTACAAGTATTACAGGATGAGGAGACTTTTGGGATTCTAAGATTGTTCCCCATATCTTGACGGTATAATATAGATATTTGTTTAAGTCCACCTTATCACTTTTGAGATAATGGGTAATCTTTTTACCTTCTAACAACTTGTGTGTGCCAGGCCTGCCAAGCACCATCCCAAGGTCCTCTATCACTCCAACTGCCAGTGGTGGCTCAGTTTCTTCCGGCTTTTTGAGTTCTTCTAACTTTGCCTCTAACTTGCTTGTGGTTTCTATATAGCGGGATTCTGCGAGCCTCATCCTTAGTTTCTCAACCCTCTCCTTTACTTTATCTATGCCAGAAAAGTCTGGATAGACCTGTGCCATCTCTTCATAACCTTTTAGAACAGATTCAATGTCAGCGCTTTGAGGAACTGACTCGGCCATTTTGGATTCATAATCCTTCTCTAATTCAGAAAATTTACTTTCAGCCTCTTTCTTTTTATTCAATTCAATTGCATAATCTTCTACGGAAGAATGATATTTAACATACTGGACATTCACCCATGCACTGCAAGAATCTGGCGGCTCTATCTGGTACCAGTCACCCGTTTCTTTAATCACCTTTACTACAGATTTATTCCCTAACTGGCCCAATGGATTGCTTGAAATATCAGGACCAGACCTCACATTTACCTTATCCCCTTTGACTATGCCAACATTCTCCATCACATCTAAGTATTGCTTATTTATATATCCGAAACTTCCCTCAGGCATTCTAATCTTATACCATTCAAAATTCTTACCCCACACTACTATCTTATCACCCTTATTCAATTTGCAGATTATCTCAAAATTCAGGTCACTGCCTGACCTTGCATTCACATTCTCACCCGTTACTATGCCAGCAAAAGGCAGAACCTCATCCCCAAATAAAAGACTCGTGCTGGTAACAGAGAGAAATACAATAAGTCCTATAAATAAAACGGTTTTTACCATCTTCTTTCACCTCCATATTTAACGCCCCAACGGTACAAACTGTCATTGTCCAACTTGATTGGACAATCCAACAATTATTTCGTAGTATTTCTTATGGATTCCCCGGTCAAGCCTGCCCTCGTGAAAACGGGGGCCGGGGAATGACAAAAAGGAAATTCCTATACAATGAACTTAGGTAGACCCTCTTACTTCTTGGGTTTGGTTTCCTCTTTCGGTGCAGCTTTCGGTGTGGCTTTCGCTGCAGCTTTCGGTGCGGCTTGTGGTGTAGTTCCACCAGGAGCTGCTCCTGCTGCCGCTGGAGCGGCTCCTGCCTGAGCCTTCTCCTTCTTGACCTTAACCTTGATAGACTTCACCTTTGGCAATCCGAAAACAGAACCGCCTTCTTTCCACCTATCTTGTTTCTCAAGGATAGCAATCCTTTCAAAACGTTTTAACACGCTCCTGTGCTGTTTACTTTTACTTACAGTGCTAAGACTAGGATGTATAGACATAATTACCTCCTCATTAATGTCATGACAGGCGAGACGCCCGTCCTACTTAGATTTTCTTACAAAACAATCTCCATATAAGGTTTTAAATTTCTTCAAGGATTGACTCGCATTATCCTTATCTGGATAACTACCAACGCATATCTGGATATATTTCCCGCTCTGTATTATAAATGGTTTATACCCTTTATTTCCAAGTGTAAGGAGTTCTTTCTTTGCCACCTTATCATTTATATGCGTCACTAACTGGATTGTGTAATTGCCCCCTTTGCCTGAAGATGCCTTTGTCGGAACTTTCTTGCTTACTTCTACAGCCTTTTCTCCTTTCGGCTTTTCCATCTTAGCCTCTTTGGAAGGAGATTCACTATCACTTGAGGCTAACCGGGTGGCTGCATTAGATGTATCAGGCACATCTTCTTTTTGAATATTCTGATCCCGGGGTGGCATTGGAATCTGCGCAGGCCTTACAGGTGTGGCAACCTCATCCCCAGATTGGTGGGAACCCTCCCCGCCAGGGGATAGACGAACAAACTTCCCGCTCTTTCCAACTTCTACACCAGTGGCAAAGACTATGACCAAACTTATTATACCTAAAATAACTATTACATTCAATCTGTCAAGTGTAAGCGTAAATTTCTTCTTGTCAGACTTATTTAATGCTCTCAGAGGTTCCTTTTTTATCTTCTCCTGCGGAAGGCTGCCCAAAAAATCAAATACCAATTGGGATTCTTTATAACCCATTGAGACTCCTCCGTTCTTATCTATTCAATTCAAAGGTGTACCACCCATCCTTATCTTCATGGAAGAAAATACCCTTAAATGCATCTGGTATTTCTTGAATCATATCCTTAAAAATATACGCCTTAAGTTTATACTTACGGACCTCTCCCCCTTCCAATTTTAATTCCCCTGCTATCTTCACTTTATCAGCCTTCATTTCCAGGTTATCTATCGTGACTGAGCCATCCGATGTCCTCAGATTGGCACTTATAGTATCAAATTGAATTGCAGTTATGCCATATGCCTTAAATATGCTATCTGCAATCTTATAATCCTTCAATGGTTCATTCGCTACTACTTGTTTCAGCTCACATCTTCCAATCAGATTCTTTCTTAAAAGTGGAAAGAACCTGTATCTGACAATAGCATCTTCTACCCTCAGAGATGAGCCGTTCTTTTTATCAATCTCTAAATCCTTAAGTTCTATCCTGTTGAAAAGGTATAACTTTGATGAGCCGATAGATACCTCTTTACCTAACTCAGCACTTAGCCTCTTCTCCAATAGACCAGTCAAAAGAGATGACCTTACGGGAAAGATACAAAGTCCAATGATAAATATTATTACTAAGGCTAAAATGATTAAAAAGATATTTAAGATTCTTTTCTTCATCATCTAATCTCATCCTTTTCTATCCTTATCTCTTCACCGTCAGAAACACTCTTAAATACCTTTGCGTCACCTTTTATCCTGCCTATGATATTCACAGGGCTTGCCGGCCTGATCTCATTCCCTTTGCTTACAGGGGTGGGTCCAAAGAATATGCAAAACGCTGCCCCGGGTGGCCAATATCCGAGGTCGCCTATCTCTACCACTCCTTTTCCATTTTCTTCCTTGTGTTTTACCGGTATAGAAAAATATATCTCATCACCCCAGGTATTACAGGAACCTGTTATGGGCAGTCCCTCCCATATCCTTGATGCTGTATCAGAGTCGTTCAATTCACCATTAGCTCTGACATTGCCGGTAGTTATAATAATCTTCTTAATCTCCTTAGCCTCCGACAACCTTCATAATGGGCTTTAACAATCCGATTGGTCCGATATTAAGAAATTGCTTCATCAGGATATATAAAGCAGCAAGTAGCAGGACACCAGAAACTCCCAATAAACCGAACCAGATAGGTGATAGTCCCTTATCCTGCTGAACACTCGGTTCTATCTGCATTGCCCCCGACGTAACGTCGGGGCTGCTCAAATCTTCTCCTACCGGATTTATATTCTCTGTGGCAACAGGCTGTTGTTCTGGTGTTTTTTCTACATCATTCTTTTTAGGTGGCTCAATCCTTATCTGCTGAGAACCTCCAGGCTGAAGTTTTGGCAATTTCTTTTCTTCCATTTTTCCTCCTATCCTTTTTGAGCAATACGCCTATATTGGAAAGCATGTTATTGTCCTGCGTATAGCCATAGCCTGTGGTAATGCCCTTGTGGGCAATGAGTATATCCAATTTTACTAACTCATTAACAGATTCCTTAACTTTATCCTTATCCACCCCTATCCACATTGCAATCCCCTCTAATGTGTCAACAGTAGATGGGTTCTCATGGAAGAATGATATAATCTTTCTCGTGATTAGTGAATCCATGACTCTATGAATATCTGCTTTTACCATTTAATACCTGATCTTTTCTGCCTTGAGTGCCCTTAAAAATGCATCTACCACTTCAGGGTCAAACTGTATCCCGCTATGCCCCTTTACCTCTTCAATACTCTCTTCTAATGACATGGCTTTTCTATAAGGCCGTTTAGACATCATGGCATCAAATGTATCTGCAACTGCCATTATCCTGGCACCCACTGGTATCTCATCTTTCTTCAACCCTTGAGGGTATCCTTTCCCATCATACCTCTCATGGTGGTGAAGAATAATGGGGATAGCGGGGTGCAATGTCTCTATAGACTTGATTATCCTTACGCCATTTGCAGGGTGTTTCTTTACCAGATTATATTCCTTATCTGTCAATTTAGAAGATTTTTTCAATATCTCTTTGGGTATGCTTACTATACCGGCATCATGTAATTTTGAGGCGTAATAGAGGTTCTTCATCTCATCTTCCGGGATATGCATCTCCATGGCAATCGCCAATACATTGTCTGTGAATAGGTCAGAGCGTGAACGAGAGTATGTCTTCGGTGCATAAGTACCTAACAGTGTAATCACTGCGTTAATGCTCCCTCTTGTAATCTTTTCCTGTTCCTTATAGAGTTGCGCATTCTTTATGGCTACTACAGCCTGCTCAGCTAATGTAACTAATATCTCTTTGTCAAATATTGAAAATGGCTGTTCACCCTCTTCTTTTGAGACGACTATTATACCTATTACATCCTCTTCCATAAGAGGAACTGCCAAAGACAACTTCTCAAGCAGAGGGTTTCCTTTCCTTGCAACCTTTTTTGCGAGTTTTGTATCAAGCTCTAACTTTGACCAGCGCCTGCCCTTTGGCCTTAAATCTACATTGGCTTTAAGGACAAATTTACCATTCCCGCGCAGGAATATGTTGCAATGACTTGCCCTTAATACCTGTAGATTTAGCCTTGCGATACGCGGCAGGAGTTCATCAATATCTAATGTGGAAGATATCAGCCTATGGATGGTATGTATTGTAGAAAGGGCAATTGCCCTGGGCCTTATCGTATCGTAGAGCCTGGCTAATTCCAAATCCTTTTGTATCTTTTCTATAGTAGTATTTATAATGGCACTGAATAAGGAGAGTATCCCTGAGGTTATCTCATTCTTAACATGGCATATTCCTATAAAACCATAATTCTTAATCCCATTGCTTAAAGGCATACATATGCCATTTAATCCGCTATTACACACGAACTTTCTGGCAACATATCTCTTTCTCGACTTATTGATGGCTTCTGATATACTCTTGTGGCAAATAGAAGGTTTTTCTATGGAAGGATTGGAAGATTCACAGGTAATCTCACCTCTATGCAAAGCATAAGGGGTATCGCTTACTTTGTTGGTAAACCACCAGACAGGCTTTTTAAAAAAAATGTCCAGCGCTGACTTTTCCCTCTCCCAGCTTTCACTATCTATGAATCTATTGAATATCTCTTTATTATCAGGATCAATTTTCATATATAAATAACATTATATCACTTATAATATTGTTGTCAACGAAAATTCTTGGGTTTGCAATGGGTTGCAAAGCCCCCTCAGATTTTTAAACCCTTTCATATGGCTCAAACAGCTTCTTGTATTCATCCAATGCATATCTATCAGTCATGCCTGCTATATAGTCACAGATAATTCTGTGGGTATCTTCCCCTTTAATCCTTAAAGCAACGGTTGGGGGAAGTTGCTCCGGCTTGGATAAATATACATTAAATAACTCACGAATGAACCTCTGTGCCTTATCTGCCATTCTAACCACCCTGTAATGTTGATATAGATTCTTTAGTAAGAAGTCTTTCAATGGCATGCGTTTTTCTTGCATAGATTTTGAGAAGGCTACCAATTTCTCAGGAATTTCCCGAACCTCCTCAGAAGACTGGATACCTGACGCCTTTATCCTGCGCTCAGACTCAGCAATCAAATCTGTTATCTGCCTGTTTATAAGTGACCTTATCATCTGGTATTTTCTTATCCCATCCGGTATATCTGGATAGGCATTAATAACCTCATTATATACCTCATCCCATAACCCTGTTTTTCTAAGGTCTCTCTCATCCAGCAATCCTGCAGTGATGCCATCATCAATATCATGATTATCATAGGCTATCTCATCAGCTATATCAACCACCTGTGTCTCAAGGCTCGCCTGCTTATCAGGCTCTAAATCTATTCTGCGACCCGGATGGTCAAAAGGGGTTGTATGCTTATTTATACCCTCCCTTACCTCCCATGTAAGATTCAACCCTTTAAAGTGAGGGTATCTCTCTTCTAAATAATCAACGACCCTTAATCCATGGGTGTTATGGTCAAACCCTCCGTGGCCCTTCATCAACTCTCTCAGTGTCTCTTCACCTGAATGTCCAAAAGGGGGATGTCCTATATCATGAGCAAGTGCTATAGTCTCTACCAAATCCTCATTTAATAATAATACCCTCGCAATTGACCTTGCAATCTGGGAAACCTCTAATGTATGGGTAAGGCGGGTGCGGTAGTAATCACCCTCGTGGTTTACAAACACTTGAGTCTTATATTCCAATCTCCTGAAAGCGGTAGAATGGATGATACGGTCCCTATCCCTCTGATAGATAGGGCGGTAGCTATGCTCCTCTTCGGGGTATACCCTACCTTTTGTTTCCCGGCTCTTGGCAGCATAAGGAGCGAGCCTATTATACTCCATCCCCTCTATTTCTTCTCTTATCATCATCTTTTTAGATTTAACGCCCCAACGGGCGTCATAAACTTGTCCCCATGAAAATGGAGATTAAGCCCCTACTTCAATCTCTTTGATATCTCCTCCACAAGATTTACTATACCGAGCTGTGACTGTTCGCCCTTTTCCATATCCTTCAGCGTGATTATCCCTGCCTTGAGTTCATCCTCACCCAATATTCCTACAAATCTTGCTCCCCATCTGTCAGCAGCCCTCATCTGTGCCTTCAATGACCTATCTTCATAATCTATATCTGAAGTTATCCCTCTCTTCCTCAATTGCCACAAGACCTCAATCCCTTTCTTGTATGCCTCTTCCCCAATAGTAACGATGAAGACTCCTGAATTTCGATTAGAACTTATTGGGTTATCTTTAGATTCCATGACCTGGATAACCCGCTCTATACCCATTGCAAATCCTATAACACCTGCCTCTTCCCCACCCAAATCACTCATTAAATTATCTAATCTACCTCCTGCCCCTATGGCATCCTGGGCACCGAGTGATGGATGGATAACCTCAAATACTGTCCTCGTGTAATAGTCTAATCCACGGACAAGGTGTCCTTCCACCTTTATAGAATCGCCTAATACTGCCAGATTCTCTTTAAGTTTTTCAAAGTGTTTACTGCATTCATTGCAAAGGAGGTTAATCATTGAAGGAAGCATGGAAACAATCTCTCTACAAGTTTCTCTCTTGCAATCTAATATCCTTAAAGGATTCTTTACAAACCGCGTCTTGCAATCTTCGCATAAATCATTCAATCTCTTCTCTAATCCCTCTTTTAAAAAGAGATTGTAATTCGCCCTGTCCTTTGAACAACCTACACTATTAAGTTTGACTAAATAGCCGTTTATACCTAACTTATCAAGGATAGAGGTAAAGAGTAGAATGACCTCAGCATCTAAATATGGGCTATGCGAACCGATGGCTTCAACCCCTGCCTGGTGAAATTGCCTGCTTCTACCAGCTTGAGGTTTCTCACTCCTGAACATAGGCCCTATGTAATAAAACTTTGAAAAACCTGCCCGCCTGTCAAGCCCGTTCTCAAGATACGCCCTTAGGACCGGTGCTGTGCCTTCTGGCCTAAGTGATATCTGCCTTTCCCCTCTATCAGTAAAGGAGTACATCTCTTTCTGGACTATATCTGTTGCCTCACCGATACTTCTTATAAACAAACCAGTCTCTTCTATGATTGGCGTCCTTATCTCTCTATAGCCACAGAGGTAGAACATATCTCTTGCAACAGATTCTACATACTGCCACTTTTCTACCTCTCCAGGTAATATATCCCTTGTCCCTCTTATAGCCTTTATCACGCAATACCCCTTCAAGAAAATCGCTTCGCTCGCTGTGCAGAACTCTTGCTCGATTTTCAGTGGTTGGAATTTCTTTTTGAAATTCCATACCATAAAGTTAAGCCCCAATGAAGAGACCTCACTGGGGCGTTAGATTATCTTAATAGATTATATCCTCACCACATCGGTAGCCTGCGGTCCCTTTTCGCCCTGAACTACTTCAAATTGAACCTGCTGCCCCTCCTCTAATGATTTAAAACCTTCTCCCTTAACGGCGGAATAGTGCACAAAGACATCCTCTCCGCCTTCCTGCTCAATAAACCCATAACCTTTAGAATTTGAGAACCACTTTACCTTGCCAGTCTTTTGCATTTCATACCCCCCTATCTTACCCTTTGTTTCATAATCAACCCTGGTTTGAATACAACCACCTTCTTAGGCGGCACTTCTACCGCAGTGCCGGTCCGCGGATTCCTGCCTTTTCTTCCTCTTCTTGATTTAATCTTAAAGATACCGAAATTTCTCAATTCAACTGTATTGCCATTGGCTAAACCATCTATAATACAATCCAGTACCTTCTGAACTATCCTTTTCACATCCATCTGTTTGAAGCCTGGCTCAGTCTCAGATATCTTTAATGCTATCTCTTTTTTTGTCACTTAATATCACCCCCTTCTTTATTCTTTTCCTGTCCCCTTGCGGGGAGGGTTCCCACTACATGATCAGGAAACTCTTTCTTCCCTCCAAATTCATTAAGACCCTTCCCTTATGTGGAATGGTTGCCCAGGGCAAGGTCTATCCTTTTTGGATAAGATTTAAAAATCGGATAGATGCCAAGTAGATAAGGATTATCACAATAACAATGAATATCAACATTGATAAAGGATTGAATAGAATCTTCTTTGCAATCACCCTGCCAGTATTTATCTTTGCGATTTCTTCTTTTTTATTATCTAACCTTCCCAACAGTTTGTTTAATGAGATATAAGAGTCATGCCAGTCACCCTCTATTTTTCTCATCTGCATATCGGAAATACTTGACACCGTTTCCAATGATAGAATCTGGGAGATTATGTCCAACGTCTTATCTTCTGCGGTGGGTTCTATATTCAAATTGTCCATCAAGGCTTGATACTTGCGGGCTATGAGGCTCTTCGTTTCAAGGAATGCCTTCTCTTCATCAGGTGAGATTACTCTATTCTTTGTCGCACTTTTATAGAGTTCATGAAACTTAATCCAGAGTTCCATAAACTCCTTAACCTGCTTTATCTTTTTTTCTAATTCTTTATCAACCATGAACTAAAGACTACCTACACTTCATTTATATGAGCAAAATACCATAAAATTTAAAATATGTCAAGGAAATAATTTTGCTACAGTCTGGACATCCTTATCTCCCCTGCCAGAAAGGCACATGATAATGACCTCACCCCTCTTCATTCTTTTTGCAAATTTCTTCAAATAACCTAATGCATGAGCCGGCTCTAATGCAGGGATTATACCTTCTGTCTCAGAGAGTAGTTTAAATCCTTCTAATGCCTCCTTATCAGTCACTGCGGCATACCTTGCACGGCCTGTCTTTTTATAGTAGGAGTGCTCTGGCCCTACCCCGGGGTAATCAAGGCCTGCAGATATAGAATGGGCTATATTAATCTGGCCTGCCCTATCCTGCAGCACAAGACTCTTACTCCCGTGTAAAATACCTGTTGTGCCTCTATTTAATGTAGCTGCATGCCTGCCGCTATTTAAACCCAGACCCGCAGCCTCCACACCAATAAATTTCACCTTTGTATTAAAAAACGGATGAAACAGCCCCATGGAATTACTCCCGCCGCCTACGCAGGCGATGAGATAATCTGGCAATCTGCCTTCCATCTCTAATATCTGCCTCTTTGCCTCTATACCAATCACAGATTGAAAATCCCGCACTATCATAGGGTAAGGGTGTGGGCCTACCACTGAGCCGATAATATAATGCGTATTCTTGACATTAGTAACCCAATCCCTGAGCGCTTCATTAATGGCATCCTTTAACGTCCTGCTTCCGCTTGATACAGGGTTAACCTTCGCCCCTAATATCTTCATCCTGAAAACGTTTAAAGATTGGCGCTCTATATCCTCTTCACCCATATAGACTTCACATTCAAGCCCAAAGATAGCCGCTGCAGTCGCAGTAGCCACACCATGCTGGCCAGCGCCAGTCTCTGCGATAATCCTTGACTTCTTCATTTTTACTGCCAGGAGTACCTGTCCCAATGTATTATTTATCTTATGAGCACCTGTATGGCAGAGGTCTTCTCGTTTCAAGTAAATCTTTATCCCTCCAAACTTCTCACCTAAACGCCTGGCAAGATATAGCGGTGTGGGCCTGCCAACAAAATGTTTGAGATAACCGTTAAGTTCATCCCTGAATTCCCGTGTTTTAGATATATAGCGATAATTCCTCTCCAACTCTTCCAGGGCAAACATCAGGGTCTCAGGCACAAACTTTCCACCGAATTCTCTAAACTTTCCATGCCTATCAGGTAGCATATGCATTCTCCTTATTTTTCATGACAATTTTAACATAAGACCTTATCCATGTCAATCAATTTCATTTGACAAGAGTACCATTTTAATATATTATATCTCTTATGGAAAACGAGGGAATAAGACACGAATTAGAGAAGTCAAGGGCACAGTTGCTCATGCTTTACGAGATAGGGAATGCCATGAGAACCACCCTGAAACTGAACGAGATACTCTATATAATCCTGACAGCGGTAACGGCAAAAGAGGGGCTTGGTTTCAATAGGGCTATATTATTTCTCGTAAATGAAAAAGAGAAAATCATTGAAGGAAAGATGGGAATAGGTCCGGAAAGCGGAGAAGAGGCACATAAGATATGGAAGAACCTATCTTCGGAAAATAAGACCCTTGATGACCTCATTACCTCATTCCACGTATCAGATAAGATTGACACCGGATTGAATAAGTTGGTCAGGGACATTAGATTGCCACTGAGTGAAGAAGGAGGAATCGTATCATTGACAATCTTAGAAGATATGCCATTTAATGTCACTAAGGAATTGTCAATAAAGTCACCACTCTATCACTTGCCTCAATCTTTAAAGGCAGAGTCATTTGTGACTATCCCGCTCAGAGCCAAGGATAAGGCAGTCGGTGCCCTCTTCGCAGATAATCCATATACCCAGGAACCTATCACCAAGGATGATATAAGAATTCTGTTGATGTTTGCAAACCAGGCCGGGCTTGCTATAGAAAATTCCCAACTCTATGAATATACACTTACACTCAGCCACTCAGATTCATTGACAGGGCTATGGAATCATGGCTATTTCCAGCAACTTTTGGGTAAAGAGATTGAGAGGAGTAAAGAATTATCTATACCTCTATCTCTTGCCATGATAGACATAGACAGTTTCAAGAATTACAATGACAAACTGGGACATCAGGCTGGCGATGCCTTGTTGAAAGAGATATCCAATATATTTAGAACCAATTCAAGAAAGAATGATATACTCGCACGATATGGAGGGGAGGAGTTTACTATCATCATGCCAGGAACTCCCAAGAAAGAGGCACTCATGCTATGTGACAGGATAAGGTATGCGGTAGAAGAACACAAATTCAAAGGTGGAGAAATCCAGCCAAACAACAAGGTCACTATAAGTGTAGGCATCGCCTCTTATCCATCTGATGCAGAGAGTAAGGAAGACCTGATATTTCATGCAGACATGGCACTTTACGAGGCAAAGAGCACAGGCAAAAACAAGGTCTGCCTATATGGAACGTTATTATAAGACCCTTCCCTTATGTGGAATGGTTGCCCATGGCAAGGTCTATCCCTTTGGATAATACCTTTGTGCCTAACCTATAAAGCCGTTCGTACTCAATGGCAGAGTGTGTCCATGAGAAATCTTGTTTCATACCTATCAGCATCAGTTTTTGCCAAAGCCTCTTCTTAGAGTAGAGTTGGACGGCTTTCCTTATAGTATCAAGCAGCGCCTTTGCCGAATATTCCCTGAATACGAATCCATTTGCCTTAAGTGCCTTTAGATTAGATGGTGTGTAATTCACTATCGTATCAGCCAGTCCTCCGGTTTTTCTGACTAAAGGGATTGTGCCATATTTGAGACTGTATAACTGATTTAGTCCGCATGGTTCGTATCTGGAAGGCATAAGGAATATGTCACTCCCAGCCTCTATCCTGTGAGCTAATCCATTATCAAATCCTAACGTCACTGATATCTTCCTGGGATAGTCACTTGCAACCTTTTTAAAAAACTCATGATAATCTGGCTCGCCCGTACCTAACAGGAGGAATTGAACGTCCATAGAGACTAACTCCTCTATTATATCATGGATAAGGTCCAATCCCTTCTGAGACGTAAGACGGGTTATCATGCCAAGGAGAGGAACATCCTTTACTGCCAGACCGGATTCTCTCTGTAGTGCCTTTTTGCACTTTTCTTTACCTGAAAGATTGTCTAACCCAAATTTAGCAGGTATATATTTATCTATCATCGGATTCCATGCATTATAATCTATCCCATTGATAACCCCATAGAGGTCTTTCTCTCTATGCCTGAGTAGGCCATCCAATCCATAGCCATATTCCTCTGTCTGTATTTCACGGCTATATGTCTTACTCACTGTATTTATAATATCAGCATAGACCAGTCCACCTTTTATCAAACTCAATTTGCCATGGAATTCCAGCCTCTCAAAATGGAACTCTTCCCAGCCTAATCCTGTGATATGAAACTTTTCTTTTGGAAATAGGCCCTGGTAGCCTAAATTATGGATAGTAAAGATTGTCTTTACACCTTTAAAGAACGGGTCCTCAGAATATATGGTCTTCAAATACGTTGGAATCAGTCCTGTCTGCCAGTCATTGCAATGTATTATATCCGGTCTTATTCCTAATCGCTTTATCGTTTCAAGTGCAGCCTTTGAGAAGAATGTAAATCGCTCAAGGTTATCTTCATAATCCCTGCCATTTATCTGATAAAGTTCCTGCCTGTTAAAAAAATCCTTATTATCAATAAAATATACGCTTATCCCGGTCCCTGGAAATTTACCCTCATATACAGTGCCTTCTAATAGCCAATCGCCCAAATGGACGTCTACCCAGTCAATTACCTTATTGAGTTTATATTTATCTTCACTGATAACACCATATTTAGGCATAATCATTATGACCTCATGCCCTAATTCTGATAGGGCATGAGGCAATGCACCTGAAACGTCAGCCAGCCCGCCGGTCTTTGCAAACGGAACCGCCTCAGAAGAAACGAACGCTATCTTGAACTTTTTCATGGTAAGTTCTCCTCTTTTAAAGTCAGCGAAACCTGTAGGGGTTTGATTTATCAAACCCGCAAAACGGACGTCATAAATGTCGCCCCTACTTAATTTCCTTAGACAAAAGCCCTTTTAAGAACCATATCCCATAATAGATATGGGTAAGGATGATACCTGAAAATACAAGGAGGTTCATCCTGATATCTCTTTTTCTGATAGATGCACCTGCAACGATAAGCAAGTATAACATTATACCTGCAAGGTATGCATATCTTGCGCCAGGAAGAAGTACTGAGACTATACCCCCGATTACTACACCTGCTACAAATATGGAAGGGACAAAATATGCAAATTTCATGGAATTCTGAGGAAATCTCTTTACAAAATATCCCCTGTGCAAGGCATAACTCCTCACCTGTTTTAGATGCGGCAGGTACAATTCCCTCCTGTGATGGAATACCATAGCAGATGGCTCATATACTATCTTCTTTTTTAAACGGCTGGTTATGTTGAGGCATAGTACTGTATCCTCCCCAGGCCAGTATTTGGTACTAAACCCCCCTACTTCTTTCAGGATGGATTTTCTGACGATAAAATTACATGAGGGGTAATCATCCACTTCCTGTGGTTCCTTTGGCAAGTAACGGTAGGTATATCTGCCACTGGCAAGAAAGGATGAATACACCTCGCCGCTTGCCCTTGCCCTTAATGAATCAGAAGGCGGTGTTACTGCAGGACCTCCTACTGCTGCAACCTCTATGTCTTCAAATGGGCGCAGTCCATTCTTAAGCCAGTCCCTTACAGGAAACGTATCGTCATCTAAAAAGGCTATGATATCACCCCTGGCCTGACCAATAGCCTTATCCCTCTTCTCTGCAGGTCCTATTGGCCCGGTAGGGATTACAGTTACGCTATCACCATCTAATTGTATGGGATTATCACATAGTATTAGAATCTCATAGTCTGGATAATCCAATGACAAGCAATGGCGAATGCACTCCTCCAGGTTCTTATTTTTCTCTTTTACCGGAATTACTATTGATACAAAAGGATTATCTTTCTCAACAAGTTCTAACATAATAGGCAGACCTTAAATTTAGTAAGAATAATAAAAACCCTATAATGCCCATTATAGTCAGTACCTGAAATAATGAGTTATGAAATAACAGTATCAATATTACCTCTAATACGGCAAAGATTGACAAAGGTATAATAAACTTGAATCTATGAACAGAGAGTTGATAGAACAGGAGTATAGTTAATAAAGAGAAGAAGGCCATGTTCAATGCAAATATCCTTGCCAATAGGGTGCACTCTGAAACTATCCTGCCTAATACCAGCCTCATAACTTCCTCAGGGAAGAGGATGCATACTAAGGCTGCACCGCCGCATAATAAAGCCACATAGATAAGGCTCATCTTCAGGATGGGACGGGTCTCTTTGCCCTGCCCATGTAGATTTGATACCTTGGGAAACATTACTGCTGTGATGGCTGCAGGCAGGAATAGGACTATCTTACCAAGCATTGAAGCTATAGAGTAGTAGCCTGCCTCCTGAGGCGAGAAGAAATGTTTCACCAGGATGATATCAATATTTGTAAGAGACATAAAAGCCAGCCATGTCAATGCGGTTGGGACCACATATCTATATACCTCTGACATATCCACTTCTTGTAAAGGGGTGTGGTGGGAAAAGAAACCAATAATAGGAATAGTAGATAGCACAAATGTGAATAGGACAGCAGCGGCAAATCCACCCAATGCCCCTGCCACACCAAGCCCTGCCAAAACTAATAGTATTCCTAAAGATAATTTCAACATCCCGCCGATAGCCATGATAAATCCCATCTTATTAAATCTCTGTAACCCCTGGAGTGCGCCGAGTGAAATAGGTATGAATAGTGAGAATGCTATTATGACAGATGCGATAATCACAGGTATAATAGATGATATTCTTAAATAATCTGATATGAATTTACTTAATAATATCAGGATTAGAAAGAGGCTCACAGCAAATAAAGACACATTTCTAATAGCCTTTGATAGTAAGAATTTTATCTTGCCGAGTTCATCCCGCCCATGAAAACTGGACACAAATTTGGTTATAACTGTCTGAAATGTCCCTGTAGGGACAGAGACTATCATAATCAGGGAAAACAGGGAATTGAGTATCCCATAATCTATAGTTGATAGTTTCCTGACCATATATAATTGGTATAGGAGATTGCACAGGCTCGCTATCCCTGTTGCGAATAACATGATGAGACTCTCTTTCAAAAGCCCGTCTATTTTATAAGACCTCATACCATTTTTCTCCAGTAGTTTAACAGGTCTTTTAAAGTAACGTCAATTGGAATCTCTGGACTCCAACCGGTTTCTTTAACAAATTTGCTATTGTCCCCGCACAGGATAGGAACATCACTTGGCCTCATCCTCTTAGGGTCCTGCTTTATCTTTGGCGTTACGTTTGAAAGACTCAATAATATATCAAGAACCTCTTTTACTGAAATTGTTTTGCCTGAACATATATTGTATACCTCACCCTTCTTACCCTTTTCAAGTGCAAGCCAGTAACCCCTTACCATATCACGCACATCTGTAAAGTCCCTCTTCGCCTTTAAATTCCCAACATAGATAACAGGGGGATTTTTCCCTTTCTCTATCAAAGCGATCTGCTTGGCAAAGTTACTTTCAACGAAGACCTCCCCACGCCTTGGACCGGAGTGGTTAAATCCCCGGGTCCTTACAATATGGAGGTTATAACTCATATAGTACTGATACCCCAAAAGGTCCTGCCCAACCTTAGATACAGCATAAGGTGAAAGTGGCCTTAAGGGGTTAGTCTCCCTTATTGGAAGTTCATCCCTCTTGACCATGCCATACTCTTCGCTTGACCCGGCTATCTGGATCATAGGCTCTATCCCCACCTGTCGGACAGCCTCAAAGATATTCAACTGTCCTATTATATTTGTGGTGAGCGTTTCAGACGGTGCATTCCATGAAGTAGGAACGAAAGATTGTGCCGCTAAATGGAATATCCTGTGAGGCTTAATTTCGCTTATAATCTTCCTGACGCTGGATGCATCCCTTATGTCACACTCGTGCAGATTGATTCTGTCCTTGATATGTTCAATATTCTCCGGGTTGCTCCTCCACCGTTCAATCCCATGGATTTCCGTGCCTTTCTTCTTGCATAAAAATTCTGCCAGGTGGCTGCCTGCAAACCCTGTAATACCTGTTATCAAAACTCTCATATCATCCTCATTCCTTGTTAAATTAGATTCTTCGCTTCGCTCAGAATGACAATAATGTCATTCTGAAGGAGCAAAGCGACTGAAGAATCTCTATATTGAGATTACCTTAAAGTAGTCTATAGTCTTCCTTAAGCCCTCTTCAAGAGAAACCCTCGGCTGCCAGTTAAGAATTTCCTTCGCCCTTGTAATATCCGGGCGGCGCACCTTTGGGTCATCAGCAGGAAGACTTTTAGAAGTGAGTTTACTTTTACTATGTGCCATTTCTATAATCTTCTTTGCAAGTTCTAATATTGTCATCTCAGAAGGGTTGCCTATATTAACAGGCTCATGTGTATTAGACCCCATCAGGGCATAAATCCCTTCTATTAAGTCAGAGACATAGCAAAAACTGCGTGTCTGGCTGCCATCTCCATATATTGTCAAAGGCTCACCCTTCAATGCCTGGTCTATAAAATTGGGTATTGCCCTCCCATCATTCTTCCTCATCCTCTCACCATAGGTATTGAATATCCTGATTATTCTCGTATCTATATTATGAACCCTGTGATATGCCATGACTATAGCCTCTGCAAAACGTTTGGCTTCATCATATACACCCCTCGGGCCAATTGGATTGACATTGCCCCAGTAAGTCTCTGGCTGTGGATTGACGAGCGGGTCTCCATATACCTCACTTGTAGAAGCCAATAGATATCTGGACCCTTTTGCCTTTGCTATGCCGAGTGTCTTATGTGTACCGAGTGCACCTACCTTTAAAGTCTGTATAGGCAATTTTAAATAGTCTACAGGGCTTGCTGGAGAAGCGAAATGGAGACAATAGTCTATCTTGTCCTCTATGCGTATATCTAATGTCACATCATGCTCTATAAATCTGAAATTGGAATTTTTAAGCAAATGGCTTATGTTTGAGATATTGCCTGTAATAAGATTATCAATGCATATTACAGAATATCCCTTTGATATAAGAAAATCACATAGGTGAGAGCCAATGAACCCTGCCCCACCTGTTATAAGGCACGTAGCCATTTTACTGTCCTTTTCAATCCCTCTTCAAAATCCACTTCTACTCTGTAACCCAATAACTTCTCTGCCTTTGAAATGTCACCTAATGTATGCCGAACATCCCCTTTTCTTGGCTCTAAGAAGTTGGGATGGACATATTTATTGAATATATTATTCAGCCTCTCCACTATATCAAGGACTGTATAGCGCCTGCCAGAGGCTATATTGAATACCTCGCCCTGTATCCCTTTTACCTTTGCTGCCAGGAGATTTGCCTGGACCACATTTCGTATATAGGTGAAGTCCCTTGACTGCAACCCATCTCCATAAATTAAAGGCTTAAGCCCTTTTGATATGCTCGCTATAAAGCGAGGGACTACTGCTGCATATTCTGAGAATGGGTCCTGCCTTGGACCAAAGACATTGAAGTACCTGAGACTCACAGTCTCAAGCCCGTATAGCCTGTTAAATACCCTGCAATAATATTCACCAGTGAGTTTGGAAACCGCATATGGAGAAATTGGCATGGTTATACTATCCTCTACCTTTGGTAACTGGGGGTTATCGCCATATACTGAAGAAGAGGAGGCATAAACTACCCTCTTCACACCTTCTTCTCTGGCTACAAACAAGACATTCAATGTCCCTCCTATATTCACATCATTCGTTGAAATCGGGTCATCCACTGAACGTGCAACAGAGCGCAGTGCCGCCTGGTGCAGGACAAAATCCACATCCTTCATCGCTTTTCTTAAAACCCCAGGGTCCCTTATGTCTCCTTCAATCAATTCAATCCTGTTGATAAAATCATTCAGGTTTTCTCTCTTGCCAGAGACGAAATTATCCAGCACCCTCACATCTTCATTCTGCCGAACCAATTCTTCAACTATATTTGAACCTATGAATCCTGCCCCGCCAGTAATTAGATATAAACTCATAAGTCTTAGAGTCTCACCACTTTTCCCTTTGCCTCACGGTGCCCCTTCAACACATTGCGTGTATCTATAATCAAAGAGGCATTTCTCATCACAAGTTGATAATCAATAGATGAATGGTCTGTAATGATTGCCACACAATCTGCTACTTCAAGTATGGGTTTGTTTAAAGTGACAGAGCGGAATTTGCTCTTACCAACCTCTATCTCAGGAACATAAGGGTCATGATATGATACTATCCCACCCCTTTCTATAATCTGACTTATAATCTCAAACGCAGGTGACTCCCGAACATCGCTCACATCCTTTTTGTAGGTAACACCTATGATGAATATGCGAGAACCATTTACAGGCTTTTTATGCTCATTCAGTGTGGAAGAGATTCTTTCTACCACATAACCGGCCATACCAGAATTGACCTGTGCAGCCAATTCAATGAACCTGGCATCAAATCCGTGCAGCCTTGCCTTCCATGATAGATATAGCGGGTCAACCGGCAGACAATGCCCCCCTAACCCTGGACCTGGGTAGAACGGCATAAAGCCAAAGGGTTTGGTAGAGGCAGCATCTATAACCTCCCACACATCAACCCCCAATTTATGGCACATCAATGTTAATTCATTCACTAACCCTATATTCACACTCCTGAATGTATTCTCAAGCAATTTTGCCATTTCTGCGACTTTTGTAGATGAGACTGTGACCACCTCTTTTATAATCTGTGAATATAATAGTCTGGCTATGTCCCGGCACTCTGGTGTAATACCACCGACTATCTTTGGTATATTCTTCGTAGTCCACTTTTTATTACCCGGGTCAACTCTCTCAGGTGAAAATGCAAGGAAGAAATCCTTCCCAACCTTGAGATTAGAATCTTTTAACATTGGCAGGATTACTTCTTCAGTAGTCCCTGGATAGGTTGTGCTCTCTAAGATTATAAGATGCCCCGGCCTTATATTCTTCACCACCTTTTCTACTGTAGATATGATAAAGGATATGTCAGGTTCACGGGTTTTCCTCAATGGGGTTGGCACACAGATTATAATCGCATCAGCGAGTTTCAGAACCTTGTAATCCATCGCGGCTTGTAAGGATTTATCCATTACCAATTTCTTTAAATCTTCGTTTGATACGTCCGGAATATATGACTTGCCTCTATTGATATCACCTACCCTGCTTGAGTCTATATCAATGCCTATCGTATCAAACCCACCCCTGGCAAACTCTACTGCAAGTGGAAGTCCTACATAGCCAAGCCCAATGACCGCTACCTTTGCCTCTTTGGATACTATCTTATCACTTAACTGCTCAAATAATTTCATACCCTTCCTTCAAATATTCTCTTACTGCCTCTTGCCACGGTCTCAGTCTCATGCCTGTCAAGTTTTCATATTTTGTATTGTCTAATATTGACAAGGCAGGACGATTAGCAGGGCGGTTTAATTCTTGTGTGGTTATGGTATTAACCGCTGCGTCTTTAATGCCGGCATAGGTCAGAATCACTTTTGCAAACTCATGCCATGAGCATCTTCCGCTATTAGTAAGGTGGTATATACCATAAATATTAGGAATCTCACCTTTTTCAGAATAAAATTTCATGAGGTTTCCTATCCCGGATGCAAGGTCTACTGTCCATGTAGGTGAGCCAACCTGGTCATTCACTATCCTTAGTTTCTCACCTGCCCTTGCCTTATTGATTATACTATCTACAAAATTCCTGCCGCCCTTTCCAAATAGCCAGCTCGTCCTGAATATAAAATATCTTTTCAGGTTAGTCTCTACATGCCTTTCGCCTTCAAGTTTGGTTTTGCCATAGACATTGATAGGACATGTCTCATCAGACTCTATATACGGGGTTTTCTTCCTGCCGTCAAACACATAATCTGTGCTTATATAGACTAACACTGCTCCAACCTCTTTAGTTAGAGAAACTACATTATGAGTGCCAAGAGAATTTACACTGTCCGCCTTTTGAGGGTTAATCTCACATCCATCCACATCTGTATATGCAGCACTATGTATTATAATATCCGGATAGATGTTTTTAAATGTAATAGATAGTTTCTCCTTATCACATATATCACATTTAAAGAGTGGCACTTCTCCAGACTCCTGACTCTTCAGATTCTGGACTCTTGACTCTCTCACAATGCCTGTGACTTCAAAACTACTAATAAATTCATTGCACAGTGCTCTACCGAGCATACCATTAGCGCCTGTGATGAGGAGTTTCAAACCTTCATCCCGTACTGCCTACGGTAATAGCTCTGGTATGCCGCTTTTTTCTTCATTATCTTCATCCACCATGTGCGGTTATCACTGTACCATCTGACTGTCTTCTCAAGCATCTTTTCAAAATCTAACTTCTGTTTCCATCCCAAAGACTTTATCTTCTGGCAATCTACAGAATATCGCCTGTCATGACCGGGTCTGTCTTTGACAAACCTTATCAATGATTCATCCTTTTTAAGAAACTTCAGGATAAGACGTGCCACATCAATGTTAGCTGCTTCATCCGGTGAGCCTATATTGTATACCTCGCCAGACTTACCCTTCCTGATAAGAAGTGAGATTCCCTTACAGTTATCTTCCACATAAATCCAGGAGCGGACATTACGGCCATCACCATAAAGAGGGAGTGCCTTTCCTTCAATTGCATTTATTATAAATAGGGGGATGAATTTCTCTGGATACTGGTAAGGTCCAAAGTTGTTTGTGCTTCTCGTTACGATGACATCCATCCCGTAAGTCGTATGGTAGGAGAGTGCCAGAAGGTCTGCACTTGCCTTGCTCGAGGAATATGGGCTGCTTGGCAGGAGTCTATCAGTCTCCTTAGAAGAGCCTTCTTCTATACTGCCATATACCTCATCAGTTGATACCTGTATAAATCTCTTCACTCCTTTTTCACGAGCTGCCTCAAGCAATGTATAGGTTCCATAAAAGTTAGTCTTTATAAACTCATCCGGCTTTAGTATTGACCTGTCCACATGTGACTCTGCAGCAAAGTTTATTACACAGTCGCACCCTGACATGAGTCTCTTTACCAGATTGCTGTTACATATATCCCCTTTTATAAATTTATAATTGGACCTTTCCCTTATGTGGAATGGGGAAGGTCTACCCTTTTTGGGATTAGACCCTTCCCTTATGTGGAATGGGGAAGGTCTACCCTTTTTGGGATTAGGGTGAGAGTTGATACCTTTAGCGAAGCACATTCCTTTTGTAAGGTTCTCTAAATTACCGGCATAGGTCAATTTGTCTAAGTTGATTATCTTATTAGAAGGAGAATTCTTTAATATATGCCTTATGAAGTTAGAGCCGATAAACCCTGCCCCGCCAGTAACCAATATTTTCATCTGTCATTCTTTCTGGTGTCACGCGATACTAATAGATTAGCCTTTAGAAGAGAATCAAATGTCCCTGCATCGGTCCACCATCCCTTGAGTATTTCAAAACTCATCTGGCCCCTTCTTATATAGGCATTGTTTACATCTGTAATTTCCATCTCTCCTCTACCTGAAGGCTTAAGGGTCTTGATGATATCAAATACCTGTTCATCATACATATATATACCTGTCACAATATAATTAGACTTTGGCTTCCTGGGTTTCTCTTCTATAGAAATGACCCTATCACCGTCTAATTCCGCCACTCCAAAACGTTCAGGGTCATTCACCTTCTTCAGCAGTATCCTCGCACCCATTCTCTGGGCACGGAATGCGTTAACAGCCTTTTTAATACTTCCGCCGATGATGTTATCCCCGAGTATCACAACTATCTTCTCTCTATTTGCAAAATGTTCTGCCAGGCCTAACGCCTCTGCAATACCGCCTTCACCCTTTTGATATGTATAATTTATGTGTTTAAGTCCAAATTCTACCCCGTTACCCAGGAGCCTCAAAAAATCCCCTGCATTATTGCCACCTGTGACTATCAGTATATCCTTTATACCGCTATCTACTAATGTCTGAATAGGATAGTATATCATGGGCTTGTTAAATACAGGCAAGAGATGTTTATTTGTAATCCTCGTCAAGGGGTCTAACCTCTTGCCCAAACCTCCTGCCAGTATAACCCCGTGTAAATTATCCATCTTTTCTGCTCCAGTCATAAGGTATATCGTTCTTATAGGGGTCTACCCTGAACTCATCCGGCTTTTCATAATTATAGGTATGGGTAGGTATGTTGATTACCATCGCTTCATTTTCTCCTGCACACTTGAATCCGTGCATGACAGAATGAGGCACGTGTATTAATACCGGATTGTGTACCCCTATAAAGAACTCATTTGTCTCTTTGTAAGTAGGTGATTCTTTGCGGCAATCATAGAGGACAACTTTAATCATGCCTGCTACGCATGTAAAATTATCAGCCTGGACCTTATGGTAATGCCATCCCTTCACAACACCAGGATAGACAGTAGTTACATACACCTGGCCAAAGGCTTGAAAGAATTCATCATCTGCCCTGAAAATCTCCATCAGTCTACCCCGTTCATCAGGCAAGACCCTTAGTTTCTTAATCTTCACGCCATCAATCATATCCTCATCCCCCCCTCGGCCTGCCTCACCCCCTGCCAATACAGATGTAATTGAACCCCAACTTCTTCATCTTCTCCGGGTCGTATATATTACGACCATCTATAATCAACGGCACTTTAAGCAACCTCTTTATCTTGAGAAGGTCTATCTCCTTGAACTCATTCCATTCTGTTACAACCACCAGGCAATCACTGCCACGAGCTACCTCATAGGCATCCTTGCAGAATTTGACCCCATCCAATACCTCTTTTGCCTTATTCATCGCCTGTGGGTCAAATGTCTTTATCCTGGCGCCATCTTTCTGGAGCATTTTGATTACATCTATGGAAGGGGAAAATCTTATATCATCTGTATTGGGTTTAAAAGAAAGCCCTAACACACCAATCGTCTTGCCATCAAGAATCCACAGGGTATCCTCAATCTTTTTAACGAACAGTCTCTTCTGCTCTTCATTTATCTTCTCTACCGCCTTCAAAAGTTCAAAGTCATACCCTAACTTCTCTGATATCCTGATAAATGCTGCCAAATCCTTCGGGAAACAAGAGCCTCCCCACCCTACCCCTGCATTTAAAAATGACCTGCCTATCCTCGGGTCAATACCCATCCCTTCAGCAACCTTTACCACGTCTGCACCTACAGCCTCACATATATTTGATACGGCATTGATAAAAGATATCTTTGCAGCAAGGAAGGAATTTGAGGCATGTTTTATTATCTCTGCACTCTTTATATCTGTTACGATGATTGGTGCCTTAAGCGGCTTATAGAGTTCAAAGAGGATATCCCTTGCCCTTTTAGTCTCTACCCCTATGACTATCCTGTCAGGATGCATAAAGTCATTTATCGCAGAACCCTCTCTTAAGAACTCTGGATTTGATGCTACGTCAAACTCTACGCCGCGCTTACTATTTATCTTTATGGTGTGTTCAACCCACTTACCAGTCTCAACAGGGACTGTGCTCTTTTCAACTATGAGTTTATAACTCGTCATGGCACGGGCTATCTCACAAGACACCTTCTCTATACTGGAGAGGTCTGCCTCACCATTATCCTTTGGCGGTGTCCCAACAGCGATAAATATTATATCAGACTTCTTTACCCCTTCTTTTATACTCGCTGAAAATACAAGCCTGCCATTTTTTCTATTCCGCCTGACTAACTCTTCTATCCCTGGCTCGTATATTGGCATGACATTCTTCTTCAGGAGTTCTATCTTCTTGACATTATTATCAACGCATATGACCTCATTCCCTAAGTCTGCAAAGCAAGAACCTGTAACTAACCCTACATAACCCGTCCCTATTATAGATATCTTCATAAATCCCCCATCTCCACTTTTATATTACGAGGCATTATATCACTAAAACAATTTTGTTTCAAGTAAATTCCTCAAGGTATTTCCTGAACTGCTGTAAATCCAGATAAAAAGAAGTAACCAACAGCAAATTTACATCTTTCTGAACTCTTTAAAATCGCATTAATATGGTCAGCCAATTTCTCATTCTGATTATCAATTATGTCATGCGTTGGCATTTTATCCTCTTTTTTAAAAAATTTTATTTCACCTGTCAAATCATAGAATTTATATCCCTATACAAAAATGGAATAAGACAAGCATAATAATGCGGTACAAATATTACCCTTCTGTTTTGATAAACTATCTCTTCAGTGAGGTTATCATTTAAAACCACAGCAGTATTACACTCTGGATATCGTTTAAGAAACTGCTGAATACCAACAGGGATATCCACTGTTGTAATTTTGGATTTAACCTCAATTGCAATCGGGATTCTATCCTGGACAAAAATGAAATCAACTTCATCCTTTTCTCTTGTCCTCCAATAGTAAATTTCCTGTGAAACCCTTAAGTTCTTTTGCATTTCATGCAATACAAAAGATTCCAAGAGAAACCCCTTATCAGGTCTTTGACTCAATCCCCTAAAGTCCCGCAAAATAGCATTGCGGATTCCGCTATCAAAATAATATATTTTATTCGTCTGTTTTAATTCTCTGCCACGATTTGTAAAAAAAGGTTTTAGTATATCAAGTAAAAACATCTGATTTAAAATAGCAATGTCTTTTCTCACCTGACGCAGTGAATAATTAAGGGTCTGTGATATACCGTTCTCACTCAAAAGATTTCCTTCCTGTCCCGCCAATAAAACAAGCAATCTATTAAAAGAAAGAATGTCCTCTTCCCTTAAAAGCGCCTTAATATCTTTCTGTATGTATGTTGCCACCAAATCAAGGAGAAGCCGCTTTTTAGACTCTAATCCTCTCTCATGAACAAGCCCCGGCATTCCACCGAAAATAACAAATTCCTCAAGGTATGCTCTTAATTTGCGATGAATATTGGTATTGATTTTAGAATGAATATCTTTTGGTAATCTAACAGTTGAAGATTTACCTGGCAACCATTCTGAAAAGGATAAAGGAAATAACCTGTAAAGCCGCCTGCGACCCGCCAAACTTTCTTTCAGGTGTCTATGCATTTCAATGGCAGATGAACCAGAAGCAAAAACCTTTATTCCTTTAAATCCATCATATATCGCCTTAAACAATTTCGTGGCGTTTGGTAAATAATGGAACTCATCTATAAGGATTGTCTGTTTTGTTTTACCTATATCAGTTAAAACATATTGAAAATCTCTGGCAAAATAATTTGCATCAGAAGGCATTTCCAAATCAAAATATAAATATTTGATTTTTTTCTTTATGCAGTATTTTGCAATTTCTTTGAGGAGCGTGGTCTTCCCAGCTTGCCGGGGTCCAATAATTATCCCTACCTCTCGGCGAACGAGGTCACTTATTACTTCATCATAAATAATTCGTTTCAGGCTCATGATGACATTCTATACGATAGTGTATAATTTGTCAAGTTTTACTTTCCTCCACTAACGCAATTTCCTCATCAGTATCTTTCACAATTTTTACTTAACAAATTATTTATTATATGACATTATTTACAATGCAATCTGAGAATATTATACTTGCCTAAACGCGCGGTCCCGCTCTATGAGTGGAATTTTCGCTTTTTAGGACAATCATACACACCCGACAAATTTTTGGTAAATATCGCAGTGCTCTCATCTTTAAAATCGTGCATTAATATCTTCATCTACTTATTCCCCTGACACCGTATAAGGCTGTTTCGGCCTGTTGTATCGCGCTTTAAGGTCAAATGGTATCTTCGGGAATGCCTTCAGATAAAATGTCAGCCATACCATCCCGAAATCCTTATAGTTATAACTCAACTCTCCAACCCAGCAATGGAGGTCCCTGGAAATAGTATATTCATGCTCTACATGTTTTTTTGTTTCAAGGTCGTATCTCTGGTATGTCCGCAACGCCCATTTTGGGCTGAGCCTGTAAGATGCCTCTGATACAAGGTCTGAGTTCGTATCCCTTATGTATCGGCTGCCAAAAGAAAAATCCCAGTCTTTCCCTCCAGATGCTATAAAGTCTATATTTGCAGTATCTGACCTATCCACGTAGAGGTTATAACTCACATCAGATTGCACATATAGCCAGCTATATGGTTTCAGTTCCAATCGCCCTGTCAAATTAGAGAAATTTTGCCCAATAACAAGTGGCTCGTTATGAAAATAGTCAATTTTTGCAATAAAATTTACAATATCTATACTCTTCATATTCTTCTTATCCTGACCCCTCTTTGTCTGGAGTGCATTCTGGAGTGTAAAAGTAAACTTATCCTTGGCGATTATCGCATCTGTTTCGTCAAGACTCAGAAATTCACTTGATAGGTTGGTTGGCTCATGAATATACCCATAGTTTATAGTCGGGGTTACCACATGCCTTAACTGGTGGATATCCAGACCCCAAAAGTTTGTCTCTACGGGTAATACCCTGTAAAACTTAGTGGTAACGTCAATCCCGCTATCCAATAGCCCCCTTATCTTATCATCCTGCTCTTCTTCCTGCTCTTCATCCGGCTCTTCTACAGTATGTGAATACCATGTCTGTCTTGTCCCTATATATGGATTTATTCCCAGCCATCCCATCACCCGGTAGGGATGTGATAACTTATGAAATGTATCTATCCTGGCAACCTCGTCATCCAATAGGCTATCGGCATATTCTTTTGCAAAATAGGTGGTAGTTGTCTGACCTGAGTAATAGAAAGGTGTCTCACCTAATTCATGTTCCCTTATGTCCAATTTAACCTGGGGGAGGCGTTCTGTTACAGTTTCAAAGTCATTGACCTGGACTTGAGTAAAAAAGTTCAGGCTATAATTTGGCTTTGTAGTGGTAATAGATACGTAAGAGTCAGGTTCAGGGTCCTTGTCATATTCTTCCAGCCGATAATAATCCTTTAAAAAATCCTTATCACTGGTATGGTGATACTCTAAAAGCCCTAAGGTTTCGCTATTCATCTGCCAGCTATGCCTCAACTGGTACCTGTATCTCTCAGTCTCTACCATAGGCCCTTCATCCGCCTCATCCCGCTCATCCATATGGTAATATTTAAATAAGCCTTCGCCTAACTTATCTGTCTCATATTTATAGTCAAGACCTTTTGCCCACCCTTTCAATTCCCTGTAGTCTAACCGTATGTTGCCCCGGACATCATCGTTTAAGTGGTATCTCCACGCTGTGAGTAGGAACCAGCCCCATTCCCTGTTACGTCCCGGGATGATTGTTATGTTTGGGCGGTCATCTTTCTGGACATAGTGAGGCAGATAGAATATAGGCACCTTATTGATATAAAATACCACATCCTTCGCAACCACCTTATCATCAGGATAGATATATATCTTTCTCGCCTGTATTCTGTAATGCGGCTTGTCTAAACTGCATGTAGTAACATAGCCGTACCTTACAAAATATTCGTTATCCGGGAGTTTTTCGCCTTCTCTCCCTTTACCATACCATAGAGGGTTCTGGATATGGGGACTCAATATATTCCCTTTCTTGGTATTGAAATTATATTCCATCCTCTCACCTTTTAAGACTGTAGTCCCCTGATAGACTATTACATTCCCTTCTACAATTGCCTCTTTCGTCTCTGTCCAAAAGACGAGTTTATCGCAGTTCATCAGGACGTCTTCATACGTCACCTCTACCCTGCCCTGGCCTACAACCTTTTTTTCTTTCTCATAATACTCATAAGTGGCACTACCACCCAATGCTACCACAGATTCTTTCCCTTCCTCTGCTGCTTGAACTGTGGATAACAGACAAGATAAAAGAACTACGCATAAAAGGATAGGTAAGCATATTTGTCCTTCATCGGTCGCTTGTTTGACATGAGCAATGTAGGGGCGACATTTATGGCGCCCGATGGTTCTGGTTCGGGTTTGATAAATCAAACCCCTACTCACTCCTCTCATATTATTAATGGCTCTCCCTATGGTACTGGATGATACGCCTTAGCATATCATCCAATCTAACCTTTGGATGGTATCCTGTAAGAGCGGCTATCTTACTTATGTCAGGCACCCTGTACCTCATGTCCTCAAAACCCCTTATGAATACCTTATCATAAGGGATGAATGCTATCTCTGAGCTGCTATCTGTCAATGCCCTTATCTTTTCAGCCAATTCCAGGATAGTTATCGTCTCATGGCTTCCTGCATTAAATATCTCACCATTTGCTTCATCTTTAACCATAAGGCCCAATATAGCATCTATCGTATCATCTATGTATGTAAATGACCTCACCTGCTGTCCATCTCCATAGACTGTCAAGGGTTCTCCTGAAATCGCCTGCCGGACGAACGTCGGGATTACCATGCCATACTTACCTGTCTGCCTGGGACCACACGTATTGAAGAACCTTGCTATAACTACCTGTAATCCATTCTCCTTATGATAGGATAATGCCATGAATTCATCAAGGGCCTTTGTGCAGGCATAACTCCACCTGTAGATATGCGTAGGCCCTATAACGCTGTCATCCTCTTCCTTTAACAATGGCTTGTCATTCTTTCCGTAGACCTCTGATGTGGATGCAAAGAAGCACTTCTTTTTGTATCGGCTGGATAATTCTAATACAATCTCTGTCCCGTGGACATTTATCTGGATGGATTTGAGAGGGTTTTCTATAATATATTTTACACCAACTGCTGCTGCCAGATGATAGACTGCATCGCACCTTGATATCAGGTGTTTCATCTTATGATGATTGAATATAGTATCATGGACAAATGAAAATCTCTTATCAGATTCTAAAGATGCTATATTCTCTTTTCTCCCTGTGGAAAGGTCATCTATTACTGTAACATAATCTCCCTCTCTTAGCAACCTCTCTGCAAGGTGCGAGCCTATGAAACCTGCCCCGCCTGTTATCAGCACCCTCTTGCCCATAATAGCCCTCACTTCTCCAATCCTTGAGCATCCTCCATCAACTCCTTTACCTTCTGTAAAAACTTTGCAGCCACTGCCCCATCTAAGACGCGGTGGTCACAAGAGAGGGTAACCTTGCATATAGGCCGAACTTCTATCTTTCCATCTATTACTATCGGCCTCATCGCTATCTTACCGATAGCTAATATAGCACTCTCTCCCGGGTTTATTATGGCTATGAAGTTATCTACGTCAAACGTCCCTAAGTTAGATATAGTGAAACTCCCTCCCTGGTATTCGTCAGGAGTAAGTTTATTCTTCCTTGCCTTATCTACCAATGCGATTGAATCTCTTGCAATATCTCTCAATCCCTTCTTATCAACATCTTTGATTACAGGGACTATCAGCCCATCACTTAATGCCACTGCAATGCCTATGTTTATCTCACTTCTTTCTTCAACATAATCCCCACGCCACACTGAATTGATAATCTTATTCTCAAGTATACTTAAAGAAACTGCCTTAGCAAAAAAATCATTGTAAGAGACCTTTGTCCCATCCTTATTTAACGCTTCCCTCATAGCCATGCATTTGGACATATCCATCTCTGTAGTTATGTAAAAATGTGGGGCTTCGGTTTTACTCTTTGACATTCTAGATGCGATTATCTTACGCATAGGAGTAAGAGGCACTCCCTTAGGTGGCTTGGTAACCTTTGCTCCTTCACCAGTCTTCAGGTAATTCAAGATATCTTCTTCAACTATCCTACCTTCAGGGCCTGTCCCTATCACCTTATTTATATCAACACCCTTCTCACGCGCCAATCTCCGTGCCCTGGGTGATATAGCCTTTATACCTTCCGCCCAGGCGGACGTTCCGCGCGTTTCAGGGGAAGTAATGGCTTCTTTGACAGGCTGTGTATATCCTTCTCTGAGCTCTTCTTTTTCTGCCACCTTTTGAACCTTAGGAACAACCTCTGGGACTACATCATCCTTATCCCCGATATAGGCTATCACCTGAGTAACGGGAACAACCTCACCTTCTTTTGCAATAATCTTTTTCAATATGCCTGCTGCATAGGATTCTACTTCAAGGGTCGCCTTATCTGTAGTTACTTCCAAAAGTATTTCACCCTTTTTGACATATTCACCTTCTTTCTTGACCCATTTATTAATAGTCCCCTCTTCCATAGTCTGGCCTAATTTAGGCATAATTACTTCCTGAATCATAATAAATTTACTCCTTTCAGCCTACAGACTTACGTTCCGTAAGTCTGGGCTTCATTTGAACATCCCCTTTACCGCTTCTATTACTTTATCCTCATTAGGAATCATGGCATTCACAAGCACAGGGCTCATTGGCGGCGGAACCTCAACAGCACATACCCTTTTCACAGGGCAATCCAAATTATCAAATGCATTCTCCATAATTACCATTCCTATCTCTGCTGCAGCCCCTCCTGTATAACAGCCCTCTGAGACTACAACTACCTTGCCAGTCTTTCTCACAGAATTTAAAATCGTCTCTTTATCCATTGGTCGCAACGTCCTTAAATCTACCACTTCGCAGTCTATCCCTTCCTTTGCTAACCTTTGAGCAGCATTAAGGCTCACCAGGACCATACGGGAATAAGTTACTATAGTAACATCCTTACCCTGTCTCTTTATATCTGCCTTTCCAATAGGCACAGTCCATTCTCCTTCAGGGACTTCGCCTTTTGTCCCATATAGGAGTTTATGTTCTATAAACAGGACAGGATTATCATCCCTGATAGAACTCTTAAGCAAACCCTTTGCATCATAAGGTGTAGAGGGCATCACCACATAAAGGCCAGGGACGTGTAAGAACCAT